>JAABUN010004610.1_pt1 | contig 18416 bp, 17 predicted proteins | sample 5559311 | NCBI WGS metagenome assembly JAABUN01 (sample SAMN10711877, study PRJNA513370) | rock metagenome | isolation source: Antarctica rocks | place: Antarctica: Victoria Land, Siegfried Peak sud | reverse complement strand
ATGACGAGAACGCTTCCGCGACCCCTCAGACGGCTGTCATCGTGTATGCGGTTGTCGAACGCGGGGGACCGGCAAATCCTGCCCGCGTCGGTAGTGGTCTCAGTTTACCATGCTGCTGAGAACGTGCTTACCGGATGCGTCAGACTACCATTCTCTAGTTTATGATGCCTTTCGGTTGGTGATTTTGTGAGAACAGGAAATTGATGATATCACCGTCCTGTACGACGTAGGTCTTGCCCTCTCGTCTCAGCGCACCGGCCTTGCGCACTTCCGCCATTGTCCTCGCCTCTATCATCGCGTCGTAGCCGATCACCTCGCCTCGGATGAAACCGCGCTGGATGTCGGAATGAATCTCTCCCGCTGCCTCCAGTGCGGTCGCTCCGCGGCGAATCGTCCAGGCCCGGCATTCATCCGGGCCAACCGTGAAGAAGGGCATGAGACCCAGTAGATTGAACGATTCACGGATAATCCGATCGAGTCCGGATTCGATGATGCCGAGATCTGCCATGAACGCGGTGGCGTCGTCGGCATCGAGCTGGCCGATTTCCATCTCGATCTTTCCAGCGATCGCATCGATCGACACCTTCGGACCGCCAAGCGTTGCCCGGGCCTTGGCGAGCAATGCTTCCGTCGGCTCACCGAGCTGATCCTCTCCAGTGTTCAGCAGGATCAGAAGAGGTTTTGCAGTGAGAAAGCCGAACCCTCGAACGAGCTTGTAGTCGTCCGGATCGATATCGTCGATCACTTCCCGGAGTGGCTTGTCGCTTTCGATCGCGGCCTTCAGGATCACAAGGACCGCCAACTCCCGCTCGTTGATCTCCTTCTCGGGTCCGCGCATCTTGCCGAGTTGGCTTTCGATGCGAAGCATTCGTTTTTCGATCAGACCAAGATCGCTGAAAAGCAGCTCCAGGTTAAGCGTTTCGATGTCGCGGATCGGATCGACGGTCTCTTCCGTGTGGGCAATATTGCTGTCCTCGAAGGCTCTCACGACATGGACGAGCGTATCAGCCTGGGAAAGATGTCCCAGCAGCTGACCACTCATGCCCTTTTCAGCGATCCCTTTCGCGATGCCCGCGACGTCCAGATATTGAACATCCGCAGGCATCTTGCGCTCGGGCTTGAAGAGGTCGGTCAGGGCATCGAGCCTTGGATCCAGAACTTTCACCGTCGCCAGATTTGGCTCATCGCCATTTGCGCCGAAGTTGCCCGTTGCCGCCTCGGCGTGCGTCAGCGCGTTGAAGACGGTTGTTTTGCCGGTTGAGGGTAAACCGATGATGACGAGTTTGGTAGCCACAGTGCGTTCATGTTCTCCTGGTTAAAGCTTCAAGATGGCGATGTCGATGGGCTCGGTGCCTACCTTCACCTGCGTGTAACCGTCTTCGCCTGCGAGACCTGACGCTCGGGCGACGTCCTTCGCCAACACTTCGCGCGCGACGTACTCGGAGAACGCGGAGATCGCGGTACTGATCTCGTCGTTTGCGTCGAAGCGCAAGCTGATGGTGTCTTCGATGTTCAACTCGAGCTGCTTTCGCGCATCCTGCACCGCACGAACGACGTCGCGCGCGATGCCCTCCTGAATGAGTTCCGGCGTCATCGTCGTGTCGAGCACCACGGTCGCTTCGGCGTTTTGCGCGGCCGCGTACCCCTCGCGCTTTCGAAGTGTGACCAGAATCTCTTCAGGCATCAGCGAGACCGTACTGTGATCCTGGAGCGTGACTTCAAACGCATCCCCGCGATCCACCGCCGCTGCCACTTCGTTCGGGTTCGCAGCCAGCAAGGCTGATCGGATGCCACCAAGCTGCTTTCCATACTTCGGGCCGAGGAGTGGCAGATTCGGTTTCACCTCATGAAAGACAACATCTCCGAGTTCGTCGAGCGCGCGAACATCCTTGACATTCAGCTCGTCGAGAATCTGATCCTTGTGTCGAACGACTGCCTCTGCATCGGCGCGGTCCGGCATATGGACGAGGATCGCCGGCAACGGCTGTCGAACCTTCAGGTTCGCTTCCGACCGGGCGGCGCGTCCGAGTTTGACAACAGAGAGGACGGCGCTCATCTCGCGCGTCAACTGGCGGTCGATCAGCGATTCGTCTGCGATCGGATAGTCGGTCAGATGAATCGACTCCGGTTGCGTTGGATCCATCGTCCGCACCAGGTTCTGGTACATCGATTCGGTCAGGAACGGGATGAATGGCGCCAGCAATTTGGTCGTGATCACCAGCGTCTCGTACAACGTCTCGTATGCGGCCGACTTGTCGGCGTCGCTCTCTGGCTTCCAGAATCGACGACGGTTGCGCCGGATGTACCAGTTCGAAAGTTCCTCAACGGCGAAGCTCTCGATCGCTCGGGTTGCCGCCGCGATATCATAGGCTTCCATCCGATTGCGAACGAAACCGGTCAACTCGTGCGCGCGGGAAAGCAGCCAGCGATCTACCAATGATCGGCCTGCTGCTGGGCTTGGCGTTGCTGGCGGAGTCCACCCATCGATTCGCGCGTAGGTCGTGAAGAATGCGTAGGAATTCCACAGCGGCAGGATGAAACGTCTTCGCACGTCATCGGTCACGTGCGGACCAAACTGGATGTTCGTGCTGGGATTCACCGTGGTAAAGAGCCAACGCATGGTATCGACACCGATTTCATCGGCAGCATCGTCGAGCCAGATTGCATTGCCCTTGCTCTTGTGCATCTCTTCGCCATTCTCATCGCGCATCAACGCGTACGAGAAGACATTTCGGGTCGGCGCCCTTCCGGTCAACGCGGTGCTTTCCGTGATCAACGCGTAGAACCAGTTCCGAAATTGTCCCGGAAAACTCTCCGAGATCAAATCTGCGGGATACCACTGATTCCAGTATTCCCGGTCATGGCGGTAATTCAAGGTGGAAAGCGCCACAATCCCGGCATCGAGCCAGGGATTCCCGACATCCTTCACACGGCTCACCGGAACACCGCAGGTGCTGCACTCGATTACGACGGCGTCAATATAGGGCCGATGAGGAGTATGTCCCTCGAATTGATCCCAGCCGCTGATGGCGCGTTCCTTGAGTTCGGTTTCGGAACCGATCACCTCGAACGATCCGCACTCCTTGCAGTCGAAGATCGGCAGGGCCAGCCCCCAGTACCGCTTTTTGGAGATCATCCAGTCGTCCATGTGATCGAGCCAGTCGAGTTCCCGATCCTTGCCGAACGAGGGCACCCAATTGATGTCTCGGGCGGAGTCCTTCAACCGGGGTCGAAGTTCATCCATTGCGATGAACCATTCGTCGACCAGCCGGAAAAGGAGATCGGTACCGCATCGCCAACACACCGGATAGCGATGCCTGTACATCTCCGACCGGTAGAAGAAACCCTTTTCCTTCAAACTCGTGACGATCTCGGGAGCGACATCGTGTGCCGCACGCCCGGTGAGCCAGTCGAATCCGTTGAGATAGATACCGGATTCGTTGATGGGACCGATAACCTGGAGGTTGTGAACCTTGGAGAGCGCGAAGTCCTCCTTGCCGCATCCGGGAGCGATGTGGACAATGCCTGTGCCTTCCTCTGCACTGACATCGTTCCATTCGATCACCCGGTGCGTCAGATCCTCGGCGGCTGGCAGCTCATCGAAGGGCCCTCGATACGTCTTTCCGACCAGTTCCCTCCCCAGCACTTCGGAGATGACAACATAGTCTCCCTTGATCGCGTTCCTGATTGCATCTTTCGCAATGTAGTACTGGCGATCGTTCTGTTCGATCCTGAGGTAGGTGATTGACGGGTTCACCGCAGCCGCAACGTTCGCCGCCAACGTCCAGGGTGTCGTTGTCCAGACCAGCAACGACGCATCTTCGTCATCCAGCGGGAACGCCGAAAAGATCGAAAGGTGTGTCCGATCCTGATATCCTTCGGTGACGATTTCGTGTTCCGAAAGCCCCGTGCCGCACCGTGGGCACCACGGCATCACGTCGTGTCCCTTGTAGATCCAGCCTCGATCGTGGCAGTTTTTAAGATAGTGCCAGATCGTGTAATTGTTCTCGTCGGACATCGTGTAGTAGGAATTGTCCCAGTCGGCGAAATGACCGAGCCGCTTGGACTGCTCCGTTTGTCGCGCTGCGAACTTCCAGACACGTTGCTTGCAGCGCTCAACGAATTCGGCGATGCCGAATGACTCGATTTCGCGCTTGTTCTTGAGGCCGAGTTCCTTCTCGACTTCTACCTCTACCCATAATCCCTGGCAATCGAAGCCGTTCTGGAAGCGTTGCTTCTTGCCAAGCATGTTGTTGTAACGCTGGAACGTGTCCTTGTAGGTGCGACCCCACGCGTGATGAACGCCCATCGGATTGTTGGCGGTGATCGGGCCGTCGATGAACGAGAACCGCTCATCCGAACCGTCGTTCTTGTGGAGGTAGTGTTCGACGACGCGGCGTTGTTTCCACCACTCGATCAGATCGCGTTCCATCGCGGGGAAATCGACTTTGGTCGATACCTCCCGGAAAGTTTTGGCAGCGGTATTGGTGGTATCAGTCACCAGTTGTGTCTCCTGGAATGCGTCGTTCACGTGCGCTATACAACAAAAATGCCCGCCCCACGCAGAGGACGGACATTGCCGCGGTACCACCTCAGTTGGTCAGACGTTTGCGCTGGCCCACCTCAATCTTGCCAGACAAAATCCTGGCGAGATACTTCCGCGGTAGCGGGCGGATTCCGGTCACGCCTACCTTAAGGTCGAAACCTTCGATTCGGGCGACGGCTCTGGAACGATCTTCTGCAGAAGCGATCGTCGCTCGGCTCTCATCGTTCCGGACTCGCTGGATCTTCGTATCTGCGGCGATGTTTCCTTCTATGCCATACACATTCGATTGTTCTTTTCATTATAGCAGTCTGGCGCCAATCCGAAGTGGACCGTGAGGTTAACGTTTCAGGAAGGCGCAATTGCCATCCGCACCCTTCGATAGACGCCAGTCAAAGCGATCACATAGGTCGTGCCGAGCGTATAGGAGGCCAGAACGTCTGTCAACCAGTGGTGACCGAGATAGATGCGACTCGGGCCGACAAGAGCGATCAAGCTCATGAGGATACCGACCACCGCCCGGCGAATCGCGGTCGGGCGGATCCAGGTGAATGCTAGATAACCAAGAAAACCGTAGACGCCGACATAATTGATCACATGGCCGCTTGGAAAGCTGCTTCCACCGATATTCGCTACTACAACTCGGATGCCGTCATCGGTGGGTCCGGGACGTGATCTCCGCATAATACGCTTGAACGTAAAGGAGAGGCCACCCGTACCCCAGGCCAGCAGCTGAAAGAAAGCCTCGAGGCGAAAGCCGGTTATCCACAGGATGGACGCGATCGAAGGGGGGAGCAATCTGCTCTGAGGCGGAAACCCGGGCCAAGATACGACGTGCATCAATCGGTCGAACCATGGTTTATTGCGCCGTTGCAGCTTGAGGGTAACGGCAGCGTCCGTCGCTGCACTGCGACGAGTCCGAACCAGGACGAAAAGCATGGCGAAGATGCTCAGCAGGATCGTCGCAATGGTGAACCCCTGCTTGCCACGAGAAAACGCGAGCCTGTCCGAATTGAACTGGCTCCGGTGTCGCTTCTTGTACGTGTCGTCCGATCTGACGGTTCGGGGCAGGACCATGCGTGGATTTGATGCCTTCGCTAGCAGTCAGGTAGTCGTTGAGTTCGTGAGTTGCATCCTCACCACGGCTGACGCGATGATAGCGCAAGAGTACACTTCCAACCAAAAGGAATATCGGACAAGAATGAGGCGGTGAACGATGCCACGCGCGCTCGTCGGAACGTTGAAAACTTATTGGCTGTGGTGTGGCATGGTGTCGTTCGGGATCATCCTCTTTCTCGCAAGTCCGGGCGGGTATGGTGTCAAGGCGCACACCGTATTGCACGGTCTCTGTGCGCAAACCCCCGCTCATACGTTCATGCTTGGTGGGCAGTCCCTGCCGTTCGACGGTCGGATGACCGGAATCTATGGCGGCACGTTCGCTGGGTTCCTCTATCTGGCGTTGAGACGACGAATACTTTTCTACGGCAATCCCTCGGTGATAGTCATCTCTTTTCTGGCTGGCTTTGTCGGCCTCATGGCACTTGATGGATTCAACTCGTTGTTCACTGATCTCGGCACCTGGCATCCATACGAACCTCGGAACCTCTATCGCCTGGTAACCGGTTTTGGCACGGGAATGGCCTTGGCGGTCACGTTGAGCTGGCTTCTCGCCTCCTCGATCTGGAATCTGAGCAGCCCGAATCCCGGCTTGAGCACCATGCGCGATCTCGGCGGGATGGCGCTGATCGGAGTCCCCTACGGTCTGGCAATCTACTCCGGATCGGGTCGGCTGTTCGCCCCCATCTCGGCACTTCTCCTCACTTCGGCTTGGTTGACGTTGACTGTTCTCATGCTGGTGGTGGTGCTTCTGCTCTTCCGTATTGACGAACGGGTGCGAGAGGTCCCGCAGCTCCATGTACCTGGGGCGGTGGCCGCTGCGATGGCCTTGGTGATGATACTCTCGCTGGCTGCCGGTCGATTCTGGCTGGAACGCACCTTCGGAATTCCGATGAACCCAGTGTAGGGAAGGGACTACATCGAGACACCGTGTTGTCGTGGTAAACTCACAAGCCGGTTCGGAATGATTCACCGCAGGTAAAAAGCGGTTGGCGTTGAATTACAGGGTCGCACTCGTCCCTGCCTAGATCAGGATGCACAAGAACACCCATGCGTACGATTCGCCACAACGGATACATTCAGCAGCGGAAGCGACGTTCTCGCTGGATCGCATTCATAGGCTTTGCGATCCTCAGCTCCTCGCTTTGGATCGCGTTGAATCCGAGCATGCTGTTGCCAGCATATGCCGCGATGTTTGTCGGATTCATTCTGTTTAACATGGGTATGCAACAGGTCGGGAAGTGGTCACGCAATCCACGGAACGACCAGCTTCTTGATGCGCAGTTGAAATCGCTTGGGGACCGTTACACGCTCGTGCATTTCCCCCCCATTGGAAAGCATAAGACAGAGCATGTCCTTGTATATCCCGGTGGTCTGTTGGTGATCACCGCCAAGGAAATCGATGGCACCGTCGAGGCGACAGGGAACAAGTGGCGCAAAAAGGGCGGCGGGATTCGCCGGATCTTTGGATTCAGTGGTCCGCAGCTCGGAAATCCAAGCTTGGACACCGACGCCGCGCTGGCGGAAGTCGAGATGTTCCTCGAGCAGAACCAGATGGAGCTCGATGTTGAGGGCATCGTCGTCTTCGTACATCCCATGGTCGATCTCGATGTGACGACGCCGGATTATCCGGTCCTTCATGGTGAAGAAGTTCCCTCGTTCGTGCATTCGCTCGCAGCGGATCTTTCGTTTTCCACCGCCGAACGCGATCAGTTGATTGCGCTTCTGGGAGAGGGCGAGGTGGTCGAGCAGCCGATGGTTCAGGCTCGACGGCGGCCAGTCAAGCGCCGGGCCGCCTAAAGGGAATCTCCAACGATCGAGGATTCGATGTATCAACCGGTGGCAAACAAATCCGGCTGGCGCGTGTGGGGCTTGGATCGCGTTGTCGAAGATATGAAGCGTGCCATGGCAACCAGGCCACGGCACGCCTATATCCTCTCTGGTCCCGATCACGTTGGTAAACGCACACTGGCTCTGGAATTCGCGCGCGCGCTGACGTGCCAGACCCCTCCCCGGATTGCTGTGCCGTGTGGAACCTGCCTGAATTGCAGGCGTGCGACCCGTGGCGTCCAAACAGACATCACCTATGCCAACCTTGAGACTCAAACCAACCGGGAACGTGGTGCAACCAGGAACACATCGCTGAACATTGCGACGGTTCGTGAAGTATCGTCAAGCGTTGCCCTCCGACCTGGCGAAGGCGAATGGCGAATCGCCATTGTGGATGATGTCGAGACGATGCAGGAAACGGCCCAGGAAGCGTTCCTGAAGACGCTTGAAGAGCCACCGCCCTATACGATCATCCTCCTCCTCACGACCGACGCTGATTTGCTTCTCCCGACAATTCGATCCCGCTGCGTAACGTACATGCTTCAACCGTCGGCGGACAAAGACGTCCGCGATGCGCTGGAAGCAAGTGATGTGGACCATGCACTCGCGGCAACCATTGCTGCGGCAAGCGACGGACGTGTTGGTTGGGGGATGCTCGCCGCAAATGATCAAGCTCTGCTCTCCGATCGCCTTGAAGATACCCGCATCGCCCAGCAATGGGCGTCCGCTGGCGGATATGAGCGACTCGTGACGGCGACGAAACTCGCAGATCAGTTTGCGAAGGATCGGGAAGCGGTATTCGTGCAATTGTTGACGGTTCAGCGAACGTGGAGATCGATCATGTTAAGGACGTTCGACACTGCGAGATCCTCCGAGGGGCCTTTGTCTGGTTTGAACCAGATCGTTGATGCGGTGCGTAGTGTCGAAACCTGCATCCTTGACCTTGAATCCAATGTGCGACCGCGCCTTGCCATTCAATCGATGGTGCTGCGCTGGCCTCCGACGGCATGAGCCACAAACAGATCGTTGGCCTCAGATTTGGTGGCGAAACGACGTTGGCGTATCACGCTGTCGCAACTGACGGAGAGCGGATTCAACCTGGCGATTGGATTGTGGTCGGTGGAAGGGATTCTGGGGTTTCAGCCTTGGTGGTGCTGACCGATGACCAGCTTGTATCCAGTGACCTTAGAAACCTCGAACCATCGAGTTTGGACAGGATTACCGCGATCGATTTGCCTTCCCGTGAACCCGTTGATGGCAAGGAAATCTCGCATGAACGGGGGACTCAACAGGGATTTGGAGGCCCGGGGACCCCTTCGCGGAACGTTTCGTCCGAAATGGCCACGTCGCGTGAAGATGCCCTTTACCGGTTCTTGAAGTCTCGGTACCCGCCGCTAGGAAAAAGAGTCTCGACTCCCGCCGGGGAAGCGATCGTGATCGCCGTCGATATTCGCACGTCGATTGTCACGACACGGTCCAGTTCGGATCCTGAACCTCGTTCATGGCGACTTGACCAACTCTCGGGCGGGATCGTCGCTGACCGGGACTGCTCCGAGCCGCTTTGAAGATAAGAGGAGGCTCGCAGAAGAGAGGTTTCATCGTGGCACTTTATCTCGTTGTCCATACCCCCAAATCGGACGAAGTACCGCTCGCCACGACTCGATTGCAGGCACTTGCCCAAGATCATGGTCGCGAGGACGCGAGTCCGCGGTGGCTCAGAACATGGTCTCCCGATCTCCATGACGAGCGCATCTTTTCGATGTGGGAATCGGCAACTGCCGACGAAATACTTCAGGTAGTAACCCGCTATTCATTCCTGGACCATATGGAGGCCCATCCAGTTCAGGTTCAGGAGTGGGGACCGGCGGATGTGCTAGCCGTTCCCCTCGACTAGACGATGCAGGTTTCCCTTGGGCATCCAGATTGCGAGGAAAAGTCGTGAGTTCACCGAACCTGTTTTCACCCGTCGTACACTGTGAGAAGCTAAACTGACGGAATATCGCGATTCTGTTCGACCTGTGTCCGTCTCCTTCTTTCGATTTCATGCGTATATAGAGGAGGTCGCTCTTGGCCACCACGTATTCTGCCGTCGGTCACCGCACCAAGCGACTCGATTCACCGCCGAAGCTGATCGGTGCCGAGCAATTTACCGCGGATCTTCGCATTCAGGGGATGCTTCGCTCGGCGATCGTCGGAAGCACCCATGCGCATGCACGAATCGTTTCGGTGGACAAGGAAGCTGCGCTGGCGGTGCCCGGTGTTGTTGCGGTCCTGGTCAATGCCGATCTGAAGGTTCGATTGGACGAGGATGGAAACCCGGCGGTTCAGTTGCTCGCCGGTGATGAGGCACTCTACGCCGGTCATCCCATTGCCATCGTGCTCGCTGAAACCGATGTCGCGGCTCAGGACGGCGCCGAACTCGTCGAGATCGAATACGAAGAACTCGCAGTGGTGGTAGATCTTGACGCGGCCATCCTCCCGAATTCTCCTCTTGTCAGCCAAGGCATGTCCAGAGCGTTCGATGAAGAAGCGTCGATGCATAACGCCGACGCGGCGACTGGGTCAGGTGATGAAGAGGATCTGCCCCCGAATGTCTCGAGTTCGGTGAACTTCGTCCGAGGCGATATCGAACAGGGCTTTGCCGAGGCTGACGAAATCGTCGAACTCTCATTCAGTTCGTTGACGGTTCATCAGGGGTACATCGAAACCCAGGTCGCGCTGGCAGTTCCCGAAGGATTCCAGGATCTGACGATCTATACCAGCACCCAGGGGGCGTTCCATGGACGCCAGAAGGTCGCCGATTCCCTGGGAATGCCGATGGCGTCGGTGAATATCGTGCCGATGCCGGTTGGAGGAGGCTTCGGTGGCAAGTTCGTGTTGATCGAACCGCTTGTCGGTGCTCTCGCCCAAACGGTCGGGCGACCGGTATTGCTTCAATACAGCCGTAGTGACGATTTCTTGGCTGGAAACCCCGCCCCTGAGTGCAAGATTCGACTCAAGGTCGGAGCGAAGCGGTCTGGTGAGATAACCGCACTCGACTCCGACATGATTTTTGATTCTGGCGCTACGTCAGGTTCTCCGCTGAGCATCGCGGCGATTCTCATGGGTGGCTATTATCGTTTCCCCAATATTCGCATTCATGGGTTCGAGACCCAGACGCACAAGCCGAGCAGCGGATCATATCGTGCACCTGGGGCTCAGCAAGGAACGTTTGCGATCGAATCGGTCATCAGCGAGCTCGCCGATCGACTTGGAATGGATCAGCTCGAGTTCCGCCTCCTGAATTGCGTCGAAGAAGGGGATGTTCGGCCAAATGGAGGAGCCTGGCCAAAGATTGGCCTTCGGCCCGTGCTGGAAGCGATGCAGAACCATCCACTCTGGAAACGGCGCGACGAACTTCGAGCCTCCGGCAAGGGAGTAGGCGTGGCAATCGGCGGCTGGCCAGGAGGGATCGAACCCGCCACAGCGTCCTGCCGGCTCGATGGAGACGGTAAGTTGACCGTTGTCCTTGGTTCGGTCGATCTCAACGGAACCAATACCACCTTCGCGCAGATCGCTGCAGAGGAACTTGGTTCCGACGTGAGTAACGTGCGCGTTGTCACTGCCGACACAGATACCGCGCCGTTCGCTGGTGGTACCGGCGGATCGAAAATCACCTACACCGTTGGACCGGCAGTCATGAACGCGGCGCGGGATGCCGTGGAGCAGATCAAGAACATTGCCGCCCAACATCTCGAGGCCGCTGCGGAAGACCTTGAGCTCGTCAATGGCTCCGTTCAGGTCAAGGGTGTTCCCGGTTCGGCGATGACGCTCAAGGAAGTTGCCGCGCTCAGTCTGTCGATGTCCAGCGGACAGCAGCCAGTTCTTGGGAGGGGCGGATCCGGCATCACGCAAAGTGCTCCGGGGTTCGCCGGACATATTGCGGAAGTCGAGGTTGATGATCTGACCGGATCTGTCCTGGTCACGAACTACGTGGCCGTTCAGGATGTTGGCTTCGCGATCAACCCCGCTGCCGTCGAAGGGCAGATTCAAGGCGGTGTTGCGCAGGGCATCGGTTGGGCTCTCTACGAAGGCATCAGCTACGACGAGGAGGGTCAGCCACAATCGGCGAGTCTTCTCGACTACACGCTGCCACGTGCCTATATGATTCCAAACATGGACGTTGTGCTCGTCGAGGTCGCGTCGGATGCAGGACCCTACGGTGCGAAGGGCGTCGGCGAGCCGCCAGCGATTCCGGGAGCGGCAGCCGTCGCCAATGCGATCAAGGACGCTTCCGGAGCGCGAGTCACAACATTGCCGATTCGGCCGTTCGATGTTCTGGCGCAGATTTCCTGAACGCAACCAGGGAATCCTGGGCCATTCCTGCTTCCTTGACCAGAGGACCGGCGGGGATGGGTCGGCGCAACGAGTCCTAGGAATTGCCGTGTGACGGGAGCGCGGTCACTGGTATCTTTGCAGCAGGACCATTCTGTGTCTGGATGTCATTCCGGAAGGCTGAAGGCAACCACCGCAATGCTGCTTGAACTCTCGATCACCGACTTCGCCATCATCGAGCGCTCCTCGATTCATTTCGAACAGGGACTTAACGTGCTCACCGGTGAGACCGGCGCTGGCAAGTCAATCCTGCTAGATGCTTTGGGCTCCGTTCTCGGACAACGCGTCACCAGCGACTTTGTGCGTTCGGGATCCAAGCTCGCCCGGATCGAGGCAATCTTCGAAATAGATCCTGAAACGGTGCCGCGCATGCGACCCCTCGTCGACGGGCTTGGGCTCGAGATCGAGGACGAGCGCACGATCATCGTTACCCGTGAGATTCAGGCAAATGGTCGATCTTCCGCGCGGGTAAATGGACGTCTGGTGACCGTTGCGACGCTGTCGGCGATCGGATCCGTCCTCGTCGATATCCACGGACAGTCGGATCATCTGGCGATCCTCAAGACGAGCGAACAACGCGCCATGCTGGACAGCTACGCCGGTTTGAACGAGCGGCGCAATGAGCTGGGGGGTCTCGTTCGGCGATGGCGCGAGGTCCGTCGAAGGATTGCCGAACTCTCTTCGGAGTCTCGTGAACGCGAGCAGAGACTCGATCTTTTGCGATTCCAGATCGATGAGATCGAATCATCAGCGCTCGCTCCTTCAGAAGATATGTCACTTCAGCAAGAGCGCGACGTTCTCCAGAATGCGGACCGCCTGCGACAGGATGCGCTGCTTGCCATGGACGCGCTGACTGGCGACGACTCTGCTGCGGGTACGCCAACCGCGTCGTCGCTGCTTAGGTCTGTGGAGCACGCATTGCTCGACCTGGCAGCCGTCGATAGAACGTCCTCAGGGCTTTCGGAGCGCTCGACCGAACTGGTCGTTCTCGCCGAGGATCTGGCGCGAGATGTTGCCATTTACATCGAAGGCGTACAGCTCGATCCGCAGCACCTGGAGGAAGTCGAGGAGCGGCTGAGCCTGATCCAGTCGCTCAAGCGGAAATACGGAACAACGATCGTGGAGATTGGTGAGTTTTCGATTGAGGCCCAGTCGGAGCTCGAACAACTAACTGGAGAAGGGTTCGACATCGAAACGCTTCGCGCTGAAGAGCAACGATTGCGTCAAGACCTTGTCGGCGCCACTATCGAGCTGTCTGACGCTCGCGCGAACGCGGCGTCGGAACTCTCGGTGAAGGTGGAGAAGAGCATTGCGGATCTGAGGATGGGCCGCTCGGAGTTTTCGATCGAGGTTCGGCATCGCGATGATCCTGATGGCCTTGATATCGGCGACCAGACAGTGCATCTCGACGAGTCGGGTATCGATGATGTCGAATATCTGATCGCACCTGATGCTGGCGAACCATTGCGTTCACTGGCGCGAATCGCTTCCGGAGGAGAGACGGCACGACTCATGCTCGCGTTGAAATCTATCTTGTCGGACGTAGATGCCACGCCAACCCTGGTATTCGACGAGATCGATGTTGGAGTTGGCGGTCGATCGGGTCAGGTTGTTGGAGAGAAGCTCTGGACGCTTACAGACAGGCACCAGGTCATCGTCGTGACTCATCTTCCGCAGATCGCCGCTTTCGCAAATCATCATCTACGAATCGCCAAACATGAGCGCAACGCCCGGATCGTCTCGACGGTGGACGAGATACGTGACGATGAGCGGATCGAAGAGCTCGCCGCGATGCTCGATGGAACTCCTGTCAACGCTGCATCCAGGGCGAACGCTGAAGAGATGATGCGTCGGAGTATTGCGCTGCAGCGTTCTCCGCGATGAACGCGATTGTCGGCAGCCGACTATAATCAAACCTGATGCGACGCTCGTGGCGTTGCCCCTTTGCGGAACTCGACAGGTTGGTGTGCCGACCTTATCTGACTACCACTCGAGGAGGACTTGATGCAGCCCAACATGAAGATGATCCAGCAAATGCAAAATCGTATGGCCAAAATTCAGCAGGAGCTGGACGAGACCATTATCGAAGGTTCTGCTGGTGGTGGAGTCGTGAAGGCCGAAGTCACCGGGCAGCGTGCGCTTAAATCGGTCAAGATCGATCCATCTGCCGTTGATCCTGAAGACGTCGAGATGCTTGAAGATCTTGTACTTGCGGCAATCCAGGACGCCATGGAGAAGGCGCAGCAGCTCTCAGAGGAGAAGATGAGCGCGCTTACCGGTGGCATCAAGATCCCGGGACTTACCTGACCGCTGCCTGACAGGACGCGAATCCGATGGTATTGAAGCCGCCGTTACCCCTGTTCATGGATGATGTGGTGCGGCTGCGCAAGCCGCATCCCTGCGGCTCGTATGAATGGGTCGTTGTGCGTCTCGGTGCAGACATCGGGTTGAAATGCCGTACATGCGGACGACGAGTGCTGCTTCCCAGAAGAACAGTTGAAAAACGGCTCAAGGAGTTCGTCTCGCGAGGATCGGACGCCACAGCCGAGCCGACCGCCCCAGGTTTGCCTCAGGTTCAGGATCAAGGTCCGGATCAATGACCTCTGCAACTACGCGTTCAGATGCAGGAAGAAGCGATTCGATCGGGGCCGTTCTCCGGAACGGCCCGTTTCTTCGTCTCTGGCTCGTTCAGCTCATGACGCAAACCTGCCAGAACATGATCAATTTCGCGCTGCTTCTGCGCGTTCGCGATATTGTGGAGTTCCACCACCTGCCTCAGGCAAATACCGCGATCAGCCTTGTGATTCTCGCGTTCTCTCTCCCGGCAGTCCTGTTTGGGCCAATCGCAGGTGTCGTTGCCGACCGCGTCAATAAGCGCTATCTGATGTGTGGGCTCAATCTGTCGCGAGCGGTTTCCGTGCTGCTGTTTCTGGCGATTCGCCCGGGGTGGCACGTAGAGACCATCCTGATCGCGAACTACGTCGTCGTATTCGTCTTTGGAATGGCCGGCCAATTCTTCGCTCCGGTCGAAGGTGCCACCATCCCCCTCATGGTAAAGCGAAATCAACTGCTCTCGGCAAATTCACTGTTCAGCATCACCTCGACCGCATCGCAACTGATTGGATTCGCGGCTGTCGGTCCCATCCTCGTCAAGGTTCTTGGAATCGATCGCCTGTTCGGGATCACAGCCGTGCTCTACCTCTTGTGCGCGGGCATCATCTTGACGCTTCCAAAGACACCCGTTGCAGCCGTGAGCGTTGAGCATCGAAGTCTCGGTCTCATGAGTCGGCTCTGGGTGGATCTCAAGGAAGGACTCATCTTTATTCTCCAGGATCCGACGCTCATGCGCGCCATTGGATATCTGACGATCGCATCGACGACCTTCCTGATGCTTGCTTCACTGGGTCCCGAGTTCGTCACGACCGTGATTGGGCTTACCAAGGAGGACATAGGATATCTTGTCGCGCCAGCAGGAATCGGTGTGCTGGTCGGCGTCTTTCTCGTCTCGAGGATGGTGCGTCGAATTGGCCGCGAATGGTTGATCGACCTCGCCTTGGTGATGGCTGGGGTCTTCCTGTTTCTGCTCGCTACTGCGCGTGAAGCGCTCACAGCTATCCTACCTGGCGACCCAACAACGATCGTGATCGCGAGCGTCTGTGCCGTCTTCGCATTTTCGCTCGGATTATGCAACGCATTCATCTTGATCCCGTCGCAGACAATGCTTCAGGAACGTTCCCACGAAGAGGTGCGCGCACGTGTATATGCAACGTTCTTTACTATCTCGAATACTGTAGCATTTATCCCGATCTTCTTCGCTGCTGCCGCCGCTGATATTTTCGGGGTGGTACAAGTGCTGACGGTTGTCGCGGTCCTTGTCAGCGGCATTGGAATATCGTTCCTGTTTCACCGCAGCAATGCCGAACATGCGAAATGGGGAAGAGTACAAACCCTCCATCGGCAGGGACCAGAATCGATTCCACCGCGCACCGGCAAACGCAACGCTTAATTGGTATGGTCGGCCAATACCTCTTTCAGCAGCGCCATACGGACGTAGACGCCGTACTGGGCCTGTCGAAAATAGGCGGCGCGAGGATCCGAATCCACGTCGGGAGAGATTTCATCCACGCGCGGCAATGGGTGGATGAGGATCCCTTTCGCATTGAGGTGTCTCATCGTTTCGGGGGTGATGACGTAGATGCCTTGCGCCGCCGCATACTCCTCTGGTGTAGGAAAGCGTTCTCGTTGGATCCGTGTCTGGTACACCACGTCTGCGATCGCCATCGCCACGGTCAGATCAGGCTCGTCGCGAAAGGCCACACTGGCCGCATCGAGCGCATCCCGAACATCCTGACCCATCGGCACTGCGCTGGGAGAGACGAAGATCAGCTCCGTGTCTATGGTCTCTCTGAACATCAACGCGAGCGAGCGAGCTGCACGGCCGAACCGAAGATCGCCAACAAGCGCTACCTTCAGTCCATCGAGACGTCCCAGCTCTTTTCGAATCGTATAGAGATCGAGTAACGCCTGCGTTGGGTGCTCTCCAGGTCCATCACCACCGTTGATAATGGGAACTGGAGAAATGGCTGCCGCACGTTTCGCCGCTCCCTGTTCGTGATGGCGGATCACGATGCAATCGGCGTATCCCGAGACGATGCGGATCGTGTCTTCTACCGTCTCGCCCTTGATTGCCGAAGAGAACTCGCGAGCATTTTCGGTCGAAATGACTTGGCCACCCAGTCGCAACATCGCCGATTCGAACGAGAGGCGAGTTCGCGTTGACGGCTCGTAGAAGAGCGTTGCGAGGATCTTGTCCCGCAGTACTGCGTCGCTTGCATGGACGTGCTGCATGAGGTCCGTTTCGTCGAACAGGTGATCTACCCAGCTACGCTCGAACTCCGAGACTGCGACGATGTGCTTCACGCGAGCTATCTCCCCGGTAGACGATGTGGTTTGAGTAAGAACTTTCGACAGGCCAAGCGGTCACACATGTTTCATCGGAGTATAAAGTGCCGGGAATGATGTGCATATGACATCCGGCGAACCGTGATAGGAATCAGATAGCAATGACCGGGGAACTTGCCGATCGAGTAAGAATATTCCTGGGTGGGATGACCATGGGACGTGTTCGATTCGACGCCAGCCGCGTGTTCCTGATCGAGGCCGGGTACAGCGACACAACAGAACCCACGGAATGCGATGCGCGTCGTTCCTGACCCCGTGCGATCCTCGCAACACATAGCCGCGCGGAGTATTCTGATGCCCACATCAAGCGGGCAAGCGGATGCGAGGGTCCACGCAACTAAGCGGATTTGCAAAAGTCTTGACGTTGGTTGATGCTGGAGGGATTCAGGAGTGAACATGATGGATCTCGCCCCGCATCTGGACCATCTTCACCGAATCACCCGTACGGATCCCGATCCGCGGGTCCGCCACCGCGCCGACAGCCTCTTGCTGCTGGCGAACGGCATGACGCAGGCAGGGACCGCCCGTTGGGCAGGCTGTGCTCCCACCAGCCTGCGTCGGTGGGTCCTGCGCTACCTAGCCGATGGGCAGAACGGCATGGCCGACCAGGCACACTCGAGACGACCGCCCAAACTCGATCGCGCGGCGCGCGACCTGCTGGAAACGGCCTTGACCGGCTCGCCGTTGGACGATGACTATCCCGTGACGATGTGGACGGTGGCCGACCTCACCGACCTCACCGACCTGCTCGGGCAGCGGGGCTGGACGGTCCATCCCATGACGGTCTATCGGGCTCCGCAGGCATTGGGCTACCCCCAAGCTCGATCTGACGCATCGCCAGGATCCAGAGGCAGTCGCCTTCGCCAAGCATGTGCTGGCAGAGCTGCAGAAAAGGGGGCTCTTGCCGGAGCTGGATTCCGACTTGTCTCCGTGGATGAGTGTGAAGTCCACACCCATCCCCACCTGGCAAAGGACTGGCAGCGGGTCGGCACCAGGGTGACGGTGGCGGCAGCGGGGCAGAACCAGAAGCGGGCGGTGTTCGGGGCGCTGGACTATACCTCGGGCACCATTATCCATTGGAGCGTGCCCGCCAAAACCGGTGCCCAGTTCGCGGCCTTCCTCGACCACGTCGCCACGGCGTGGCCGACCGATCACGTGGTCCTCATCATGGACAACGTCAGCTATCATCGCGCCTCCTGCGTGCGCGACTGGGGGAACAGCCAGGACGCGCGGATCACCCCGTTCTGGTACCGACCTATACGCCGAACCTCAATCTGATCGAGCGGGTGTGGCGCCATCTGAAACAGAAGCTGGCATGTCACCGCTTCTGGGCTGACGTCGATGGCCTGCAAGCGGCCGCCGACACCCTGCTGGACCGCCTGCAAGCGCACTTCCACGGCGAGGCGAGTCCAGGCCTCGTTCTGCGCCAAGACTTCTGTGAATCCGCTTAGAGGGTGTCTGAAGAGGGGATGAGCGGGTGGAGGATACGGATCAACTCGTGCTTCGGATGAAGCCCCGTGATGCCCCGTCCCCGCTCGTCTCCCGATCTGACCGATCCCGAAGGGGCCATGCGCGCCCCGCTGATCGCGGC
>JAABUN010004608.1_pt1 | contig 18441 bp, 16 predicted proteins | sample 5559311 | NCBI WGS metagenome assembly JAABUN01 (sample SAMN10711877, study PRJNA513370) | rock metagenome | isolation source: Antarctica rocks | place: Antarctica: Victoria Land, Siegfried Peak sud | reverse complement strand
AAATGCAAGAAGTGTTGATAGATGAAATGAAAGATTTATCAACCCGGAAACAGTATTTATCAGGGATGACCAATTATCATTGGTTACCATTCTATTAAATCCTCTTATTTACGCAGCTTGGTATTATTTATGCAACAAAGCCCTTTTACATTGCTAATCCGCCGTCGGCTTGAATTACCTGACCGGTAATGTAACGCGCCGAATCAGACAGCATAAAACACGCAATTTCGGCGACTTCCCGCACATTTCCGAGTCGTCCGAGTGGAATCATTTCCAAAATTTTCCCGCGATGCTCTTCGTTCATCTCGCTTGCCATATCAGTTTCGATTAAGCCTAAAGCCAAAGCGTTAATCGTAATTTTACGGCTTGCGACTTCCTTTGCCAGAGCCTTTGTCAGCCCAATCATTCCCGCTTTTGATGCCGAATAATTGGATTGTCCGAGCATTCCGACAACGCCGCTGATTGAAGAAATATTTAAAATCGAACCGCCCGTTTCGTTTCGCATCATCGGGCGCAAAACGGCTTTCGAGAAATTCCACGCGCCTTTCAAATTCGTGTCAACCACGCTGTCCCAATCGTCTTCCTTCATCCGCAAAATCAATTGGTCGCGCGTGATTCCGGCGTTGTTTATCAGAAAATCAATCGCGCCAAATTCGTCTTTCGCCTGTTTGACAAACTCTGCCGATGCTTCCGTATTCGCAACGTCGCATTGCGCCGCGAAACATTTCACGCCCAAATTTTCGATTTCCGCTTTCAATTTTTCGGCTTCGTCCGCGCTTTTCGCATAATTAAATGCGACATTCGCGCCGCGTTTCACAAGTTCTAGCGCAATCGCTCGTCCGATGCCGCGAGTCGCGCCCGTTACGATCGCCGATTTTCCCGCAAATTGTTTTTCGCTCATAACTTTTCAAATTACTGCAACTTATTTTTCTTTTTTTTCTTTGAGTTTGCCATTTAATAAAACGTATTTTACCCGTTTCTTTTTCGGGTTTTTGCACAATCCCTGCGGCTCGTCATCGGGACAAGTTTTGGTTGCGCCGATTATTTCCTTGCCGGCGACTTTCAACAAATCGAAACTGCGAAAGAATTTCCCGCCGACCGTTTCATCGCCAGACATTTTATAAACGCCTTTTTTGTTGAGAAAAACTGCAAGGTTTTGTCCCCAGGAATTGCCGCCGCCCGCGCCTTCGAGTGTGTATCGCACGACTGCGTCTTTTGTGCTGTTGCCGTCCACATCGCCATAAACGATTTTTCTTGCTTCTCTATATTCGACAGCATCTTTACGAACTTTATTGATGTGATTGACAATCGCTTTTTGCAGATTAATCTGTGCTTTGACCGACGTTGTTGTTAGTAAAACAACTGTTCCGACCAATCCGAAAAAAAACAGTCCCGCGAATAACTTTTTTTTCGATTCCATACATTTTCCTTCAATTAATCCGCCTGTCTCACCTGTTACGATTGCCTATTCTCTTCAGGTAATATCATTTTTTATTTTTTACGGTCTGGGTGAAGGCAAAGAAGTCGGACTTGGGGAGGGCGAAAGGTTTGGCAAAGCAGGCATTTCCGAACTCTTGTAACGCGGAAGAAGTTCGTCGCGCATTGCCAGCGCGTAAACCGCCGCCGCAATTACAACGGCTGATTTTTTTACGTCATCTTCGACGATTCGTTCGTAAGTATCGAGATTCGTGTGCCAGGTATGCGTTCCGTATTCTATCGGGTCTTGCTGAACGCCGATGCCGGGGAGTCCGGCTTGGTTAAAAGATGTATGGTCTGAGCCGCCGAGTCCGCGACTTTTCGTGCTGATTGCGCCAAGCACACCGTATTCGGCAAATGGCGCGATGGCTTCGCGCAAAACGGTTGCCGCTTCCGGCGTTCCGAACACCGACAGTCCGCGGGCGCGTCCCGTTCCTGAGTCAATGTTGAAATAACCGCCGAATTTTTCATAGCCGGGTTTCGGATTTTCAAACGAGCCGAAATGTTCTTTGACATACGCCTGCGAACCCAAAAGCCCTTGCTCTTCGCCCGACCAGAGCGCGACGCGAATCGTGCGGCGCGGTTTTACGCCGATTGTTTTCAAAATGCGAGCCGCTTCCATCATTATGGCGCAGCCGATGGCGTTGTCCGTCGCTCCGGTTGCGGCGTGCCACGAATCGAGATGTCCGCCGAGCATAATTACTTCGTCCTTTTTGTCCGTGCCGGTGATTTCGCCGATTGTGTTGTAGGAAGTCGCGCCTTCGGGAAACGTTTTGTTGCGAATATCGAATTCGAGCGACACGGCTGTTTTGTTGTCCAAAAGACGAGAGATGCGTCCGAAATCTTCGTTACGCATCACAACAGTCGGCACGACTCGTGCGACATCGAAAGTTCTGTTGTTGAACGCGCGAATTTGTCCGTGTTCGCGTCCGGCATCGTTGATGCGGACGGCGGCACGGTTGTCGAGCAGAAATTTATCGATTTGCTCGCCGATTTGCGCCGGCGTCAATAGATTGGCTTTCGGCGCGACGGGCGTGGTCGGCGCGTTCGGATTCGGAAATTGCTGCGGCGGAGCGGCGTTGTTCGGGTCAAAGCGTCTTCTCAAAATTTCATCGTCAATTCGTTTCGGCGGCGGATTGAAGTTTACCGGAATGACGGCGGGCTTGCCCATTAGAATCATTTTGCCGGCGATGTTCGCTCTAACGCTGTTGAAATAAGCGGTTAATTCTTCCTGCGTCGGACGCGGCGGCAAATTAAATTGAAACGCTTGCCCTCTCACCGCGCCGCTTGTGCCGGGTGTCCACGCCAGCACTTCAAACACGAGCGAATCCTGCGCGGGCGCGGTCATAAAACCCGAAGCGCGTTCATTGACCCAACCCGGATGACCGAAATCCCAAGCCTCCAGACGCGCGGTGTCAAAACCCCAACCAATCATTTGTTTGACCGCCCAATCAGCCGACGCTTTGTGATTCGGCGAACCGGTCAGGCGCGGACCGTGAACATCCGAAAGGAAATGAAGCGTTCGCATAATTTGCGAATTTTCCATTCCCTCCCTGCGAATTCGCGCGGTAATGTCAGGCTGTGTCTGCGCCTGCTGAGCGTAAATTAACGGCAAATTTTGAAAGAACAGGTTAAAAAACAAAAATAAAAGTGCTGCGGTTTTTATTGTTGATTTTTTCATTTCTTCTCCAAAGGATAAATTTTTTGTAATTTAAGAATACACTGCTTGACTGTTGTTTTCTATCCTTGCCGTTTCGCTATGCGTTTAAGGCATAGCGTTGAAGCGTGAAAAGTTGACTAACGCCCTTTTCGGCAAGTTCAAGCATTTGATTCATTTGCTCGCGGTCGAACGGTTCGCGTTCCGCCGTGCCTTGAATCTCGATGAATTTGCCGGAACCGGTGCAGACAATGTTCATATCGACTTCGGCGTTTGAATCTTCTTCGTAGCACAAATCCAGAATCGCGGTGTTTTCAATCATTCCGACGCTGACTGCCGCGACTTCCGAGATAATCGGATTTTTCTTGAGTTTTCCTTTCAGCAGCATATTTTTTACCGCCAAACCTAGAGCGACGCACGCGCCGGTTATCGAAGCGCAGCGCGTTCCGCCGTCGGCTTGAATCACATCGCAGTCAATAAAAATCTGACGTTCGCCGAGAAGTTTCATATCGACGACGGTGCGCAGACTTCGCCCGATAAGCCGCTGGATTTCCTGCGTTCTGCCCGACGGACGCATTGTTTCGCGGTTCGTGCGCGTGTGCGTCGCCCGCGGCAGCATCGCGTATTCCGCCGTAACCCAGCCTGTTCCTTTGTTACGCAGAAACGGCGGAACTCTCTCTTCAACCGTTGCCGTGCAGATAACTTTTGTGTTGCCGACTTCGATAAGTGCCGAGCCTTCGGCATAAGGCGAAAAATTCGGCGTTATTTTCGTCGGTCTGATTTGGTCGTGTGTTCGATTGTCAATTCGTGTGTAATTCATAAATTGTTAATCGTAAATCGTAAATCATGAATAGAAAAAAACTATTTACGATCTACGATTTACGATCTACGAGTTCGTCTTTTCCGAAAACTTCGATAGCTTCTAATTTTGCGGGCTTTACGCCCAAAAATCTTTCAGCGACGCGGGCGAATCTGTCAGCCGCGTCCGTTACGTAAAAGTGGTCTAAATCATCGCACAAATGTCTCGCAATTTCACGGTTCGGTGGATTTTCGTTGGTTAGAGTTTTATCTTCGAGCAGTTGTTTGACTTCTTCGGCAGTCGCCTCGCCCGAATCAATCAGAGTAACATTCGCGCCGACGGTTTCCTGTATAACGTCGCGCAAAATCGGATAATGCGTGCAGCCCAAAACCAGCGCGTTGACATTTTTCTCGACGATTTTTTGCAGGTATTTCTTAGCGATGGAAAATGTTTCCGGCTCGCGCAGCCAATTTTCTTCCGCCAGCGGCACGAAAAGCGGACACTCCGTTTCGATGATTTCGGCGTTTTCACAAGCCTTTTTTATCGCTTCCGAATAAGCGCGGCTTGAAATGGTCGCTTCAGTGGCAATTACGCCAATTTTTGGTTTGTCGTATTTTTCTCCAGTAATCGCAACGGCTTTTCTCGCGCCTGGTCCGATTACGCCTACGACATCAATTCCGACGGCGCGGCGAATCGCCGGAAGCGCGAGCGCGGATGCCGTATTGCAGGCAACTACCAAAAGTTTAATGCCGCGTGAAGCGAGAAACTGCGAGTTTTCAATCGCATATCGTTCAACGGTCGCCAACGATTTCGTGCCGTAAGGCACACGCGCCGTATCGCCGAGATAAATAAAATGTTCATCTTGCAGTTTTTCGTGCAAAGCGCGATAGACGGTCAAACCGCCGACTCCGCTGTCAAAAATTCCGATTGGTTGATTTCTAAACAAAAAGTTCCTCGAACAACTTTTCCCGTTTTGAAATTTATACGATACGACAATTTATGTTTTATGGCGAGACAGTTGATTGCAAAAATTAAGTTTTGCGCTTAAAGCGGATTCACGCATTTACTTTTTAACGTTTATAAACTATTGAGCAGTGGGAATTATTGCAAAAGGAAGATTTTACAGTGAAATTAAGGGGAAATTTAACGAAAATGTTGCATTATAAAAGAAAAGGTTGCTTTCAAAGTGAGAATTTTTACCAAAATAAGTAAAGGTTTTTCTACAACTTACCGATTTTATATTATTTTAATAGCTTTTTCCTTTTGAAAAGATTAAACGAATATACTAGGATACTCTACGAAGTTTTTAACTTTGACTTGAATTTTTAATTAAACAGAGGAATCAGTATGAAAAAAATTATATCTTTAACTTTCGTCGCCGCTTTAGCAATGGCTTTTGTCGGCTGCGATTCAATGAAGGAAACCAATTCAAACAAGGCAGTTGTGGTTAATAACAACGCAAATGTCAGTATGATGAATTCAAACATGATGAACGGCAATGCCATGATGAATTCAAACACGATGTCGGGTACAAATTCGGCTATGAATTCGAATATGACCAGAGCCGATTACGATCGGGACAAAGACAGATATGAAAGAGAAGCTAAGGCTTCTGGAAGAACCATCGGAACAGGCGCGAATGATTCTTGGCTATGGACGAAAACCCGCGCCGCGCTGTTGACGACTGCCGGTTTGAGAGAATCAACCATCAATGTTGACGTTGATAACGCGGTCGTAACGCTTAGCGGTTCAGTCGGAACAAGAGAACAGCTAACAATGGCTGTTAAAACCGCGCAGGAAATTGACGGTGTAACCAGCGTCAAAAACAACTTGAAAGTTCAGGCGAACGATTCGATGACCAATCAAACGACCGGTGGAAATAGCACAACTACTAATGCCAACAGAAGACCGTAAGCGTTTCAGTTGATTTAACTTAAAAAAACCTGCCGTTTATACAAACGACAGGTTTTTTCTTTGTAAAATTATTTAATTGCTTTGATTTCGGATAAACTTAACTTTGTAATAGTTTCCAGCAGAGTTGTTAAAGCGTCTGGTTTGCGTTATATTTTCAAATTGTCCCGGTGCGGAGAGATAGCATAATTGGTAACAGGCGAATTATTATGTATTATTTAGCTTACTATGGCAGAGAATCATAATCGTTATCGCGCTACGGAAAACGGCAGTCGAAAACACCGTGAATTTATGCGGGAATATATGATTGTTTACCGTGAACGCCGCAAACAAAGTAGTGATTATGATATTGAAGAAGAAAGACGCAAGTGGCGCGAACAGCATCAGCGAGTTAGAGAAAAAGCAATGGATTTGCTGGGCGGAAGGCGATGCGCTAATTGTGGTTGCGATAAATTTTCTCTTTTAGAAATTAATCATCTTAACGGCGGCGGTCGAGTTGCGGCAAAGTCAAGGTCAAATCGTCAATTATATCGTGATATTGTTAGCAGTAGAGTTCCTTCAAGCGATTATAATGTGCTTTGCCGTATTTGTAATGCTTTACACTATGTCGAGGAAATTCTTGGTGTTAAAGGGCATCAAGTTTTGTGGAGAGATAGCATAATTGGCTAATGCAGTAGTCTTGAAAACTACCGCCCGTAAGGGCTTGCAGGTTCGAGTCCTGTTCTCTCCGCCATTTTAATTTTGGATTTTAGATTTTAGATTTTAGATTTTGGATTTTGGATTTGATTTAAATTTCACGGTTTAAGCTCAACGAAAAAAATGCTTTGACGCTCTTGTATCGTCAAAGCATTTTTTTCGTTGGTTGAAAAGACAAAATCAGCGTTTGCTTTTTTTGTTTTCGTCTTTCTTTTTGGGCTTTTCGTCGCCTTTGTCCTGATTGTCATTTTTGCCGCGATTTTGCTTTTCGGTTTTCGGTTCGTCTTGATTGCTTGTTTTGTCGCGTCCGCCAGGTTCGGATTGCTTCGGCGGCAAACTGCTTTCGCGCCGATCTTTCGCCTTTTCTTTGCCCGGAATCGCGTCGTCGGTCGTCTTCTTATTTTTTTCGCCTTTTACCGCTCGCTGATTTGTTGACATAAAAACTCCTGAAATTTATTTTTAAATCTTACACATTTTTTATAACAGAAATTTCCGGCTGGTTAAAATAGAAAAGACGCAAAACTTTTTAAGGCGCAACCAAATTTTTCTTGCCAATTTTCTCTTTTCAGTTTAGTCTATTTAGAAACTGAATGGCGACTCATTCATATCAATTTGGACTTTAGATTCTGGGTTTTGGATTAGCTTGTTGTAAGTCATTCGTCGTTTATTACAATTGCTCAATAAACGACGAATGACTTACAACAAACGACAGACGATTTCAAATTCAAAATTTAAAATCCAAAATTCAATTATGTTACGTTCCAAAAATTCAAATGCGGCGGCTCGCGCCGCTATAACCGATAAGCGCGGAGCGATTTTGCGGGCGGCGATAAAGGTTTTTGCCGGAAAAGGTTATTTTAATTCTAAAGTTGCGGATATTGCGGGCGAAGCGGGAATTGCCGACGGCACGGTTTATCTCTATTTCAAAAGCAAGGAAGAAATTCTGCATTCTATTTTCGACCGCGCGATGGAAGAATTCATCTCGGAAGGCAAAAGAGAAATTGCCGAAATCGGAGAAGCGGACAAACGCTTGCGCCGTATTGCCGAACTTCATTTGGAAAAGCTCGGCGCAGACCGCGATTTAGCGATAGTTTTTCAAGTCGAGTTGCGCGGCTCGACTAAGTTTATGGAAGAATTTTCCGCCGCCGGTTTTGCCGAATACTTAAATATCATTCACCGGACGATTGAAGACGGGCAACGAGCGGGCGTTTTTCGCAAGGATTTGAACGCCACGGTTTGCTCGAAAATTCTTTTCGGCGCGTTGGATGAAATGGTCACAAATTGGATTTTATCGAAAAAAGCGTATGCGCTTGCGCCGCTTGCAGATGAAGTGTTGAAGGTATTTTTCGGTGGTGTTTTGAAAACGAAATAGCCGCAAAAAACACAAGAATATAATTTTGAGCCTTTTGCGCTTTTTCGCGGCTATTTCGTTTTCAAAAATTTATGCGATTGAAATGATTAATGATGCAAAGCAAAACTGAAAATCAAATAAAACAAACTGTTCAGCGTTTCTCGCTCAATGCGGAAGAGCCGAAAACGCTGGCTGAATTGTTTTTGCAAGCCGCCCGAAAATATAACCGCAGTGACGCTTTAAATTATAAGAAAGACGGGAAATGGCACCAGATTTCTTCAGCGGAAATGATTTCACGCGCCGAAAATATTACGCTCGGACTTTATTCGCTCGGTTTGCGCAAAGGCGACAAAGTCGCGCTGCTCGCGGCAAATTCGCCCGAATGGACTTTGACCGACGCGGGCTGTCAATTTGCCGGAATCGTTGACGTGCCGATTTACACGACGCTCGCGCCGAATGCGGTCGAATACATCGTCAAAGACTGCGGCGCGAAAATCTTTTTTCTGGAAGACAACGAATGTTTTGAACGACTTAAAGGAATCTTGCCGGAATGTCCGACGATTGGAAAACTCGTCTTTTTTGATTGCGCCGAAACGAAAGCCGAAAATGCTATTTCGCTCGAGGAATTGGAAGAAGCAGGCGCAAAGTTAAAACAAGAAAATCCGTGTTTAATAAAAGAATTGATAAACGCCGTCGAGCCGCAGGATGTCGCCACGCTGATTTATACTTCCGGCACGACGGGCAAGCCGAAAGGCGTGATGCTGACGCACGCCAATTTGATTTCAAACGCAATAAGCACAGGAATGGAATTTACCTTCGCGCGCACGGACAAGCCGCTGTCGGTTTTGCCGCTGTCGCATGTCTTCGAGCGGTCGGGAATGTATGTTTATATTTTGAACGGAACGGCGGTGCATTACGCGGAATCTATCGAGAAAGCGGCGGACAATCTGCGCGAAGTCGCGCCGACAATTTTTGTCGGCGTGCCGCGAATCTTCGAGAAGATTTATGCGAGAGCGAAAGTTAAAGCCGCGCAGGAAAGCCGGATTAAGGAAATGATTTTCGATTGGGCAATCGAAACCGGCAAAGAATATGCTTACAGAACTGAATTCGGGCAGCCGATTCCGCGCCCGTTAGCCGTCAAATATAACATCGCCGACCGCGTTGTTTTTTCAAAACTGCGCGAATTTTTCGGCGGCAAACTGCGTTCCTGCATCACGGGCGGCGCCGCGCTTTCCGACGATATTTACTTGATTTTTAAGGGCGCGGGAATTTCGATTATGCAAGGTTACGGTTTGACGGAAACTTCGCCGGTTGTTACGACCAACACGCCGTTCGAGACGCGCATTGGAACGGTCGGCAAACCGATTCGGAACATGGAAATTCGTTTGGCAAAAGACGGCGAAATCGAAGTTTCAGGTCCGAATGTAATGCTCGGTTACTATAATAAACCCGAAGCGACGCGCGAAGTTTTCACCGATGACGGCTGGTTTAAAACAGGCGACATCGGAACGATTGACAAAGACGGTTTTTTGAAAATCACCGACCGCAAAAAGGAGCTTTTTAAAACTTCCGGCGGCAAATACATCGCGCCTTCGCCAATCGAACAAATGATAAAGGCTTCGAGATTTGTCAGCCAAGTCGTTTTAATCGGAAACGGACGAAAATTTCCGGCGGCTTTAATCGTGCCGAATTTTGAGCAGCTAAAAAACTACGCAAAAATAAAAAATTTAGACATTCGCACGCACGCGGAATTTTGCTCGCACCCGCGCATCATCAATTTGATTGAAAGACAAATCGCCGAACTAACCGCAAGCCTTTCGCGCTACGAAAAGGTGAAAAAAATTGTGCTACTCGAAAACGAATTAACCATCGAAGGCGGTGAGCTAACGCCGACTTTAAAGGTTAAACGGCGTGTGATTGATAAAAAGTACCGCGAGATTATCGAGAAGATTTATATTGATGCGGAAAACAAAAAATCATGAACGAAGAAAATTCGTCCACGATTTTAATTTGCTAAAACAAATGATTTAGTAAAGAACTCTCTGCGTTAATCCGCCGCTGAGTCCACTTGCCGCTTGTCGTCCGACACCGATAACAGTTTCCAAAACTAATTGCCCGATGCTTTTTTTCGATTTGCCGACTTGAACAATATCGTAAGGCTCTAGCATCACGTCGCTCTGTCCTTTCTTTTTAATCAGGTCATAATTAACGCTGATTTCTTCCCTGTCTTTTGAATTAGCCTTCAACCGATAAATTTTTATGTCTTTTGTTTTGGCTTCACGATTTACCCCGTTGACTTTAGCAATTGCTTCGGTTAAGGACAAACCGCCCTCTTTCAAATAAATTCCCTGTGGAGAAATAACTTCACCCGTAATATAGACGGGCGATGCCTTCTGCACAACAATGACATCGCCCGGATAAATTATCGGATTGGCTTCTTCACGCCCCTGTTTGACATTGCTCAAGCTATACAACCGCGACGGAATATCTGCGACATTATCTGCTTTCGCTACCCAATTGCTTTCTTCGCTTTCTTCAGAGCATATCGGCGGTTGAGTGCGAAAAACCTGTATCAATCCGCCTGCGTCTTCTGTTACGCCACCCGCAAAAGCGAGCAGTTCGACTAAAGTCGCTTTGCGGCGCAAATCAACTTGCTGCGGTGTGCGAACTTCACCGTAAATAGTTGCGGGCGGACGACTTTTGCGGTCGGTCACGCTCACACTAATTTGAGGGTTTTTCAAGTATTTAGATATAAGTTGTGTAACGTCAGTGCGAAGTTCTTTCTCCGTGCGACATTTCGCATAAATCGATTTGTCGAAAAACGGAACTTGAAATTTGCCGTCTTCGTCAATCGTCGCTACAAAATCAAACTGCGATTCACCCAAAACTTTTCCCGTTATCACGTCGCCGGGTCCGACCAAATAACCGAGGTGCTGTTCGGAAATATTAGTCTTTTGCTCAGTTGCTGTAGTATCTTTTTGACCAAAAGCAAATTGCGAAAAACACAGCGCAAAGACAAAAAATATTAAAACTTTCACTCTCATATAAAAAACCTCTTTAACTTTAAATTCTTTTCCAGCAAAGGATAACTTAGTCTCGCTTTTGATTCAACTATGCATCAGAACAGTTGTCCGCTATATGGATTTTGGATTTTAGATTTTGGATTGAATTGAGACAGAACGCTGATTTATTAACATTTGCCAGGATTATTTAGAATGAAATCCTGATCTATCATAAATTATCTTAAAATCAGTATCCGATTTTTCTTTCCAAACCAAAACCTAAAATCTAAAATCCAAAATCATTTGACAGTTTTGCTCGCGCCGAGTAATTTCAAAATGAAACTCTTTTTATTTGCAATCGAATACGTTTGAAATGATAGACTTGCCTGAAAGAAATCACGCAGACGAACAATTCTGGTATCTGCGCCGACCGCTGCAACTGCTCGCGGATGTCGCGGTTTTGTGCGCGGCGTTTTTCCTTGCTTATTTGTTCCGCTTCGATTTCGAAATTGGCGAATACTATCTCGACAACGCGCTTAACCAGCTTCCATTTGTCATTTTAGTTCAATTCGCATCGCTTTTTATCGTCGGCGCATATTCGATTATCTGGCGTTACGTCAGCCTTGAAGACATCAAAGCATTCTTAAAAGCCGCGTTTATTTCCGGCGTTATTTTGATTTTAGTCAGACTTCTGTTCTCGCCCGAACGATTTATTCGCTGGCAAGTTCCGCTCTCGATTATTCTGATGGATACGTTCTTTGCTTTCGCGGGATTGCTCGCGCTGCGCGTTTTGCGGCGGTTCGTTTATGAATTTTCGGAAAAACGCACTTTTCAACTCGGAAAGCGACGCAAGATTCGCAAATCAACCTTAATAATCGGCGCGGGCAGACTTGGCGCGGCAACCATCAAGGAAGTCGTCGGACGCGCCGACACGGAACTCGATGTCAAAGGTTTTATTGATGACGACCGCCGTAAAAAAGGCGGAAGCGTCGGCGGCATCAAGGTTTTAGGCACAACCGACGATTTGGCGCGGCTGGCTGACGAACTCAATATCAATCAAGTCGTTTTGGCGATTGACCAGACCAACAGCAAGGACATTCGCCGCATTCTCGACATTTGCCGCGCGATTCCGGTCAAAGCGCAGATTGTGCCGAGCCTGAACGAAATCGCGCACGGACGAGTTTCAATCAGCCGTATCCGCGATGTGCAAATCGAAGACCTTCTGGGACGCGAGCCGGTCGAGCTTGACGATGAAAATTTGCACGAATTTCTAACCGATAAAATAGTAATGGTAACGGGCGCGGGCGGCTCAATCGGCGCGGAACTCGTCCGGCAAATCGCCGATTTCAGCCCGCGGTTGCTCGTTCTGGCTGAAAGAACCGAGTTCGCGCTTTTTCAAATTGAGCGCGAACTCGTCAAAAACTTTCCCGAAACAAAGTTCGTTCCGCTGCTTGCCGACATCTTTGACGCGCCGCGAATGCGCGAGATTTTCAGCGAATACAAACCCGAAGTCGTTTTTCACGCCGCCGCGCACAAGCACGTTTCTTTGATGGAAATTAACCCGACCGAAGCGATAAAAAACAACATCCTGGCGACAAAACTAATCGGCGAACTCGCGGGCGAATTCGGCATAAAAGATTTCGTTCTGATTTCGACCGACAAAGCCGTTAATCCGACAAGTGTGATGGGCGCGTCAAAACGCATCGCGGAAATTGTTTTGCAGGATTTAAATCGAATCTACCAGACCAATTATATGGCGGTGCGTTTCGGCAACGTGCTCGGTTCGACCGGCTCGGTGATTCCGATTTTCCGCGAGCAAATCCAAGAAGGCAAAGCCGTTACCGTCACCGACCCGCAGATGACCAGATATTTTATGACGATTCCCGAAGCCTCGCAGTTGGTTTTGCAAGCCGGCGCGCTCGGCACGGGCGGCGAGATTTTTATCCTCGATATGGGCGAGCCGGTCAAGATTTTAGACCTCGCCGAAGATATGATTCGGCTTTCGGGCTTGCAGCCTTACGAAGACATTGACATTGTTTTTTCAGGCGTCAAACAAGGCGAAAAGCTCTTTGAAGAACTCGAAATTACGGGCGAAAATCTTTTGAAAACACAGCATCCGAAAATCTTTATCGGTAAAATCGCAACTTATTCTTCGGAAGATGTCGCCGGTATGTTGAGCAATTTCCGCCAAGCCGTCGAAGAAAATAATGAGGCGAAAATTCGCAGCTTGTTCAATCATTTTCTGCCCGAAGCAAAAATTATCGAAGAAGTTGATAATTTTTCGATTTCAAACGACACAAAACCCACTAATCAGAAAAATTTAGTCAAAACTGTTCGTTCGGCACTCGAAACTTAAAGCCGAAAACCTTAAAATAAATTTATGGCAATTCTTGTTACCGGCGGCGCAGGTTATATCGGCAGCGTCGTTGTCGAAGATTTACAGGCAAAAGGGGAAAACGTAGTTGTCTTAGACAATCTCGTTTATGGACACAAACAGGCAATCGGCAAAAACACCGTTTTTTACGAAGGCGACATCGGCGACGGAGATTTGATTCGTAAAATTCTGAGTGAACACGAAATCGAAGCCTGTATGCACTTTTCGGCGTTCACTTATGTCGGCGAATCGGTTGAAAATCCGAAAATCTATTACCAAAATAATGTCGCGCAAACACTGAAACTGCTGGATGTTTTAATCGAAAACAACGTCAAAAAGTTTGTTTTCTCATCAACCGCAGCAGTTTTCGGCGAACCGCAAAAGATTCCGATTGACGAAACACATCCGCAAAATCCGACCAATCCTTACGGCTGGTCAAAGCTTATGGTTGAGAAGATTTTGCAAAGTTACGACGCGGCTTACGGTTTGAAATTCGTTGCGCTTCGCTATTTCAACGCTTGCGGCGCGAGCCAAAATTGCGGCGAAGATCACAATCCCGAAACGCACTTGATTCCACTCGTTTTATTTGCCGCGCAGCGAAGGCGCGAATTCATTTCAATTTTCGGCGACGATTATCCAACGCCCGACGGCACGGCTTTGAGAGATTACATTCACATCTCCGATTTGAGCCAGGCGCATTTGCTGGCTTTAAAGCATTTATACAACGGCGGCAATTCCGAATTTATAAATTTAGGCAATGGACAAGGTTTTTCCGTCAAAGAAGTCATCGAAACGGCGCGAAAAATAAGCGGTAAAACAATCGAAGCGAGAATTGCGCCGCGTCGCGCGGGTGACCCCTCGCGTCTTGTTGCCGACTCGAAAAAAGCGCGTAAAGTATTAGGCTGGAACCCGCAGTTTCCCGATTTGGAATCAATCATTGAAAGCGCGTGGGCGTGGCATCAAGCGAATCCGAACGGTTATGAATAAATTTTCTTATGACGCAAACTAAATTAATAAAAAATCGAATCTCCAAAAAAGCCGCGAGTTTTACCGAATCTGTAATCCGCGAGATGACGCGCGAGGCAATGAAATATGGCGCGGTCAATCTCGGTCAAGGCTTTCCCGATTTCGCCGCGCCTGAAGATATTAAACAAAAGGCGCAGGACGCGATTGCCGATGACCATAATCAATACGCGATAACGTGGGGCGTGAAAAGTTTTCGTGATGCGATTGTCGAAAAAACGAAGTGGTTTTTGGATTTGGAAGTTGACGCGGAAACCGAAATTACCGTGACGTGCGGCTCGACCGAAGGAATGATTGCGGGAATGATGGCGACGGTTGACGCGGGCGAAGAAGTCATTGTGTTTGAGCCGTTTTATGAAAACTACGCGCCGGACGCGATTTTGTCGGATGCGAAGCCGGTTCACGTTCCGCTTTATCAAACGATGAACGGCTGGCATTTTGAACGAGATGAGTTGAGAAACGCTTTCAATGAAAAAACCAAAGCGATTATTATCTGCAATCCGAATAACCCGACCGGCAAAGTTTTCACGCGCGAAGAATTGGAATTTATTGCTGATTTATGCAAAGAGTTTGACGCGATTTGTTTTACCGACGAGATTTACGAACACATCATTTATGAAGACGAATTAAGAATTACGAATTACGAATTAAGAGAGAAAACTGACTTTCGTCCGTTGAAAACCGAACATATCTGTATGGCAACGCTGGACGGAATGCGCGAACGAACCGTTGTCGTTAATTCGCTGTCGAAAACTTATTCGGTGACGGGCTGGCGTGTTGGTTATGTGATTGCGCCGCCGGATATTTCTTCGGCGATTCGCAAAGTTCACGATTTTTTAACGGTCGGCGCGGCAAATCCGCTGCAGCACGCGGGCGCGTATGCTTTGAGTTTGCCGGAAAGTTATTACGCCGAACTACAAAGGGAATATCAGCGAAAGAGAGATTTTATCGTTCCCGTCTTGCAGAAAAACGGTTTCAAATGCGAGATGCCGCAGGGCGCGTATTATGTGATGACCGACATCTCGGATTTTGGTTTCAAAAACGATGTCGAATTTACAAAATATCTAATTCGGGAAATCGGCGTGGCGGTTGTTCCGGGTTCATCGTTTTATCACGATAAAAAATTGGGTTTGCAGCAGGTTCGATTTTGTTTCTGCAAAAAAGACGAAACTCTGGAAGCGGCGACGGAAAGATTGAGTAAGCTCAAGTAAATTTGCCAAATCAATCAAGACGAATGTTCAACAATTTTCGTGATAAATTCCTGCTCGAAACGGTCGTTTTCACCTCCGGCGCGCTCGTGATGATTTACGAGATTATCGGCTCGCGGATTCTCGCGCCCTACATCGGCACTTCGACCTATGTCTGGACGAGTTTAATCGGCGTTATTCTCGCAAGTTTGAGTCTTGGTTATTGGCTCGGCGGAAAAACGGCTGACCGCAAACCGGATTTGAAAGTCTTGTCGGGCGTAATGTTTGCAGGCGCGGCGTTGTTATCCGTAACCATTTTGCTTCACGCTTTTGTGCTTTCGCTCATCTCGGTTTCAAATCTCGGACTCGAACTGAAATCAATTCTCGCCGCGCTGATTTTGTTTGCACCGGCAAGCGTTTTATTCGGTTTCGTTACGCCTTACGCCGTGCGCTTGAAGATGCTGCGAATCGAAGACGCGGGTAAAACTGTCGGCAGGCTTTACGCGCTTTCGACCGTCGGCAGTATTCTGGGAACTTTTTCCGCCGGATTTTTTTTGTTGCCGTTTGTCGGCAGCGTCCGCACTTTGTATTTATTAACCGCAATTTTGTTTGCGCTTTCGCTGATGCTCGCGCCGTTCAAACTTTCCACCGTCAATGTATTCGTGGTTTTGCTGTTGCCGTCGGCGATTTTGCTCAACGAAATTTTCGCTTATTCTTTGTCCAAAAATTATGATTTGCACGATTTCGACACGCAATATAGCCGCATTCAGGTTTTTAATTCAACCGACAGTTTAACCGATAAACCAATCAGAGTTTTCGCCACCGACCCGCGTTCTACGCAGTCGGCGATGTTTCTTGACAGCAACGATTTGGTTTCCAGATATGCGCGGTTTTATCATCTTCTGCGTCACTTTAAACCTAATTTTCAAAATACTTTAATCATTGGCGGCGCGGGTTATTCGTTTCCGAAAGAATATCTGCGAGTTTATCCGACGAAAAAAATAGATGTCGTGGAAATTGATTCGCAAGTAACGGAGATTGCCCGCCATTTGTTTCGTCTGCCGAACAATCCTGACTTACAGATTTTTCACGAAGACGGGCGCGTTTTTCTGAATAAAATCGAAGAGAAAAAATACGACGTGATTTTGATTGACGCTTTCGGCTCGCTCTATTCGATTCCGTTTCAACTGACGACGCGCGAAGCCGTCCGGCAAATTGACAAAGGTTTAGCGGGCGACGGCGTAGTGATTATGAATTTGATTTCCGCAATTGAAGGCGATGGCTCGCTTTTTCTGCAAGCCGAATATAAAACTTACGCAGAGATTTTTCCTCACGTTTCAGTTTTCAAAGTAAATGCCGAAAAACCCGGCGACGTTTCGCAAAATTTGATTTTAGTCGCTTCCAAATCCGCAAAATTTTCGCTTGAAAGTTCCGATGAGGAAATTTCCGCATTGTTCAAAAATCTTTACAATAAACCTTTGGAAATTACAGTTCCGGCTTTGACCGACGACCTCGCGCCGGTTGAGTTTTATAATTCCCGCGCTTTGAAAACAAGCGAAAAGTAAGATTCAATAATTTTTAACGAAAAGCCGAAATATCCATCCCGAAGCGTTCCTTAACGTAATCTTCCTGCGCTGAATTGACGTTTCGCAAATTTTCCAGACGGCGTTCCGATTTTTTGATAAGCGTTTTGGTGCGTTCCGCCATTTGTTTAATCATATTTCTACCTTCGAGCATCTCGGCTTGGACTTTTTCGCGGAGAGTGAAAAGTTCGGAAAGTTCGACGACGAGTTTTTCTTCGCGTAATTCCTTTAGACGATTTTTGACCTGGAAAATCTGGCGAATTGCACGAACAAATTGGTCGCCGATTGAATCGCCCATTATCAAATCGGGCGAATCGCGGAAATCTTCGACTAATTTATTCAAACGGTTTTGGTCGCCTGCCGAATAAGCCTCGTTTAATTTCGCCATCAAACCGTGGCGTTTTTCCTTTTCCTTCGCGTCCAGAGCCAAATCGGGATGAATAATTTTCGCCAAATTGTGATAAGCCTTTTTGGCTTCGGCAGTCGGCTGCCATTTAAACGAGCAGCCTTCGGCAATTTCCGCATTGGCGGCTGATTCTTCGGCGCGTCGGCGCAATTCTTCGGCGCGTTTTTTGATTTCCTCGTCGTCCGGCACGAGTTTGACTTCTTCTTCGGCAATCTGCGCTTCGATTTCGTCGAGTTCGGCGTAAAGTCTACCAACTTCCATCGTGTAATTTGCTTCAAATTGTTCGAGTTCTGCGCGAAGCTCGGTCATCGCTTCTTCACGAAAAGCGAGCTTTTCCTTGAGACGTTCGAGAACGCGCTTCTTTTTGGCAAGTTCGATTTCTTCAGGTGCTAAAACATTCATAAATAATTTGAAATTACAGATTAACACGGATAAATACGAGGTTAAAAAAAAAACAGAAGAATAGATTTATACTTCCGCCTTTATCCATTTCGTGAGTTCCGCCTGTGGGAACTTAAAATTTGGCTTTATCAGCCTTCAACTTGAGCGAGATTAAAACTCCATCGCCGGATAATTTAGCGAGTTGGACTTTGGTGATTTTCTTGTTGGTAAAATCGAATTCGCTTCGTCTTTTTTGCTAAATGTCTTCCACCCTAGATTTCGTTCGGTGCTAAATTCATCGCTTTGGGCGAAAACGCTCGCGTCGAGCGCAATACGAAAAGTAGAGAAATTAAGTAGTCGTTCACAATTATGTATAACTATTTCTATTTAGGCTTCGAGCCATAACCAACACAAGCCTATTTATTCCAGAGTTTAACCAATAATGGGATAGTTAAGTCTAATTGTGAACGACTACTTAAGCACCCCAACAGAAATAGGTTAGACTATTTGTTGAGATGGGTAAAACAAAAATAATCGAATTGACCGCCAAACAACGGGCGGAGTTGGAAAAAGGCTATCGAACAGGCAAAAGTCA
>JAABUN010004607.1_pt1 | contig 18463 bp, 18 predicted proteins | sample 5559311 | NCBI WGS metagenome assembly JAABUN01 (sample SAMN10711877, study PRJNA513370) | rock metagenome | isolation source: Antarctica rocks | place: Antarctica: Victoria Land, Siegfried Peak sud | reverse complement strand
TGGCGATAGACCGCTTCCGCTTGCTGGCAGTTCGGACAGAGTACGGGGAGTAGAACCATAGTCAAAGGTACGCTACTCTATAAATTCAACACACGACCAGAAAATGATTATCAATAACCTGGATGGCCATGTACACGGCCACTACCCCCAGCGGATAGCCGTAGCCTGGCTTGGTGATGAAGGCCATGAGCACGGGCAGCGCAATGGCGATGAGGCCGCCGATGTAGGGAATGAAGTTGAGCAGCGCGCCCAACACGCCCAGTAGCAGCGCGTAGGGGATGCCCAGCACCAGCAGCCCGGCCACGTTGAGCCCGGCCACGATGCCGCCCTCGATGAGCAGCCCAATCATGTAGCTCTGGATGGCGGCCTTGCTCTCGCGCAGCACCTCGGCCACGCCGCTATCGCGCCGCCGGCCCGAGAATACCTGGGTCAGAAAATCGACCAGCCGCCGCTGATACAGGAACAGCAGAAAGATGTAAACCGGGATGAGCGTGGCCACCACCAGCATACCCGACACGGCCGTGAGCGTGCCGCCCAGCAGACCGGCGGCCCGGCTGCTGGCTTCGTTCACGTAGCTCAGCAGCTTCTGGGTGGTAAGGCCAAAGCGAGTATTGAGCCACTGCACCAGCTGCTGCGTGGTGGCCAGCAGCTTGGCCTTAAAGACGGGCAGCTGGCTCGATAAGTGCGTGGCCTCTAAGTAGATAAAGTAGAGAAGCCCCAGCAGCGCCGCCACGCCCAGTACCACCGTGAGGCCGATGGCCAGCAGCGGCGGTACCCGGTGGCGCAGCAGCCACTGCTCGACGGGGTGCAGCATAATGGCGAAGATGGCCGCGAACAGCAGCGGAAAAATAAGGTCGGCGGCCAGGTGCAGCGTGAGCACTACCAGCGCCAGCCCCAGCAGCACCAGCGGGGCCTTCACGTAGAGCGGAAACGCAAGCTCGGTGGGCTGCTTGGGGGTAGGGGGCAGGGGCGTCATGGCGGTGGGGCCAGCCTGGTGGCCGGCCCGGCGAAGCTACGCGCCAGCCCGGCCCCGGCGCGTAACTAAGCTCAAGCGCTAGTCGTTGCGGCACGGTGCTTGTTTACCGGCCTCTCAACCCATCGACCTTAGCCGTACTTTCACTCATGAAAAATACCCGTCTCTTCCTCAGCTTCCTGCTGCTGGCCGTCGTGCTGGTCAGCACTTCCTTCACCGCTCAGGCGCAACGCCGCTTCAGCCCGCAGGCCAAGGGCGCCATTATTGGCGGGGGTAGCGGCGCCATTCTGGGGGCCGTGCTCGACAAGAACCACCGGGCCGTGGGCGGCGTTATCGGCGGGGTAGTAGGCGCCGGCGCCGGCTACGCCGTAGGCAAGCACATCGACAACCGCCAGAAAAAGCGCGCCGCCGCGGCCACCGAGGCCGAGCGCGAAGCCGCCTACCGCGCGGCGGCCGCCCACCGCGCCGCCGTGGCCAGCCGCACTACCACTGCCCCTGCCCGCGAAGCGGTGGTGCGCAATAGCTTTGGTCCCGCCGCGGCCCCCGCGGCTTTGGTTGCCGCGCCGGCTGGCTCGCTCAGCGCCTCCAATGCCAGCTACCTGCCCAACCAGGCACCCGCCGACCCATCTAACCCCTACGGCGGCACCGCCTACCGCCAACGCAGCTGGTAGGGGCTCGCCCTCGTTTTTCTTTGCCAAAGCCCAGGCCGCCCGGTCTGGGTTTTTGGTTGAAGCGGTGTAGGAATCTGTTGAAACGTCATTCCGAGCTTGCCGAGGAATCTCGCGTGCGTCGTGGAAACGATGCCCGAACGGCCCAAGCGAGATTCCTCGGCAAGCTCGGAATGACGCCCAGGTAGCTTCTTTACTTCCTACATAGCTTCGTTTACTTCATCCTCTTTCTCTAAACACCTGAAATTATGCGTATTTCCCTTTCGCGCCTCGTGCTGCTGGGCGCCCTGCCGCTGCTGGCGGCCTGCGGCAGCAAGACTACTACCGACACCCCGGCGGCTACCCCCACCAGCGCCGCCGACCTCGACCGCGCCTTCCTCACGGCCTGGAACAGCAAGGACCTCGAAAAAACCCTCGGCTACCTCGCCGACGACGTGCAGTTTTTGCAGGGTAGCGCCCACTTTAGCGGCAAGGCCGAGGTGAGCGACAAGTGGGTACGCGCCACCCAGTCTACTATCAACAACCTCAAAACCAGCACCGTCAGCTCGGAAAGTACCGATAAGCTGGCCTACGAGGCCGGTACGTTTTCGGTCGATGTGCAGCCCGCTGGCCCCGGCCAGCCCGCCGGCTACGGCGAAGGTAACTTCCTGCTGCTCTGGAAGCCCGCCGCCGATGGCACCTGGAAGCTGAGCTACGCCCAGCTCGAAGACCTGCCCGTGCAGCGCCGCAACTAGCGCGGGGCGGTTACTTTTGAGCGCAACCGAAAGCCGCTGGCCGCCCGCCAGCGGCTTTCGGTTGCCTGGACCTACCCCCGCTAACCGCTGCCAGGCGCTTCTCTGCCCATGATTTCGACCACCGACTACGCCGCCCTACCCCCCGCCGCCGACCTCCAGCGCCTGTGCAAGGCCCTGGCCGCGCTCGACGCCATCAACTCGCCCGACTGGGAATACCGCTACTACTCCTACAACCCCGCCTGGGGCGAGCACGAGCAGCTGCTCGAAATGCGCGACGGCGAGGACGACCAGTTGCTGGTGCTGTTCCGCCCCGAGGGCTGCGTTATCAACGGCTATTTGCACGAGTACGACCAGCCCGACAAGGCTCAGGTGACGCGCGGCTTGCCCGAGGCGTTCAACGATTTTATGTTTGGCGAGCCGGTTGCTTCCATTGGCACCACGTTTTGCCTCTGGTACACGCCGGCCCACGGCTGGCAGCGCGGCGTGGTCGAAAACGAGGACGATGGCTCCGGGGAGCTGCTCTATATTTTTGACAACCAGCCCGCCACCTACGCCGAGTGGGCCACCGAGTACTACACCGACGAAACCGACAAAAAGCCCGTGACGCCCGCCGCCGTGGCCCCCTTCTACCGCAACGAGCCCGCCACCAAGGCCGCCGTGCTGGCTCTGGTCGATGAGGTCGAAGACTGGCTGCCGCTGGCCACCGACTTGCAGGAAATCGGCTATCCCTACAGCTTTAACTGATGTTGTAGGGTAAGCTTTAGCTTGCCGGTTATCCGATTGTTTGTCATTTCGTGGCCCCGGCAAGCTAAAGCTTACCCTACCTGCTTACCCGTATGCGCGCCTGGTTTGTCGCATTTGCCTGGCTGCGGGCCTTACCCCTGCTGGCGCAGCCCACGGCGACCCCGGCCTTCGTGGTGGTTTGAGAAATGTTGAATAGCCGCTGCCAACAATGGAAACAACCGCCTATTTGCGCAAGCTGGCCGAACAGGGCAATTCGGATGCGCAATTCAGAATAGGCTATCGGCTGGCTTTCGGCAGAAAGAGCCCCCGGCCCCGCAAGTGGGAGGAAGTGGTAGGCTGGTGGCAACTAGCCGCCGACCAAGGGGTGCGCCGCGCCAAGTTTTATCTGGGTGTTTGCTATGAGCATGGGCGGGGCGTTGACTCAGACATTACCAAAGCATTTGCCTGCTATTTAGAGGCCGCGCAGCTAGGTTTTCCAGAGGCTCAGTATAATGCTGGCTTTAGTTACCGCGAGGGCTCAGGCGTGGAGCAGGATTACCAAAAAGCCGCTGAGTGGTTCGAGAAAGCCGCTCGCAATGGCGAAGAATGGGCTCAACGGGACTTGGGCTACTGCTACTTTTATGGCCAGGGTGTGCCAAAGGATGAAGCAAAAGCAGTGTACTGGTATCGTAAGCCGCGAAGGCCGGCGATAATAAGGCGCAGTACAATCTGGCGCTATGCTATGCGGCTGGCGAAGGGGTAGGGAAGTCGCAAAAATGGGCGAACTATTGGCTACGGCGTGCCGCCAGCCAAGGCCATTTGCAAGCGAAAAAGCGCCTGCTGGGCTGACCCCGAAAAGCTGCCCGATGGCCAACCCGCCAGCGCCCGGCCACGTAACTCGCACACACTCATTCCCTACCCCCCATGCCCAACCCCACCCGCCCCGAGCTGCTGCTCTTCGACGTTAACGAAACGCTGCTCGACCTGAGCAAGCCGCGCCAGGCCATCAACCAGGAGTTCGGCGCCGAATCGGCGTTCACGCAGTGGTTTGGGCTGCTGCTCCAGTATTCGCTGGTCGAGACCGTGACCGGCTCCTACCACGATTTTGGGGCGCTGGGGGGCGCGGCCCTCACCATGCTGGCCCAGGCGCTGGGCCAGCCGGCACGCCCGGCCGCCCGCCAGCACGAGCTGCTGGCGCTGCTCACCGAACTGCCGCCCCACCCCGACGTGCGGCCCGGCCTGGAGGCCCTGCGCCAGGCGGGCTTCCGGCTGGCCACGCTCACCAATTCGCCCGGCCCTACCCTGCGCCAGCAGCTGGCCTACGCCGGCCTGGGTGATTTGTTTGAGCAGGCACTTAGCATCGACGAGCAGCAGCGCTACAAGCCGCACCCTGCTACCTACCACGCGGCCTGCCAGCGCCTGGGCGTGGCCCCGGCCGCCACGCTGCTGGTAGCGTCCCACGGCTGGGACGTGGCCGGCGCGCTGCGGGCAGGCCTGGCGGCGGCTTTCATAGCCCGGCCCGGCCAGGCGGTGTACCCATTGGCAGAAGCACCCACCTACACGGCCCCCACGCTGGTAGCCCTGGCCCGGCAGCTGGCGGGGGGGTAGGGGCGGGGGGTAAGGGGAGGTGCCCGCTGGTGCGTAGCCTCGGCACTCACCTGGCCCGACCGTGCGCCTTGCCTGGTCCGTTTGGTTATGACCGCCGCCGTACCTGTGCCCGACTTGCTTGCTGATAACGACTTGCTCTAAAGTATGTTGGAGGCGTCGCTAACGGCCCTCAACCTGCTGTGCCCGCTCTACGGGCCCGGTGGGTGCCAGCCGGCGCGCGCTTCATCGCATCCTAGCATCCTAGGCCGACTGCCTGAATTCGGCGGGGGTAAGGCCCGTTTTATCCTTAAAGAGGCGGCTGAAGTACGAAGGATTATCGAAGCCCAGATGAAAAGCAGTTTCGCGAATGCTGAGGGAGGTACTCAGGAGCAGCCGCCGGGCTTTTTCGATAAGCGCGTAGTGTAAGTGCTGCTGCGCATTCTGGCCCGTGTGCGTGCGCAGCACGTCGCCCAGGTAGGCGGGCGACACGTGCAGGGCCTCGGCAAAGTGCCGCACGGTGGGTAGGGGCTGCTCGGCGGCGTGGTCCAGGTAGGTAGCCAGCAGGGCCTCGAAGCGGCTGAGCAGGTCGGGGCCGTTGGCCGGCTCCGTGGGAAATTGCCGGTAGTAAGCCCGGCTCGCGTATTGCAGCAGCACATCGAGCTGCGTGCTTAGCAATGGCTGGCTGAAAGCGTCGGCGGGCTGCTCGCTCTCCCGCCGCAAGCCGGTCACGGCGTAGGTCAGGAGTCGCTCATCGGCGGCCGACAGGTCCAGGGCCTGTTGCACGCGGTACGCAAAAAACGGGTAGCTGCCCGGAAACGGACCAGGCGGGCGGTGCATCAGCAAATCGGGATGAAACACGACCATCCAGCCCTGCGGCTCCGGGAGCGCGGTTGCGCCGGCCGCCGGACAAAACCGCACGGGTTGGCCGGGCGCATAAAAACCCAATACGCCCTGGCGGTAATCGTACAACTGCTGCCCGTAGGGAAGCTGCCCATTGAAGTGCCGCTTCAGCACGATGAGGTAGAGCTGGCGCAGGGCTGGTTTCGGCGCAAAGTCGGGGGGTGGGTACTGAGCCAGGTCAACGACCGTCACGAGCGGATGGCTGGGCGGGGCAAAGCCGTAGTGCGCCGTAAAATCGGCTACCGTACTCAGAACCGCGAAGCTGGCCGTGGAAGATTTCATGCGCGCGTTAAGTGGGAGCTGCGAATAGCTGAAAGTATGCTTGCCCGCCCGGCTGCAAGCACGATTGGCGGGGCATCGAAGCGGCAAGCTACTGTCTTGTCTCGCTCACGGTAAACTGACCGCGTAACCGCTACCTGCTTACGCAGGTTTACCGGGTGGGGGTAGCCGCTGGCTTTGGCTATACTCGTCACGAAGTGGGTTGCGGAAGTCTCGTCGTTGAAAAACAAGCGTCAGCAACGACGAGACACAAAATATCGTGTCTCTACTTCCGCCCAATTTTCGCAACTTACTTCGTGACGAGTATAAAAATTGGGTTCTATAAAGTGAATCTGCCAGGGCGTAGCGTTGAATTTCTCCGCAACTACCCCGCAGCGAGCCGTTCAACAAACCATTTCTGAGCCGTTCAACAAAGCGACTCCTGCCGCCTGCCCAGACCTTTGTCGAAAATTCAACACGCTTATTATGTGGACCACTCAGCAGATGCCGGACCTCACCGGCAAAACGATGCTCGTTACCGGGGCCAATACGGGAATTGGCTACGAAACCGCGCTGGCTTTTTACCGGGCCGGGGCGCACGTCGTGCTGGCCTGCCGCAGCCTCGACAAGGCCCGGCAGGCGCAGGCCACCATGCAGCAGCCCGGCGGCCCCGGCACCCTGGAAGTGGCGCGCCTGGATTTGGCCAGCCTGCGCCAGGTTCACCAGTTTGCCGATGCGTTTCGGCGGCAACATCCACAGCTGCACGTGTTGGTCAACAATGCCGCCGCGATGGTGCCGCCCGCCGCCAGCACCACCGCCGAGGGCTACGAGCTGCAGTTTGGCGTGAATTTCCCGGGGCACTTTGCCCTCACCGGCCGGCTATATCCCCTGCTCAACGCCACCCCCGGCGCGCGCGTGGTCACGGTGAGCAGCATGGGCTACCTCGATGGTCGCCTCAACTTTGCTAACCTGAAGCTGGCAGGAGGCTACGACGCGCTGCGCGAGTACCGGCAGAGCAAGCTGGCCAACCTGCTGTTTGCCCTGGAGCTTCAGCGCCGGCTGGTGGCCACGCACGGGCAGGTGCTTTCGCTCGCGGCCCAGCCCGGCGCGAACCGCACCTCCTGGGCCACGGCTATCAGCCCCGAGTACCTGGCCGCCGCCGAAGCGCGCTGGGGCGGGCCGGCGATGGAGCCCTGGCAGGGAGCCTTGACGGTGCTCTACGCGGCCGTCGCCGCCGGGGCCGCGGGCGGCAAGCTCTATGGCCCCGACCAGAACGGCGGCTTCCGGGGCTACCCCGCCGAGGCCACTATGGCGCCGCACGCGCTGGACGAGGCCGTGGCCCGCGAGCTATGGCGCTGCGCCGAGCAGGCCACCGGCATTACCTTCCCGGCGTAGCGGCCCGCCCGGCGGCTGGCCTTATTCCGCTGCTATGTTTCCTCCTTCCGACCCCTCGGCTACCTCCCGGCTTAGCTACGCCTGCTATGACCACCGCAGCCGGGTGGGCGAGCAGTTTGTGCCGCAACACGTATTCAGCTACCAGCTAGCGGGGCAGACTACGCTCAGCGATGGCGACCAGACCCACGTGTTTCCGGCGGGCTCCTTCCGCCTGATTCGTCGCAACCACCTGTTCAAGTTCACCAAGCAGCCCCCGGCTGGCGGGGGCGAGTTTCGCTCGGTGGCCGTGTGCCTGGGGCAGCCCTTGCTGCGGGCCATCAGCCAGGAGCACGGCTACCAGGCCGGGCACCCGCCGCCCGGCCTGGTCGTGCTGCCGCTGGCTCCGCACGCCCTGTACCAGAGTTACTTCGAGTCGCTGCGGCCGTATCAGCAGTTGGCCCAGGCCCCTACCCCCCTGCAAAACCTTAAGGTGCGCGAGGCGGTGCTGGTGCTGCTGCACGTCACGCCGGCCCTGCAAGACGTGTTGTTCGACTTCGCCGAGCCGGGAAAAATTGACCTGGCCGCGTTCATGGAGAAAAATTTTCACTTCAACGTGACCCTGAGCCGGTTTGCGTACCTGACGGGGCGCAGCCTGGCCACCTTTAAGCGCGATTTTGCGAGGCTGTTCCGGCAGTCGCCTAGCCGCTGGCTGGTGCAGCGGCGCTTGCGGGAAGCCCATTTTCTGTTACGAGAAAAGGGCCAGACGCCTGCGCAGGTGTACCTCGAAGTTGGCTTTGAAAACCTGTCGCACTTTTCATTTGCGTTCAAAAAGGCTTACGGGCTGGCTCCGTCCAGGCTGGGGGGGTAAGCAAGGCGAACACGGCAGCCGCACCGTGGTTGTAGCCGTAAAAAAAGCGGATTCAGCCCATGTATACGCTCAGCAGTCAGCAGCCAGTCCCGATATATCCGTTCGAGCGGGATGAAGCCACCGGGAGCAAGCTATTCACCCTCCTGCGCTCGGAAGGCGAGCTGACCTACGAAGAAAACCTGCTGATGCCGCACCGCAAGGCGTATTACCTGCTGGTTTTCGTGAAGCACAACCGCGGCCGGCACTGGGTGGACATGACGCCCTACGACCGGAAAGACAATACGCTGTACTTCTCGACCCCGAGCCAGATGCTGGTCAAAGAGGCGCCTACCCCCTTCTGGCCGCTCAAGGAAATTGCCTTCGACCTGGGGTTTTCGGATGCTTCCTACTTCAACCGCTTCTTCAAGCGCGAAACCGGCGCGACGCCGGCTGAGTACCGCGCCACCATCCGCAAAATGTACCAGTAATACCGCGGAATGGGGGCCAGCCGCGCCACGCGGGCCCGGTAATTTTGTGCTGTTAATCAATTGAACATCATTGACCATGAAAACCGCACTCATTACCGGCGCCAACAAAAGCATTGGCTTCGAAACGGCCCGGCAGCTTCTCCGGCACGGCTATTACGTGTACCTCGGCAGCCGTGATTTAGCAAAAGGCCAGCAGGCCGTGGCCCAGTTAAAATCGGAAGGTTTCTCCCAGGTGGAGCCGCTCCAAATCGACGTAGCCGATAGCGTCTCGATAGCCGCCGCCCGGCAGGTGCTGGGCCAGAAAACCAACGTGCTGGACGTACTCATCAACAATGCCGGCATTAGCGGCGGAATGGTGCAACCGGCCCTCGGCACCAGTATCGGCGTGATTAAGGAGGTATTTGAAACCAACGTGTTTGGCGTGATTGAAGTGACGCAGGCCTTCATCGACCTGCTGCGGCAGTCGCCCGCGCCCCGCATCGTCAACGTGACCTCCGGGCTGGGCTCGCTGACGCTGCACAACGACCCGACCTGGAAGTACTACGCCGTGAAGGGGGCCGCCTACCAGCCCTCCAAAGCGGCCCTGAATGCCTACACCATTATGCTGGCCTATGAGCTGCGCGACACCCCTTTCAAAGTGAACGCCGTGGACCCCGGCTATACCGCCACCGATTTCAACCACCACAGCGGCCCCGGCAGCGTGCCCGAAGCCGCCGCGCGCCTGGTAAAAGCCGCCCTGCTAGGGCCGGATGGCCCCACCAGCCAGTTTTTTAGCGATGATAATGCGCCGGAGACGGGCATCAGCCCGTGGTAAAAAAGAGCGTCCTGCTCCTTTGGCGTCCGTTTGTCGAAGCAGCGCTACCGCGCCATTTGTCAGGCTGACGAAGGAAGCATCTTATCACCGGAGAACAACTCGTTTCATTCTGATAAAGTCCTTCGCGAGCTCAGGATGACAAGTGGCGCGGTAGCGCTGCCGCGACAAGCGGACGCCAGAGGAGCAGGACGCTCTTTTAGGGGGGTAGGCGCTTAGCTGAGCGCATCCAGCTCCCGCATATCCCGCGCGGTCAGTCGCAGGGAAGCCGCCCGCACGTTCTCTTCGAGGTGGGCAAGGCTGCCGGTGCCCGGAATGGGCACGATGTTGGGCGCGTGGTGCAGCAGCCAGCTCAGGGCGAGCTGCCGGGCCGACACCTGGTGCCGCGCCGCTACCTGCTCCACAATGCCCACTTCCTGCACCATGCCTCCGCCGATGGGAAACCACGGAATAAAGGCAATGCCCTGCTCGCGGCAGTATTCCAGCACCGGCTCATGCTCCCGGTCGAAGAGGCTGTAGCGGTTCTGCACCGAAGCCACCGGAAAAAATTGCTGGGCCAGTTTGATTTCCTCAACGGCCACTTCCGACAAGCCCAGGTGCCGCACCAGGCCCTGCTGCCGGGCCTCGGCCAACGCGGTGAACGTGCGCTCGGCGGGCACCCGTGGGTCGATGCGGTGCAGCTGGTAGAGGTCGATGCGCTCCAGGTGAAGGCGGCGCAGGCTGCCGTGGAGGGCCTCGTGCAGGTGCTGCGGGGTACCATCGAGCAGCACGCCCGCCGGGGGAGGCCCAAAGCTGACGCACCCGCCCTTGGTGCCGATAACCAGCCCGGCCGCGTAGGGATGCAGGGCTTCGGCGATTAGCTCTTCCGACACGAAGGGGCCGTACATATCCGCCGTATCGATAAAGTTGACGCCGAGCTCCACCACCCGGCGCAGCAGCGCGAGCATGGCCGGGCGGTCGGCCGGCTGCCCCCAGGCGGGCTGCGCCATAATGCGCATCGCGCCAAATCCGAGCCGATTAACCGGTAAATCGCCCCCTACCAAAAAGGTGGGCTCTGCTGACAATACGTTGTCCATGAGTAAAACGCGGGTAGTAGTGAGTGGCTGCTTTGGCAGCCATTGGATAGCACAAAGGTCTGCGGCCCGGCCGCAAGGCGAGCGATACAAATTCCGGTTTGTGTACCACAAATTGGGGAACAGACCAGTCAGCACTCGCTGCCTGAACAAGTGCCTGGATGCCCCGCTGGCCAGGAAGGCACTTGGCCGGTAGCAGCTGAATAAAGCATTCTGGTGCCCTGGCCTGTTTAGCTACCTGCAACTGCACGAAGCAGGTGTGAAAACTCTCGCTAACGATGAACATTGGAATCATTGGGGCCGGCCACATTGGCAGTGCCCTCGCCGTTCGGCTCACGAGCCTCGGCCACTCGGTAGTTATTGCCAACTCCCGCGGCCCCGAAACGCTGAAGGACGTGGCTCAGAAAACGGGCGCTACCCCCGTTACCGCGCAGGAAGCGGCCCGCCACGGCGAAATCATCGTCGTAACTATTCCCCTGAAAAATATTCCTGATTTACCCAGCGACTTGTTCGCCGGCGTAAGCGCCGAGGTGCCCGTCATTGACACCAGCAATTACTACCCCCTGCTGCGCGACGGCCGGCTGCCCGAGCTGGAAGCAGGCGACCTGACGGAAAGCGAATGGGTGCAGCAGCACCTGGGCCGGCCGGTAGTGAAGGTGTTCAACAACATTTACGCCGAGCACCTGGAAAAATCGGGTAAGCCCGCCGGCACTCCCGGCCGCATCGCGCTGCCCGTAGCCGGCGACGATGCCGCGGCCAAGCAACAGGTGATGGCCCTGGTAGAGGAGCTGGGCTTCGATGCCGTAGATGATGGTAGCCTGCGCGAGTCGTGGCGGCAGCAGCCCGGCACGCCGGTGTATGGCACCGATTTTCCCGCCGCCGACCTGCGGCAGCAGCTTACGCAGCTGGGCACCGTGCGCACCGCCGCGCAGCGCGAGCAGTTTGCCGCCAACCACGCCGCCCAGGAGCGGGAGATGATGAAGCAGTTTCAGGCGCCGCCCGCCGCCGAATAGGCCGGGCGTACATGACGCGGTGAGACGCAAAAAGCCCGGTATGGAATACTTTCCAGCCGGGCTTTTTTACTTACTTGCGCGGTAGAGATGCTTCGGCGAGCTCAGTAGGACACCCGATTTTTTCGACTTTCTTAATTCAGCAACAAGTCTGAAGAGCTTCGCTGACACCAGCACGCTAGTGGCGCGGCCGCAAGCCCTGCCTTTCCAGCCCAAGCCGCGCTATGTGGTGGGCCGCAAAGCCGCACGCCGACGTCATGCCCTTGCCCCCGATGCCGGTGACGATGTGAATGCGCGGGTCGGGCGAGTGCTGGAATATTTCCCCCGATTTGCTTTGCGCGTAGTACCCGTTCCAGGTGCGCTGGATACGCCAGTCGGGCAGGTCCAGAATGCGGCGGGCTTCCCCCAGCATCAGCTGGTTGAGGTGGTCGTAATTGTTGAAATCCAGGTTGTCGGCCTCGGCCAGGTCGGCATACTCGTGCGTGTCGCCCAGGATAACAGAGCCGTCCAGGGCCTGCTTAAACAGCAGGTGAATGCCCCACTGCCGCAAGCCGGCGGCCATCGGCTCGGCCAGGAGCTGCGCAAACGAGGGGCAGTCGTGGAAGGCGTGGTAGCGCCGGATGCTCAGGCCCGTGAGCACCGAGCCCGGCAGCCGCACCTGGGGTAGGGGGTAGGTGGCCAGCATCTGAAGCTTGCACAGCTGCAAGTCGCTCCGGGCAAATACGTCCGGGAACAGCACCCGGCAGTCGCGGCCGTTGCAGACCAGCACCTGCGCGGCCCGGTAGCGCTGGCCGCGCACGTCGGCCACCTCGCAGCCGGTCGCGTTGGCCGTCACGGCCCGCACCGGCGTGGCGGGGCGGTAGTCGAGCTGCCAGCGCGCCACCAGGTAGGCCAGCAGCTTATGAATCAGCAGGTCGGGCTCGGCCGTCACTTCCTGCTCAAACAGCAGGCCGCCCACGCAGTAGCTGCCGCGCACGGCCGGCAGGCGCTGCCGGCACCCGGCCGCCGTGAGCAGCCGCGAGGCGTAGCCGAGGGCCGCGTACTGGGCGTGCTTCTCGGCCAGCACCTGCAGCTCCAGCGCGGTCGAGGCCAGGTAGAGCGAGCCATTGCGCCGGATGGAAATGTCGCACTCGGCCTGAATTTTCTGGTAGGTTTCGAGGCTCACGCGGGCGTAGTCAAACCACTCGCCCGTGGCCATGCCGGAGGTGATAATCTGGCCGAAGTTGCGCACGGTGGCCTCCATCGGGCGGGCGTCTTTTTCCAGCAGCAGCACCTTCAGGCCGCGCTGCAAGGCAAAGTAGGCGTGGAAAGCGCCCAGCGCCCCGGCCCCCACCACAATCAAATCGAACGAATTTTCCATGTGCGAGCCGACTACCTGCCTCGGCCAAACAAACTTACTGCTTGTTGCCTCAGAGGAAACAACCCTCGCCGTTATGAATACGTTATTTCTGGGTCCGGCGGGCCCAGCCTGGCCCGCCCTACCCCCTGCCGGGCCGCTAGTCGGTGTGGCGCAGCAGGTACACCTTAAATAACCGCGCGCGCTGCGGCGTATCGTTGCGCACCGAGTGCGCCAGAATGCCGTCGAAGTACAGCGTGTCGCCGGGGCTCAGGGTTACTTCCTCGTCTTTGAAGCCGTAGCGTACCGTGCCTTCCAGCACGTGCACCAGCTCCAGGGCATTGGTGGAAAGTGGCTTGCGGTAGGTGTCGGGGCTGATAATGACCTCATTGACGCGCAGGCTGTAGCCGGCCAGGTCCTGCGACAGCAGGTAGTTGTAGAGCAGGCCCTTGGAGTCGTCGCGCTTTTCGGGGCGGCCCGCGTCGGCGCGCACCAGCAGGTAGGGCGCGGCCGCGTCGCCGTTGATGTTCTTAACCAGCGTCGAAACGTCCACCTCCAGCGAGTTGGCAATTTCAATGAGTACGGAAAGCGAGGGCACGGTGCGAAAATTCTCTATTTTGGAGAGCAGGCCCGCCGAAAGGCCGCTGCGCTTGGCTAGCTCGCGCAGGCTCATTTTCTTCGCTTTGCGCATTTCCAGGATGCGCAGGCCGATTAAGCTCAGCTTGTCGTGTTTCATGCGGGTAAGTTGGGGACGAAAAACGTAACGTAAAGATGAGGTAGCGATAGCGGTAGCTGGCCGGACAGACTGGTATTTTTGTTGCATATTTGTCAACAAATACGCTGCTCCTTATGCCCCTTCCTCAACTGCTCGTGCTCGATATGGCGGGCACGACCGTCCGCGACCAGCACGAAGTAGAAGCCTGCTTTGCCCGGGCGGCGGCAGCCACGGGCCTGCGGGCCGCCGCCGCCCGCATCCTGGCCGCGCAGGGCCAGGCCAAGCGCTTCGTATTCGAGCTGCTGTGGCGCGAGCAGTTGGGTACTTCTGCTGCCGAAGCCGAGCTGCCGGCCCGCGTGGACCACTCGTACCAGGTGTTTCGGCAGGTGCTGGAGGCCCACTACCGCACCGCCGAGGTGCGGCCCACCGAGGGCTGCCTCGAATTGCTGGCCTTTCTTAAAAACCAGGGCATCTATAGTGCCCTCACCACGGGCTTCTACCGCGAGGTAACCGACCTGATTCTGCGTCGCCTGGGCTGGCACGTGGGCCTCGACGCGCAGCACCGGGGTAGTATGCAGTCAATTATCGACTTATCCATTGCCAGCGACGAGGTAGCCGAGGGCCGCCCCGCCCCGCTGATGATTCAAAAGGCGATGCGGACGTTTGGCATCACCGACCCGCTACAGGTCTGGAACGTGGGCGACACGCCCTCCGACCTGGAATCGGGCCGGCGCGCCGGGTGCGCCCGCAGCCTGGGCCTCACCAATGGCACCCACTCGGCGCAGCAGCTGGCCGCCTACCCCCACGACGGCCTGCTGGCTTCGCTGGCCGAATTGCACCAGCAGCTGCGCGCCGAGCTGGTGCCGGCTTAGTCGGTGCCGCCGGGCAGGGGCGGCCCGGCGGGCATCAACCAGGTATTCAAGGTATTGTGGGCACCTTCGAGCACGATTTTGTAAAACGGGGCGGGGTAGGCCGCCCGGCTGAGCGCCAGGCGCTGCCGGGCCAGCGGCACGGTGCCCAGCAGCACGTAGTCGTCGGGGCTGCCGGTTTTGAAGTGGTTGGTCGTCGTGGCCCACACCGTCACTTTTTCCGGCTGGCTGGTTAGGGCAATCCAACTAATCCGCAGACTATCAGCGCTAGCCACCACTCGCGGCGCGGCCAGCGACACGGGGCCCAGCAGCGGCACGCCGTCCAGCTCGCGCTGGGTGGCGGGGGGTAGGGGCAGCTGCATAAACCGGGCAATGGTGGGCAGAATATCCACAATGGCTACGGGCGCGCGGCGGGCGTAGGCGTTCACGTTTTTATCGCTGAGCACCAGCCAGGTAGCGCGCTCCCGCGCCGACTGCCCGCCGTGGTTGCGGCCCGTAGCCGCGTCGCGGCCGTGGTCGGTGGTGAGCACCAGCAGCCAGTCTTCGGCGAAGTGCTGGCGGCGGTAGGCCAGCGCCTGCTGGAGCTGGCCTATTTCGGTATCGAGGTAGCCTACGGCCGTGCGCAGCTCGTTGCTGTCGCCGTGGCGGTGGCCCATGTCGTCGGTGTGCTCCAGGTACACCCACGACAGGTCGGGGCCGTTTTCGCGCAGGCAGCGGGTGGCTTCGGCCACCACTTTATCGTCGATGGCGTGGGTGTACAGGCTGCCCTTATCGTGGGGGTAGGCCACGGTATCGAGCTCGTAGCCATCGGCCTTGTAGTCGAAGCGCAGGCTGCCGGCCGCCGGCCGGCCCTCGCCCACGAGCTTGGTGCGGTTGTCGAGCCAGGTCGAGAAGATGGCGATTTTGCTGGCGGGCCGCGCTTCCTTCAGCAGCCGAAAAATGGTGGGGTAGTGGTAGTTGGGTGCCTTGATGGCGTTGTCCCACACGTTGTGCTTGTAGCCCCAGGTGCCGGTGAGCAGGTCGTTGTAGCCGGGGGCCGAGATGGTGGGCGTCTGGGTATAAGTGCCCAGGTCGCCGCCCACGTGGGCCCGCAGGCAGGTGCCACTGGCAATAAGCTGCTTGATGTGGGGTGCCGGCGCCGCCTCCAGCACATCGGCCGGAATGCCGTCGGCAATGATAAACACGACCTTGCGGGGGCGGGCCGGCGTCTGGGCGGCGGCCAGGTGCCAGCCCAGCAGGCCCAGCAGCAGCGATGGAATTTTCATGGGGAGGGGCGGCTTACCTGGCCTTGGCTCTCTGCGGGCGGTAGTGGGCCTCGCGGGCGTCGTCTTCGTCGTCCATCTCCGGGCCTTTTTCCACCTTGCGCCAGTCAATATTTTTGCCGTAGCGGCGCATGGCCGCCTGCGGGTCGAAGATGCGGGTATCGCTGCGCTCCAGGGTGTAGGGGCGATAGTCGGGCCGGGGGGTAAAAAAGTCCTGCAAGAGCGTGCCCGTGGCGTCGTACTGGTTCACGTAGGGCACGTCGAGGATATTATAAATCGTCTTCAGGATGGCCCCGAAGTTGGCGTGGGTGTGGCTTACGTAGCCTTTTCTGACGTAGGGCCCGGCCAGCAGGAGCAGCGAGCGGTGGGCATCCACGTGGTCGACGCCGCCCTGCGGGTCGTCCTCGGTCACGATGACGAGCATGTTTTTCCAGTAGGGCGTGCGCGACAAAAAGTGCAGCATCCGGCCCAGGGCCAGGTCGTTGTCGGCCATGTACGACTGCGGGTAGGGGTAGCCGTCGGCCGGGCGCACGGCAGCCCCGTGGTCGTTGGGCAGCTGAATAGTCACGAGCGCGGGCATGTTCGCCTTGCCCGTCAGCCACTTTTTAGTAAACTCGCGCTCAAACTGCATAGCCCGAAACTGGTCGGGGATGTTGGTGTTGAAGCCGGCGTAGTCGTGGCTGGTGCGCGTAAATAGCGCCCGCTGCATAGGCACCATCACCAGGTGGCCCGAGCCGGTGGCCGTGTCGCGCCAGGCCTCGCGGTTGTGGGCCGTTTCGTTGCCCTGCCCGAAGTTGTAGAACCCCACGTGCCGGCGCGCCAGCGCCTCCCACAGCCCCCCGGTTTCGGCGTAGTCCTCGGGGTCCATGCTGCCCGTCGAGCCGGGGAAGCGCCGGCCGGGCGCCGGCGAGAAGATTTTAGCGGTTTTGCTCACGTTGGAGTTGGCCTCCACCCACTCGTTCGGAATCACGCCCAGCATCCAGTGGTGGCCGTGGATGGAGGCGTCGGAGTCGCAGTAGTAGTTGTCCGAAAACGCGAACTGCCGGGCCACCTTGCGGTGATTAGGCGCCACCCGCAGGTGCGGCAAGCCGGCGCGCTGGGCCGGGGGTAGGGTGTATGCGCAGTTCACGCCCAGCCGGGCCAGGGTGCTGTCGCCGCGCGCTTCGCGCAGCTGGCCCAGCACCTCGTCGTAGGTCCGGTTTTCCTTGGTGATGTAAACGATGTACTTGATGGGCGTCGGCGTCAGGCCGGGCAGGGGGGGTAGGGGGTTGGGGGTAGTTTTGGCCGATGCTTTCACCGCGGCGGGCGCCGGGGTGGCCACGAAAGTGTTGGCCAGCACCTGCCGGGTGTAGGCGGCCAGCCGCGCGGCGTCGGGCACCGGCACTTTCTGAAAGCTGCCCAGCTGAATATCACTGATGTAGGTGCCCTGGGGCGGGGCCACGAAGCCCGCCCCGCCGTTGGGGCCCGCGCCCAGGCCCCGGCACGAGGTAATGTAAAGCGTCTGCTCATCGGCCGCCAGGCGCACCCGCGCCGGGCCCCAGCCGGTCGGAATCAGCCCCCGCGTGGTGCGGCTGGCCACGTCCACCACGGCCACGGCGTTGAAACCCAGCAGGGCCACGTACAGCGTCTTTTCGTCGCCGCTCAGGCACAGGCCAAAGGGCAGCAGGCCCCGGTACTTATCGAGGCGCGGGTCTACTTTAACCGGAATATCGCCCAGCAGCCGGTGGTGCCGGTAGTCGATAACGGTGACGTTGTCGTTGGTGGCGTTGGTGACGTAGGCGTACCGCTGGCCCACGGCCAGCGAGTTGGGGCTGGCCCCGCCCACCACCTCGGCATCCTCCATCATTTCGCCCAGCAGGTGCCCGGTCTTGAATTTATCGACCACCGTATTCGTCGCCAGGTCCACCGCGAACACGCTCATGGCGTCGGGCGCGTTGGGGCTGCCCAGGCCGGGAATGGTGCGGCCCTCCACCATAGTGCCGTTAATGGATTCCGGCGTGTTATTGCCGTAGGGATGCCGCGTTATCATCAGCGAATCGGCATTGCGCGGCGTGGCCCCTTCGATGAGGGGGTAGGCGTACATTCCCACGTTGGCCACCAGCGCCGTCTGGTGGTCGGGGCTCAGGGCCAGGCCGAAGGGCTGCCGGCCCACCGGGATGCTGGCCGTGACGCGCCGGGTAGCCAGGTCGAGCCGCACCAGGCGAAAGTTGCCCCGGTCGAGCACCAGCAGCTCATTTTTGGCCTCATTCAGCACCAGGTCGGAGGTGAAGCTATCCACGAACGACTGCCCGCCCACCGGGCCGTTCAGGGAGATGGAATCGAGGCGCTGCATCCGGTCCAGGTCGTAGACGATGACCGCCCCGTTGTCGCCGCCGCTCAGGTACACCTGCCTGGAATCGGCCGAAAAGGCTACCCCCAAAAACGAGCCATGCGAGAGCGGCGATTTGATTTTCTTGTCGTAGCTCGGCACGCGCACGGCCGCCAGGCTGGCCAGGTCGAGGCGCGTAAATACGCCATTGTGCAGCGTCACGGCGGTTTTGCCGTCGGGCGAAAGCGCCAGCCCCATCGGGTCGTGGGTGATGCGCACCAGCGCGCCGGCCGGCGTCAGGTAGCGCCCGCTGGGCAGCACGGAGGTGCCTTTCTCGTTGAGGCGACAAAATTCTTTGGTGCCGGGGACTTGCAGGATGGTAGCCGGCTTAGTCGGGGCCTGCGCGGCTGCGCCGAGGCCACTCAGTAATAACAGCGGCAGCAGTACAGGGCGGCGCATAAAGCAACGGGTTGGGTAAATCAAAATGGCCAACGAGCAGAGGTAGGTTATTTTTTACTTTTCAAAAA
>JAABUN010004606.1_pt1 | contig 18481 bp, 16 predicted proteins | sample 5559311 | NCBI WGS metagenome assembly JAABUN01 (sample SAMN10711877, study PRJNA513370) | rock metagenome | isolation source: Antarctica rocks | place: Antarctica: Victoria Land, Siegfried Peak sud | reverse complement strand
CAGTATTGCAATAGCCAAACCAAACATCGCTATTACTATTCCGGCTAACCATTTAAAATGACTATCCATTCGTGTATGAAGGTCAATCTTATCATCTTTGGTTAGAAATATTTTTTTTAAATCATCTTTTTGTAAACGATTAAAAACTTCTATTTGAGTGGTGGGCATGAAGGAATTTTTGTGAATACAAGTTACAACCATTTTGAAGTAAAAATGAAACAGCGGCTGGTTTTTTTGGGGGTTATGCTATTTTCAGTATTGCAATAGCCAAACCAAACATCGCTATTACTATTCCGGCTAACCATTTAAAATGACTATCCATTCGGGTAAGAAGGTCAACCTTTGTGAGGTCTATTTTTTGAAGCAATTCTATCTTGTCGTCTTTAGTTAAGAATGAACTTTTAAAATCCTGCATTCCTTCTACATTCTGTTCGCTTATGAAGGTTACAATTTTTTCAGCTTCTTCTTTAGAAAATGCTTTTTGCAATACATTAAAAACTTCTATCTGAGTGGTGGGCATGAAGGAATTTTTGTAAATACAAGTTACATCAAATTTTGAAGTGAAAATGAAACAGCGGCTGGTTTTTATCCTTCTCCGGTTTAGAAATTTAAAAAACAGTAATAATTTTTGCTGGAACAGTTTTTTTGTTCTTCACCCAAACTAAAATAATTTAATGTACACCTTAGGTATTAACGCTGTTTTCCATGACTCATCTGCATGCATTTTAAAAGACGGTCACCTATTAGCCGCCGCAGAAGAAGAGAGGTTTACACATATAAAACATGGCAAACGGCCTGTACCCTTCAGCACTTACGAACTTCCTTATCATGCCATCAATTATTGCCTTGAAGTTGCAGGCATTCATTTAAACGATGTAGATCATTTTGCTTATTCATTCGATCCTTATTTATTGTTAGGAGATGATGCAAACAAGGCATTCATATCGTTGCCTCTTCAACCAACGAAAGATAACACCAAACCTCCATGGTCAAATCCTTACGATGCTTTGTTTTTATCATACATTATTAATGCACCTAAACAATTGGTTGATGGTTATCCTCATCATTTGCAAAAGCGTTTCAAAGACAGTAAAATTACACCAGAGCAATGGCATTTTGTTGAGCATCATATTGCTCATGCGGCAAGTGCGTTTCATCCTTCGCCTTATAATAATGCTGCTGTTCTTACATTGGATGGTCGCGGCGAAGTTGCCACGACCACTTATAACATTGGGCAAGGAAATGACCTCATAAGAATTGGGCAGGTTAATATGCCGCACTCATTAGGATTGTTATACGAAAGAGTAACTGAACATTTAGGTTTTTTGCATAGCTCGGATGAATATAAAGTGATGGCGCTTGCATCGTATGGAAAACCTGTGTTCGTAAAAGATTTCAGAGAGATGATAAACATATCCTCAAACGGGCAATATACAATTGAGAACGAAAGATTAACCGAAAGGTTTGGCCCCCCAAGATTACGGCATGAAGAATTTACAAGTTATTATTTCAACATTGCACATTCATTACAACTGGTGCTTGAAGAGTCGGCTCTGGAAATTTGCAATTGGTTGCACAACCAAACAAAGCAGCAGAATTTATGCATGGCTGGCGGCGTAGCGCTTAACTGCGTAATGAATGCACGAATAAGAGACAAGGGCAAGTTTAAAAATATATGGATACAACCTGCGGCAGGAGATGCAGGAACAGCTTTAGGTGCAGCCATTTGGGTGGATAGCCAGCAACGCAACAGCAAGCAAAAAGATTTTGTAATGCATCATGCATATTGGGGCCCTGAATATACTGATGATGAGATTGAGCAATTTTTAAAATGGACGAAGACACCATATAAAAAACTGCTAAACGTTGCAGAAGAAACAGCAGTAATATTAGCAGAGGATAAAATAATAGGCTGGTTTCAGGGAAGAATGGAGTTTGGGCCACGGGCTTTAGGCGCACGTTCAATTTTAGCTTCGCCTATAAATCCCGGTATGCAGGGAAGGCTGAATGAAGTGAAGGACAGGGAAGACTTTAGACCTGTTGCGCCAGTGGTGCTTGAAGAAGATGCAAACGAGTGGTTTGTGGATGCTAAGTATTCGCCGTACATGTTATTTGTATATAATGTACGGGCAGATAAGGCAGATAAAATTCCCGCCGTTTGCCATGTTGACGGAACTGCGAGGATACAAACCATTAACGAACAACAGCATAAAAAATATTATGACCTGCTTAAAACGTTTAAAGAAAAAACGGGTGTTCCGGTGTTGATAAATACTTCTTTTAATACCTTAGGAAAGTCAATAGTTTGCGCACCGAGAGACGCCCTTGAATGTTTTTGGGGCTCACCTTTTGATGCTCTTGTTATCGGTTCGTTCCTGATAGAGAAATAATATGAAGAAAGTTTCTGTTGTAATACCTACTTATAACCGCCCGGATTTATTGCACAGGTGTTTGCAAAAATTAGTTAACCAAACCTTTGAGAAAAATGAATACGAGATAATTGTGGTAAGTGATGGACCTGATGAAACAACGAAACTAAAAGTTTCGGAATATAAAGGATCATTGGTTAGTGTTTTATATTGTTCACTACCCTTTAAACAAGGCCCTGCGGCTGCACGAAATTTAGGTTGGAAATCTGCCAAAGGCATCCTGATTGCCTTTACTGATGATGATTGTATTGCTGATAAAAACTGGCTGAATGAAATTTGGAATTTTTATAACAATGAAGCGGAAGTGGCTTATACCGGACGGGTTATTGTTCCCATATCAAAGCATCCAACCGATTTTGAAATAAATGCTTCAAGGCTTGAAACTGCTGAATTTGTAACTGCAAATTGCATTTGTACAAAAGAGGCGCTTATTAAAGTTGCAGGCTTTGATGAGCGGTTTAAAGCAGCATGGCGAGAAGACAGCGATCTTCATTTTAAGCTGCTGGAGCAAAATATTCCTATTTATAAAAACCCTAAAGCCATTGTTGTTCATCCCGTGCGAAGTGCAAATTGGGGCGTTAGCATAAAAGAGCAAAAGAAAAGTTTGTATAATGCTTTGCTGTATAAAAAGCATCCGAATTTGTACAACGAAAGAATAAAAGCAAATCCCACCTGGCTTTATTACGAAATAATATTTTTGTTTGCAGCAGGAATAATCATGCTTGCAACCGGACATGCAAAAGTCAGCTTACCAGCTTTTGCAGGCTGGCTTATTTTAACTGCATTGTTTGTTGCAAGAAGATTAAAGAACACTTCACACTCTTTTAATCATGTAACCGAAATGATTGCAACATCGCTTGTTATTCCGTTTCTCTCAGTCTTTTTTACATTGTACGGAGCTTACAAGTTTAGGGTATTATTTTTTTAAGCATAAACAAAAACAGTTGATGAAACTACCGGAACACAAAGTGAATAAGATAGTGGTGTTTAGAGCATTGCAATTGGGCGACCTGCTTTGTTCAATACCTGCAATACGCGCATTAAGGCAAGGCTATCCAAATGCACAAATCACATTGGTTTGTTTACCATGGGCTAAATTCTTAGCAGAAAGGTTTCCTTTTTATTTAGATTCATTTATTTCTTTTCCGGGTTACCCCGGTTTGCCCGAACAATCTTTTGATCCTAAATCTTTCATTTCTTTTTTAGAAACTGTGCAACAACAGCAGTATGATATATCAGTTCAAATGCATGGAAACGGTACCATTGCAAACCCTTTAGTTGCATTATTTGGGGCAAGGCTTATGGCAGGATTTTATAAACAGTGCCAATATCAGCCGAACAACAATTATTTTATTGAATACCCAAATGATTTACCTGAGATACAAAGGCATTTACAATTAATGCAACATTTAGGCATGAAGGCAAACGATACACAAATGGAGTTTCCTTTAACAGAAAAAGATTATTGCGATCTGCAGGAAGCAGAGCTCACACTTACTCCTAAAGAATATGTATGTATCCATCCCGGATCTCGGGGCGAAGAGAGGCGATGGGCTCCTGAGTATTTTGCAGCGTTAGGAGATTATTGTATTGAAAAAGGTTTTAAAGTTGTTGTAACCGGAACAAAGGATGAAGCTGATATTGTGCAAAATGTGATAACCTGCATGAAACACCAACCCATAAACGCCGCCGGAAAAACCACACTTGGTGCAGCAGGTGTTTTAATTAAAGATGCTTATGCCTTGGTATCAAATTGTACGGGAGTATCTCATATTGCCTCTGCATTAAAAACAAGAAGCATTGTTATAAGCCTTGATGGCGAGCCGCAAAGGTGGGCGCCATTAAATAAAGAATTACATACTACCATTGATTGGACAACAACCAACGATTTTAATGCTGTATTGAAAGTTGCAGAAAGATTATTAGGTAGCAAGCCGGTCACTCAATAAGCTGGTTGATTCTTCGTTCTTTTTATATATCAAGCTAAGAGCGGCATTTATAATATCGGTTACTTGAGGAAGCTTGACTTCTTTGTTATATACCGTTTTATACAAATGTTGTATCACTTCATTTTTACTTCGCAATTCTTCAGGCACTTCATATTCTAAAATAATATGCGGAACCTGCCAGGGAGTATGTTGCGGATTTGTTTGAGCATATAAAACTACCACTGGTGTTTGCATGGCTGCTGCAATGTGTATTGTTCCTGTGTTAACCGAAACAACAACAGGCGCTTTTTCAATCAACGCAATAAATTCATGCAGCTTTAAAATGCCACCTAACGAAAAACTTCCTTTACCTGTTTTAAAAGTAAGCTCATCAGTAATTGATTTTTCAGAAGATGATCCTGTGAATAAAACCTGGTAACCATGTTCTTCAATCATTGTTTTAGCGGCTTCAATCCATTGCTCCTTTGGATATTCTCTTTTTTTCTCGCTTACCCCTGCATGAAATAGTGACCACCTCTTTGATAGAATAACATCTAAACCTTTAAGACTTTCCTTTGTTTTCTCCCATGCCTCTGCAGGAACTTTTAGTGATAATTTTCTATCACAAGTTTGTGCTCCAATAAAATCAACCAGCTTCAAGTCTCTTTCAACCTGGTGCTGAATAAAGGTATAAGGTTCTTTATCAGGAAGCCAATGTGTTAGTAGAGCATAAGGATTTTCTCTGCAGTAAGCAACCCTAACAGGAATCTGAGCCATATAGGCAAGCATTGCAGCAGGCAAAGGGTTTTGACTAAACACAGTAAAAATGAATGCTGCATCAAAATTTAGCTGCTTAATAATTTCAACTATTTCGGTAATAGTTTCTGCACCTATGGCGTTATTTGATTTTATCCACGGCAGATCATAAGTAATTACATCATCAACTTCGGGTATTAACCGGGCAATGCCTGTTGCCATTGAAGATGTAAGAACAGTTATGTTTGAACGATAGGTTTCTTTTAATGCACGTATTGCAGGCGACGACATTAAAAGGTCGCCTAAATTATCTGCTCGTATTACAAGTATGTTTTTATAAGAAGTCAAAATTTTTATCCATTGCTTAACTCATGAAGCAAAAGCATAAACGGGATTTTATTGTTTGCTGCGGCTTTATTCTTTTATATCGTACTTATGTAAATTTGAAATAGCCGGACCATTAATTACTACTCCCTTACTTGTAAACCTTGAGCCATGACAAGGGCAATCAAAAGATTTTTCGTCGCCGTTCCATTGCAATATGCAACCCAAGTGTGGACAGATAGCGCTATAGGCATTTACCAAGCCGTCGGCTTCTTTATAAACGGCTACTTTATGCAATCCTGCATTCATGATTGCACCTTCACCGGCTGATAATTCCTCAGCAGATTTAATATCTCCTGGCTTTAAATAATCTGCATACTGGGCAGTCATGTTTCCAACTTCTTTCAAAAAATCGCCGGTAGCTTTTAAGCTTATTCTTGAAGGATCATATATTTTTTCCCATGCACTTTCATTGTCAGTAATAAGGTCGGAAATCAACATGCCGCCGATAGTGCCGTGGGTCATTCCGTTACCTGAATCGCCTGTTATTACATATACGTTATCATCGCCGGGGTTACGGCCAATAAAAGCTAAAGAATCTACAGGCTCCAGTACCTGTCCCGACCAATTATACATTACCTCTTTCATCATAGGAAAACGTAAACGAGTCCACTCTTTAAGCCGCTCATATCTTTCATCCTGGGTTATATCTTCAGCATCATCCTGGCCTGTTTTATGATCTTCGCCGCCAACAATCAACAAATCATTTTGCTCATCATAATCCTGCAAACGTGCATAATGATAAGGGTAAGTAACCCACTTCGACTCCTGGTCGCCGGTATCCCACCATAAAGCCTTTTCAATAGCTCCTTTAGGTATTAAAGCGCCTATAACATAAGTGCGGTAAGGGAATTGCTTGGTGTGATCGGTAAAAAGATTATTGACAGGAGAATTGGTAGCTACAACAATATGATTGGCTTTTATAGTAAAACCATTTGCAACTACTTCGTTCTTCTTAAATTCCTGGGCATGTGTGTTTGTATAGATGCTGCTTCCGTTGATAGTGATGTATTCTACTAAGGCATTCAGGTATTTCATAGGGTGAAACTGTGCCTGGTTAGGGAACCTGAGTGAAGGCCCCTGCTCGTGTTGGATACCAGGTACATGGTTTATAAGTTCTGTTTCAATACCCGCTCTGTGCGTAGCCTCGTATTCGTCTTTTAAATTTTTTTCTTTATCGGTTGGGTGAAGAAACAAGTAGCCGTTTAATCTTGTAAAATCACAATCAATATTTAATTCCTTAACTGTTCTTTCAACAAAATCAATTGCAGCGGTATGGCTTTCTGCTGCCAGTTTTGCGTTTTCTTTTCCGTGCATTTTTTCTAAGTCGTAGTAACGATCGTCTAAAGCATTTACGATGTGTGCGGTGGTACGACCGGTTTCGCCACTACCAGGTAAACCATCTTCAATCAACACAACTTTTTTGCCTGCCTTAGTTAAACAATAAGCGGTGGTAACGCCTGCAATGCCGGCGCCGATTATCAATATATCTGTTTCAATATTTGATGAGAGAGCGTGAAAACTTTCTTGCTCAATGGTGTCAATCCAATAAGAAAGATTACTTCCTGAAGTTATGTTTCCTTCATTATTTGCTGACAGAGTTTTGGTGTGCATATATAAATTTTGAGATAGTAGTTATTCGAATTACTTACAGTGGAATTTAAAGGTATAGGATAATTGATTATTATAAAAACAAATGAGTAGAAAGTAAAATCAGCATAAGACAGAGCTATACACTTTTTACGGCTTCTTTTGTATGATTAACAATGAAACTTGCTGCCTTTAAAAAACCGGTAGCTAAATAAGTTGGTGTTCTGGTATCTCCTGTTATCCGTTCGGTTTCGTTGCCATTATCAATCAAAACAGTTTTACATCCTGCTGTGTTTCCTGCCTCTACATCGTTTAAAATATCTCCTATCATCCACGATGTTTGGGCATCTATATTATGATCTTTACATGCCTGTAAAATCAATCCGGGCTTTGGCTTGCGGCAATTGCATGCGACTGCATATTCTTTTACAGATCCTTCTGTATAATGCGGGCAAAAATAAAAACCATCTATTTTAATTTGATGTTCCGATAATAGTTCGGCTATTTTATTTTCAACATCTTTTAAAGCTTCTATCTTAAAATAACCTCTCGCAACGCCTGATTGATTGGAAATGATAATAAGCAAAAATCCTTCGCTCTTTAACAATTGTAAACCCTGTATTACTTCTTCGGAAATGGTAATAAGATCAGGGTTTACGTTGTAAGGTATATCAGGAATAAGTGTTCCGTCTTTATCAATAAAGACTGCTTTGTTATTATTGGTCATACTGCAATTAACTAAGAAGCTGTGAGATTTACGTTTAGCGAGAAAATTAACCACAGAGAAATACAGGAGTGTTTTGCAGAGTACACAGACATAACGCCTCTATGTATTCTCTGTGAGTCTCATCTCTATGCCTCTCTCTGTGGTTCCAATTTTAAAATTCACACAGCTTCTAAGCAGCCCTTCTTTTTTTATTAATAACAACTCGTGGTTTTGTTTCTGTTACAATGTTTGGAACCTGTATTTGCTGGTATAGTTTTGAAACCAGCACAGCTACGCTCTTCCATGTAAAATGCTTTTTAACCCGTTGAATGCTGGCCAGCTTCATTTCTTTTAGCAGAAGAGGATTGTTGACTAAAGTCTTAACCTTTAAAGCAAGCGCAGCAGGATTGTTTGGAGGAACAAGAAAACCTGTTTTTCCATCTTCCACAGTAAATTTAATTCCTCCCACATTGCTGCCAATAACAGGTGTGCCGCATGCCATTGCTTCCAAAGGTGTAATGCCGAAAGGCTCGTACCAGGGGGTTGAAATAAACACATCCGCGGCGGAGTAATAATACTTAAGCATCTTGCGGTTTTTTCTGCCAACAAAGGTTATTTTATCTAAAACGCCTTCTTCTTCTGCAATTTTTTGAAGCCTTGCAATTTCGGGGCACGAAAGCGGGTTGGGATCATCAGTCTCTCCACCTACAATTACCAGCCTGTATGCCTTATCCGTGCTTTTTAATTTACCTAATGCTTTTACTACATTATCCACTCCTTTGCGTGGTACCATGCGGCCTAATTGCAGCATTATATGTTCATCGGGATTAAGGTGCAATAAAGTGCAGGCAATTTCTCTTTCCACAGGATAAAATTCTCTCTGGCTAAATCCGCAGGGAATGATGGTTATTTTCTCTAAAGGCGCATTGTAATAAGTAAGGAGGTCGGTGCGGTCTTGCGGGCATTCAGCAATAATTGCATCAGCATGTTGTACAATCTCTGTTTCAATCTGTATTCTTTCGGCAGGAAATTTATCATCTTTTCCCTGATGAAGTTGCCTTACAAACCCCAGTGCGTGAAAGGTAACAACAAACGGAACGGAAAGCGCTTCTTTTATCCATTGGGCTACAAGCGCCGACATCCAGAAGTTTGCGTGAATAAGTGCATAATTAATTTGTTCCGATTTGATAAAATCTATCATATCATCTTTAAAAGCCGGCATGTATTGCAGCAATTCTTCTTTAGGGATGATGCTTACAGGCCCTGCCTTTACATGTATTACCCTAATCCTGCTTTGCCATTGAATAATTTTATGGAGAGAAGGATTATCCCATCTTGTAAAGATATCTACCTCCCATCCTGTGCGTGCAAGGTTTTTAGCTAACTCTGCAACGTAAACATTTTGGCCGCCACTATCCACTCCCCCAAGTGATGCCAAAGGCGAAGCATGTTCGCTTATAAATGCAATTTTCTTTTTCATAAGGTCATTCTTTAAAGGAACTGATGGTTAATAAGACCTTAGTTCCAGGGTGAATAAAATATTTCCGTGCTTGCTGCCTTTTTAACTGTTTCATTTACCTAACCCTTATTTAAGTGGTAATTGATTTTAAAAGGCATTGTTCAGTAGTCTATTTCATTAAGGATGGTTTTAGTTCTGCAACTAAAAGTTGAAATGAAATTGTTTGAGGATAATGAATTTTTCAGGGAGCAATTCAGGTGGTTAACCGGGAAAAAAAAGCGATGGATATTGTAAAGATGCGAAACTGGAGTTAATGAATACTTCTGAAATTGTTTGTTTAGAGAATAAAATAGAAAATGTATTTTTTCTTTCATAAAATTTTTTAGGTGAACTACGGCCACTTAAACAGGCAGTTTTAGTTTTGAAATATTTTATAAGTGGCAGAAATTAATATAACAAATTTAAACCATAGAGACAATTTTAATACCATGTTGAAAATCAATACTTCATCTTTTTTTTGGTTAAACAGGTAAAAGGATTAGTAGAACTTTTTCCTCGATTGTGTAAAGCTTTAAAGTAGAAGTAAACAAAATGTATGAAAGCCCTAAAAGCGAATAAAAACTAATAGCCTTCTACTTTAAAATACTTCACCTATATTAAAAAAAAGCCCCTTCGATCCATTAATTCCAACACCATAATCAATACTTGCATTTAGTGCCGACCTTTTATCAAGTTTTATACGTATTCCGCCGCCGGCGGCGGGTAAAAATTTTTGAAAGCCGTTATTTACTAACCCTGAAAAACTTTCAGTATTTGCAAATACTACTGCCCCTAATAAGCCATTATTGGTAAGCGAAAAACGGTACTCCGATTCAAAATACAGCATGTTCTTTCCTCTGTATCTTCCCTGTATGTATCCCCTGCTGCTTTTTTGCTGATAGTCCCAACCGGTGGCCGGCAAATCGAGGTAAGGAGCATTTCCATTAGTAAAAGAAAGCAAGCTCCAGAAAGCTAAAACATTTTTTGAATGTGCCGGGAAGGTAAAATATTTTCTTCCGTCAATCTGGTACAATTGCCAGCTATCATCACTACCTAACCATTTTGATTTTGGGCTATATACAATATTGATATAAGTGCCTGTGAGCGGATTAATAGGATTTATTCGTGTATCAAATAAAAAGTCGTAGCTCAAACCGGATGAGATTGTTCTTTTTCTGCTTCCATACTTACTAAAGTCAGAAATGCTTCCATCTTTGTTGCCACTTTCAATAATTGAATGATGATAGTCTAATTTATACCCAATACCGGCAAAAATATTTCCATAAATTTTTTTAAGAACGCTTTCATAAAACCGGGTAAAAGAGTAAGAGAGAAGGTCTTTTTTATTGTCTTTTGTCAAACTTCCTAAACCGTAAGTATATTCATCATTTTGCAACAACCATAAAGTGCCCTGAAAGCCATAGTTATTTTTTTTGGTCCATAAAATGGAGTACAATGTAAAGTCAGTTTGTTTTTTTAGATTATAAGAAAGTAAAGCATACGCCATGGATAACTTTTGTTTCGGATCTTCTGAGGCAAAATAATTAAGGTTAGCTGAAGCAGAAATTCCCAGGCCTGAAGAAGGGGAGTAATTAATGCCCGGAAGAACTGAAAGTGAACTTTTCTTATCCTTGATGTTGTTTACAGCTTTTCTTTTAAAAATGCTTCTTAATATATCCTTTACATCGGTTTGGTGTGCAGTGTCTGTAATTGCTGAAGAAATTATAGTATCAGGTTTATTTTCAATTACAGTACTCCGGGCACTGCTATCAGTTTGGGCAAATGCATCAAAAGAAAATAGTGTAAAAATAATGGCGCAGAAAACACAGGTAGGATTTAGCAAGTTTTTTTAGTTTAAGGTTTATGGCTACAACATATCTTATAAAGAGCAACAATAATCATACTTGCTACCATCTCATCTTTTACTATTATTTAATTTCAGCTTATTTTAAAAGCATCTCAAGCTAATGGTATGGTTTTTTTAAATACTTTTTAATTAAAATTACTATTATGAAAAAGATTGTATTACCGGTGATCTTCTTTTCGTTAACCTTTGGGATAAGCTGCAATAATGAGCAAAAAAAAGATAGCACCGAAGTAGCCGAAGAAAAAAATGAAAAAAAGCAGGACAGCACCAAAACTGAAAAAATGGAAGATGACCAGGATTTTTTGGTGAAAGCGGCAAGCGGAGGTTTGATGGAAGTTGAGTTAGGTAAAATTGCAGCACAAAATGCGGCTTCAGCAAAAGTGAAAGAATTTGGACAAAGAATGGTGAAGGATCACAGCAAAGCAAATGATGAATTAAAGGCAATTGCTTCTGCAAAAAATATTTCTATACCGTCAACACCAGGCGAAGATCACCAGAAACATATAGATAATCTTAAGGCAAAGAAAGGAGCAGAGTTCGACAAAGATTATATAGATATGATGATTGATGACCACGAAGAAGATATAAAAGATTTTAAAAAAGAAGCAAGCGATGGAAAAGATGCCAACATAAAAGCGTTTGCAGAAAGCAAAGTGCCTGTTTTAGTACAACATCGTCAAATGGCAATGTTAGCAAAGAATTCGCTTAAACATTAACTAAAGCGGGGTAAGCTTTTGATATAAAAATGCTGTAAAAGCTACGATTACTAATAAGACTGAGGCAAAGTGACTAAAGCAAATTGCTGCTCCAGTGTAAGAGAAGAATTATAAATAACCTTTAGCCATTCCTGTCCATAGTTGGCATAATAAAGAGAAAAGTTATCTACTCTTTCCTGTAAATTATTATCAGGAAACAACTCATGTTTCAGTTTATTGATCTGCCTTTGTTGAGCCTGGAATTTTCTTTTCTCAGCCTTCAACATTTTCTTTTCGAGTGCAATAATCTTATCTAATGCTTTTGCCTGTAATGCTTTTGCGTGCTCGCTTAATGATGAGTCAATGCTGTTTGTTAGCTGCTGCAAATGAGTATAAAACGACCCAAGCTGAAGCTTCTCATCTTTCAACTCGAGCTGCTGATTGCTTTCTCTTTTAACCAATGCATTTGTCAGAGCTTCCGCCGGTTTAAAAAAATCTGTGGTTGAGAAGGATAGTTTTGTTGCTCTTTCTTTTTGTGCTTCATCAATCAAGAGGAAAGAATTGCGGATTATTAAAACAGGATAAGGAACTTCGCACTCTTCAAAAACCTTTTTCAATTCAAGCCAATAGGCAACCTCACCGCCGCCACCAATAAAAGCAATGTTTGGCAAGATCATTTCCTGGAAAACACCTCTTAAAATTACGTTAGCGCTAAATCTTTCAGGATGAGCATCAACTTCTGTCAGCATATCTTCTTTACTCCAAAATAACCTTAAACCTTCCACCTTAAACCTTAAACCTTCTATCTCAATCCTTTCTCTCTTGTCGTCAATTAAATAAAACAGGTTAAGCTCTCTCCCGCTTGCCTGTACTTTATAATGTTTGCTTAATTGCTCTCCGGTTTGTTCAACTAAGCCATGAGAGAATTGCTCAAGCAATTCCTTTTTTACAATGTTATTAAAAGCTCTTTTTAATTCTGCATTGTCGGGGATTAAGATAAGCAAACCAAATTCTTTAAAAAGTTCGTTAACCAATACTAAGGTTGCCTGCTGAATAGTTGTGCCTTCTTTATATGCTGTTCTTAAAAGTTGGATCACTTCTTTGCCATGTTGCAATACTTCTAACTCACCTGCCATTCCATCTATCAATTTAATCAAAGCCTTGTCAACCTTCATCCTTCCTACAGCGCCTGTTTGTTTCGTTTTCCATTCAAGTTTCTCCCCATTTAGATTGATGTGTCCTAACTCATCAAGGTCAGCATCTTCGCTGCCCATATAATAAACGGGAACAAAATTATTTTCGGGAAGAAGATGTTTTAAGTGATCTGCAAGTTTTATTACATGCAGTACTTTATAGATGAAGTATAAATGACCCGTAAAAATATTGGGCTGGTGAGCCGTGCAAATAGTGAAGGTATTTTGCTGCAATAAGTTTTGCAGGTTATCTTTTTGAGAAGCTGTTAATTCAATTCCCTGATATTGTTTTTGCAATTCTCGTACAAGTAAAGAACGCGGCGTATTGTAATCTTTACGGGCATTAATTGAAGCTTTAATGCCATCAACAGAAACGGAATATTTATAAAACGTTTGAAGCTTTTCATCACCTTGCAAATAATCTAAAATTATTTTTGAGAAAAACCCTGTCTGTTCGTAAGGTATGTATTCGCAGTTGGTCTCCATTCGTTTTTATTAAAGATTTTCAACATTGTAATTGTAAAGGCAATCAAATTTAAATGTTGCAAAATCTGTCGAAATCAATAAACCACATCTCCTTGCAAATCGTAATCATAAGCTTTGGTAATTTTTACATTAGCAAACTCACCTATGGGTAATCGTTTGCTTGTATTAATTACAACTTCATTATCCACTTCAACGCTGTCAAATTCGGTACGGCCAAGGTATCGTCCTGCTTCTCTTTTATCAATTATCACTTTATAAATCCTGCCTACTTTTTCCTGGTTCTTTTCTAAACTGATCTCTTGCTGAACTTCCATAATTTCCTGTGCTCTGCGCTCTTTCTCTTCGTTAGGAATATTATCGGTTAAATGGTAAGCGCTGGTATTTTCTTCGTGACTATAAGTGAAAATGCCAACCCTGTCGAATCTTGTTTCCTGCAGAAATCCTTTCAGTTCTTCAACATCCTGTTCAGTCTCTCCCGGAAAGCCTGTTATCAAAGTTGTACGCAAACAAATACCCGGAACGCTTTCACGTATGTTATGAATTAGCTCTGTCATTTCTTCGCGGGTAATTTGCCTGCGCATTGCCTTCAGCATGTTGTTGCTTGCATGCTGCAATGGCATATCGAGATATTTACAAATGTTTTTACGCTCTCTTATTACATCCAATACTTCAGTTGGAAACTTGCCAGGGTAAGCATAATGTAACCGGATCCATTCCAAACCTTTTACATCTGCCAGTGCATGTAATAGCCTGGGCAACTCACGTTTTTTATACAAGTCTAAACCATAATAAGTAAGCTCCTGGGCAATTAACATCACCTCTTTTACACCACGCCTTACAAGACCTTCGGCTTCGGCAACCAATTGCTCTATAGGCTTACTTATATGATTACCGCGCATTAAAGGAATTGCACAAAACGAACAGGTACGGTTACAGCCTTCACTTATTTTAAGATAGGCATAATGAGACGGCGTGCTCAGCAACCTCTCTCCAACCAATTCCGCTTTATAATCAACATTGAACCTTTTTAATATTTGGGGCATTTCCATCGTTCCGAAAAATGCATCAACTTCAGGTATTTCCTCTTCAAGGTTTTGTTTATATCGTTCGCTCAGGCAACCTGTTACATAAACTTTATCGAGCCTTCCTCTTTTCTTAAGTTCTACCTGGCTAAGAATTGTATCTATACTTTCCTGCTTTGCTTTATCAATAAAGCCACAGGTATTTACAATAACAATGTTGTGATCTTTCTTTGCACTTTCATGCACAACATCAATTTCGTTTGCCATTAACTGGCCGCTAAGCACTTCACTGTCAACCAGGTTTTTGCTGCAGCCGAGGGTAATAATGTTGACTTTATCTTTTTTAAGTGTTCGTGCTTTCATAAAGAGCCGCAAAGGTAATAATAATGATTTCGGAGCTTGAATTTTAACCTTTTATTTAACTGCGAAGCACAATCTTTGACCGCAGTTGCTCATTCAATCAGCCCTTAAACTTTTATTATGAAAAGAATTTTGTTAGCGACCATTCTTTTAATCACAACAGCTTGTTATTCTCAGGAAAACGTAACAACAACAGGTGGCCCTGAATACCAAAGGGCTCTTGGGGTAAAGCTTTCTGCGGGTGCCGCAGTTACTTATAAACAGTTTGTGGCTAATACAAAAGCGCTTGAAGCTGAAGCGATGTTTTTTTCGGAAGGTATAAGATTAGTTGGGCTGTACGAATTTCATTTTTATAATATTCCGGGGGTAGATGGTTTATCGTGGTATGCAGGGCCGGGAGCACACGTTGGTTTTTATAGACCGAGAGATAAATCTTTTAATACTGCAGCAGACATTGGTATTGATGGCGTTATCGGGCTTGATTATAAAATTAAAAATATTCCCATCAATTTAAGTCTCGATTGGCAACCCAGCATTAGCCTTTTAGGTAATGCGGGTTTGATGCCTCAATTTGGCGGACTGGCTATAAGATATGTTTTGCAATAATGGAGATGCTACTACTTCAGTCAACTATAACCTGCCCTGCATGCGGACATCAAAAGTTGGAAACTATGCCAACGGATGCCTGCATGTTTTTTTATAAATGCGATAATTGCAATACAATATTAAAACCTAAGGCGGGAGACTGTTGCGTTTTTTGCAGCTATGGAACTGTAAAGTGTCCGCCTGTGCAGCAAGGGAATAAATGTTGTTGAAGGTTCTGTTTTTTATTTCAAGTATTGTTTCTACGATAACTACAATTTGATGTTCCATTCCTGAGTATCAAGTTTATGAATTCTTCTTCTTCAAACAGTACCCACAAAAAACCCCTCGAAAGAGGGGTTGCAAAATCTTCTATCACTTAAAGCTTACTTCTTCTTTTCGTAACGCTTTTTAAATTTGTCAATACGGCCGGCAGTATCTACCAACATGTTTTTACCGGTGTAAAAAGGATGTGAAGTGTTAGAAATCTCTAACTTAATTACCGGGTACTCTTTACCGTCTTCCCATTGTACAGTTTCGCGGGAGTTTGCCGTAGAGCGGCTTAAAAAACTATGACCGTTACTCATATCTTTAAAAACAACTAAACGGTAATTTCCGGGGTGAATGCCTTCTTTCATAATAGTATATTTTTAATTGCAAGCGGGTTAGTGATAGGAGCAGGCTTGCTTTTTATTTTCGAGGGGCAAAATTACGTTTTTACTCCTTTCCTTCCAAAAAGAAATTAAAACTTTGCTCCCGCATTTCCAACTTCTTATGATTTCATATTTACAAACTGCAACGGAATCCCGAAATTTCCGGTCTTACATTTTGCAATAACTTCCTGCAGTTCATCAATCTTTTTTGCCGTTACCCTAATCACATCATCCATTATCTGCGCCTGAACTTTAAGGCCGCTGTCTTTTATAGCTTTCACTATTTTTTTGGCATCTTCCTGTTTAATGCCATTACGAACTACCACATCTTTTTTTACAACTTTTCCGCTTTGGTATGGTTCTTTGCTAAAATCAAAAGCTTCTGCGGCAATTCCCTGTTTCATGCTGCGGCTTATCATTACATCGGTTATCTGATCCATTTTCATTTCGCTCTCCGCTTCAATATTTATTGTATAGTCCTTCTTATTCAAATCAATAACCACATGGCTGTTTTTAAAATCGAAGCGGTTTTGAATTTCCTTTTTTACCACGTTAATTGCATTGTCGAGGGTTTGCAGGTCAACTTTACTGGTAATATCAAATGATGGCATAAATGTTTTTTACAAAGATAATCTATCGCAGATTACGCAGATTTAATCGCAGATTACGCAGATTTAATCGCAGATTACGCAGATTTAATCGCAGATTTCACGGATTAAAGACCGGATTGTGCAACCTTGGATTATGCAGATTCAATATTTCGGCTTGGGTGGATTGATGATCGCGAATTTTGCAGATTGATTGCAGATGGCGCGACAATTAGTATCCGCGAAATCATAAACATCAATCCGTGTAATCTGCGATGCTAAATCATAAACATCAATCCGTGTAATCTGCGATGCTAAATCATAACATCAATCCATAAATCCGCGATCCATAAATCCGCGATTATAAAACGCTTTACCTTTAATCAAAAATCCTATTCATGCAAACAAATGCTGATGGCTTATACAAGGCGCTTATAAAGGCTATATCTTTTGCAGCAGGCATTGTTATCTTTCTTTGGTTTCTTATAAAAATATCGGGTGTTTTAATGCTTCTGCTGTTTGCTGTTACTCTTGCTATTGTTATAAACGGACCGGTTACAATGTTAGAAAAAAGAAAGATAAAAAGAGGATGGGCATCGCTGATCGTTTTTGGGATTATTTTTTTAGTAATTGCTTTAATAGGATGGCTGGTTATACCAACGATAGGAGAGCAACTTACCTTGCTTATTGGTAACATACCCGGTTATGCACAACACCTTTCAAAGTTAGTTGCATCAGCGCTTAGCGACTATCCTGACGTAGCCAAACAATTAGAAACCGGCGGCAACAGTATGGCCCAATGGATACCTTCTATTCCTAACACACTTATGCGTGTAGGTAACTTTTCACTTAATATAATAGGTTCTATTCTTGTCATTATAATATTTCTGAGCCTTATTATATATATGGTTTTGCAGCCGCGCCCTTTAGTTGAAATATATTTATCGTTGTTCTCATCTGATAACAGGGATAAAGCAACGCGGGCTTTAACTAAAGCATCCATCATGCTAAATGGATGGATGCGCGCTAATATTATTGGCGGCGCCATACAAGCTGTTGCGGTTACAGTTGTTCTAAGCGTTCTTAAAGTGCCTGGCGCTTTTGTTTGGGGCGCTCTTGCTTTTTTTGCACAGCTTATACCTAAGATTGGTTTTTATATAATGGCTCTTCCGCCTATTTTGGTTGCCTTATCTATAAACCCAACTAAAGCAATATGGGTAACTATTTTCTTTCTTGCGCTCGACGAAATTTTAGGTGATTTTGTTATGCCGCGGATAAGATCATCAACCATGAATATTCATCCTGCGTCCATACTGATTGTATTGTTAGCCATGGCATCAGCATTCGGAGCAACAGGAGCTATCCTCGCAACTCCTCTTGCCGCTATTATAAAAGCTTACTACGAAGAATTTTACCTGAGCCATGTTAAGACAGACCCCCACATAGAAGAAAGGATTGATACTATTTTATATAGAAAACATGAAACAAATGATGTTGACAAAGAGATAGTGAAATCAAAGTAACCTCATCCTCGGTCATTCTCCTTAAGGAGCTACCATTAGGACACATCTTTTCGAATTGATTGGGGTTTTATTATTTTTTACCGCAGAGAAAATACAAGAGTTTTCGCAGAGGGCGCAGAGAAAGAGGCTGTAAAATAAACTGTGTCAGAAGTTAAATTCTTAACTTCAAAACACAGAAAATGGAAAAGCAAGAAAATCCGGTTGACTACGAGTCGATCAAAA
>JAABUN010004605.1_pt1 | contig 18484 bp, 9 predicted proteins | sample 5559311 | NCBI WGS metagenome assembly JAABUN01 (sample SAMN10711877, study PRJNA513370) | rock metagenome | isolation source: Antarctica rocks | place: Antarctica: Victoria Land, Siegfried Peak sud | reverse complement strand
CGAGGAATCTCGCTCGCATCGTTCGGGTGTCGTTGCAACGGCGCGAGCGAGATTCCTCGGCAGGCTCGGAATGACGTTTTAACACTACTCAAACCTTCCCCACCACAATTGCCTGATTCTACCGTTTTGCGCCGCTTGCCGGGGCTGCCCGCGCTGCTGGCCCTGTTAGCCGTAGCGGGAGCCGTGTACTATTACTTCGCGGGCGAAAGCGCGACCCTACCCCTGCAGCTGGTGCCGCACCTGGCCCCGATGCCCCTTACCCTCGACTCGGTAGCCGTGGGCCCCGCGCGGCTGCCGCTGCCCGTGAGCGGCTTCATCACCACCCTTACGCACGACGTGGGCGGGCCCTACACCCAGCCGCTGGCGGCCGGGCTGTGGCTGAGTGTGCTGGGCCTGGCGCTGGCCGGCTGGCTGGCGGTGGTGAGTATGCTGCGGCGGCCGGCTTTTTTGGCGGGCACGGTGCCGGTGGTCTTCCTGCTGACCGCGCTCAACGCCGATGGCTTAGGGATTTTCAACCCTACCCGGCAATACTTTCTGTACCTGAGCCTGGGCGTGCTGGGCGCGGCGGCGCTGGGCCTGCAGGCGTTCGGCGGGCGGGTAGGGGTAGGGCGACGCGTGGCGCTGTTTGGCGCGCTGCTCGGCGGACTGGTGGCGTTGCTGCTGGCTAAATCGCAACTGCCGCCGGCCGAAACGGCCCTGCACCTGGCCGCCTACGCCACGCCGGCCGCAGCGGTGCTGGTAGCGGCGCTGGTGCTGTGGGTGGGGGTAGAGAACGGGCGGGCGCTGCTCTGGTTCAACACCCAGGCCGAAAGCCCCGAAAGCCGCTTCGGGCGGCTGCCTTTCATCTTGTCGAGCCTGCTCTACCTGGGCGCGCTGGGCCTGTACTGGTACAATGGCGATACGCTGGCCCTGGGTGGCGGCCTGCACCTCGACCCGCTGATGCTGCTGCTGCCGGCCGCGCTCACGGCCGGGCTGGGCCTGCGGCAGCGGGCACCCAGCTACGCGGGCTGGCTGCCCTTCGTGGCGGCCCGGCCCTTATACTGGCTGCTGCTGGCGGCGGCGGCGGCCGCGCTGGGCTACGCCCTGGCTACAGACAATACGCCCCTGCTGGCGGCGGCCCGCGCCTTTAGCGCGCGGGCGCTGCTGCTACTGGGCGCGGCGTTTCTGCTGTACGTGCTGGTCAATTTTGGCTCGCTCATCCAGCAGCGGCTGCGGGTGTACCGGGTGGTGTTTGAGCCGCGCCGGCTGCCCTTCTATACTGTCTATATCCTGGGCGTGGCCGCGCTGCTGTTGGTTGAGTTGCGCAATGGCTGGCCGCTGTTCGACCAGGTGCAGGCGGGGCAGTACAACCAGCTCGGCGACCTGGCCCGCCAGCAGAGCGAAACCCGGCCCGACGAGCTGCCCCTGGCCCTGCTGGCCGAGCGCTACTACGCCGAAAGCGGCGACGTACTCGCCCGCTTCAACCGCTCGGCGCAGCTGGGTAGGGCGGCGCTCTACAGCTTCCGCGACCAGCGCCAGAACGAAATCAACGCCCTGCGCCGCGCCCTGCTGCGCCAGCCCGATGCCAAAGTCAGCCTCCAATTAAACTCCTTACTCATGGAGCCAGCCGATTTTCTGGATGCGCTGGAGGTGCTGCGCCAGGCCCGCCGCACCGCGCCGCGCAGCTTCGCTATCGCGTCTGATGAGGCGCAGCTCTTCACCCGCTCGGCCCTTACTGACTCGGTGGTCTTTTACCTGGGCAAAGCCGAGCGGCTACGGCCCGGCAGCTACGTGGGCCGCACCAACCAGCTGGGTTTCTTGCTGAGCCAGGGCTTGGTGCCCGCGGCCCAAAAGCTGGCCGCGCCCTGGCCGGCCGCTGCCGCTGAGCCGGGCTTATTGGCCAATAAAGAGCTGTTGGCGCTGCTGGATTCGCACGCGGCTACCAGCCCTACCCCCCCCGCCGGCCTTGACCTCGACGCCGCGATTTTCGCCCAGGTGTACCACGCGGCGCTGCTCACGGCGCGGGCCGCCCAGCCCGCCGCCTGCCGTCGCGTCGATACCGCGCTGGCCCGACTGGCCGAACGCCCCGTCAATGAGCCATATTACGAGCAGCTGCTCTTTCTGCAAGCGCTGCTGCGCCACGCGGCGGGCCAGGAACTGGCCGCCCGCCAGACATTGGCACCGCTGACGGCTGGCACTTCGGCCACCAGCGGCTACTACCAGTATGTGCTGGGCTTATGGCAGTTGCAGCAGCAACAGTACGCCACGGCGGCCAATCAGCTGGCTTTGGCCACGGCGCACGGCGCGCGTGCTGCGCGCCTACCCCACGCCTGGGCGCTGGCGCTGGCCGGGCAGGTTGATTCGGCCCAGGCGGTGTACCGCCGGCTTTCGGCCGATACTTCGCAGGCGCGGGCCGCGGCCCGGCTGGGGCAGGCGCTGCGCGCGCCCGACTTGCTGCGCGGCAAAGCGCCGGCGGGCCTCATTGGCGGCCCGGAGCTGGCCGCGGCGCAACGGGCCGAAGCGGCGCACAACCTGCCCGAAGCTACCCGCCGCTACCAGGCTCTCGTGAAGCTGGCACCCTTCAACGAAGCGGCCGTGCTGGCGGCGGCCCGCTTTTTTACGCGGCAAAAAGCTACCACTGACGCTTACGACGCGCTCAACCAGGGCCTAATCGAAAACCCTACCTCGCGGCCGCTGTTGCAAGCCTACGCGCTGGCCGCTGCCGATGCCGGTCTGGCCGAACTCGGCCAGTCGGCCCTGACGCAGCTGCGCCCGCGCCTTAGCCCCGCCGGGTACGCTAACTTGCTGGCGCAATTCGCGGCGCACCGGGCCGCCAACGCGGCGGCCGCCGCGGCCTTCGACCAGGTACCGCTCCCCGCTCGCTGATTTTTTCTGCTCGTTTTATGCCCGCCGCCAGCCCTACCCCCTACGTTATCAGGACCACCGACATCGCCAAGGAGTACGTGATGGGCACCGAGCACATCCACGCCCTGCGCTCGGTGAGCATCGACATTAAGCGCGGCGAGTACGTGGCGTTTATGGGGCCGTCGGGCTCGGGCAAGAGTACGCTGATGAATATCATTGGCTGCCTCGATACGCCCACGCAGGGCCAGTATATCCTCAATGGCCAGGACGTGAGCCGCATGAGCGACAACCAACTGGCTGAGGTGCGCAACAAGGAAATCGGCTTCGTCTTCCAGACCTTCAATCTGCTGCCGCGCTCCACTTCGCTCGAAAACGTGGCCCTACCCCTCATCTACGCGGGCTTGGGCAAGCGCGAGCGCAGTGAACTGGCCCTCGAAGCCCTGCGCTCGGTGGGCCTGGCCGACCGCGCCGGCCACCGCCCCAACGAGCTCAGCGGCGGCCAGCGCCAGCGCGTGGCCATTGCCCGCGCGCTCGTGAATACTCCCAGCGTGCTGCTCGCCGACGAGCCCACCGGCGCCCTCGACTCCAAAACGAGCTACGAAATCATGGGCTTGTTTGAAGCGCTTTATGCCAAAGGCAATACTATTATCATGGTGACGCACGAGGAAGACATCGCACGCTACGCCCATCGCATCGTGCGCCTACGCGACGGCCTCATCGAAACCGATGAAGTCAACCACGAGATTGCGAGTCCGGCGGTGCTAAGCCAGCCGTAGCAAGGTGCCAAAGGCAGCTGGCTGCCATCGCAAGCGTAGCCAGGGGCACAGCCCCGTATCCGTTCCATCCGTTAAATCAGTTTGAATCTGCGGTCATGAAAATCTACACTAAAACCGGCGACCAGGGCCTGACGTCGCTCATCGGCGGCGCGCGGGTGCCCAAGTCGAGCCTGCGCATCGACTGCTACGGCACCGTGGATGAGCTGAATTCCTACATCGGTCTGCTGCGCGACCAGGACGTGAACGCCCCGCGCCGCGATTTGCTGAAGGAGATTCAGGACCGGCTCTTCACCATCGGCTCGCACCTGGCCACCGACCCCGGCAAAGAAGCGCGCCAGCCCCTGCCCGACCTGCACCCCGAAGACGTGGCGCTGCTGGAAATTGAAATGGACCAGATGGACAAGGAACTGGAGCCGCTGCGGGCGTTCATCCTGCCTGGCGGGCACCCCGCGGTGTCGTTTGGGCACGTGGCGCGCTGCGTGTGCCGTCGCGCCGAGCGCTTAGTCATTCAGCTGCGCGAAGAATCGCCGGTCGAAGACCTGGTGGTGATGTACCTCAACCGGCTTTCGGACTACCTCTTCGTGCTCAGCCGCGCGATGGCCCACGACCTGGGGGTAGCCGAAGTAACCTGGAAGCCGCGGCTTTCTTAGTTCCTGGTTCTTGGTTTCTGGTTAAAAATCGTTTGTCATTGCGAGCCTGCGAAGCAATCGCATCCGAACGATACCAGAACGACTCGTTCGGATGCGATTGCTTCGCAGGCTCGCAATGACAAACGATTAACAATCAATACTTAAAACTTAACAATTTATATGCTTGATACCCTGACCATCGACGTGCACCGCGCCGCCATGTCCCGCCTCGCCGAGCTTGACCTGGCCAACCTGGAATTTGGTAAGCTCTTTGCCGACCACATGCTGGCCGTAGAATTTATCGGCGGCGAGTGGCAGCAGCCGCGCATCGTACCCTACGGCCCACTGGCCGTGAGCCCCGCCAACTCGGCCCTGCACTACGGCCAGGCCATTTTTGAGGGCATGAAGGCCTACCGGCAGGCCGATGGGGGGGTAGGGCTGTTCCGGCCCCTCGACAACTGGCGCCGCCTCAATGCCTCGGCCGAGCGCATGGCCATGCCCACCCTGCCGGAAGAGGTATTCATGCAGGGCCTGCGCGAGTTGGTGAAGCTCGACGCGGCCTGGGTACCCGGCGCGGCGGGCAGCTCGCTCTACATCCGGCCGTTTATGTTTGCCACCGATGGCTTTTTGGGCGTGCGGCCTTCTACTACCTATCATTTTGGCATCATCACCTGCCCGGTGGCGTCGTTCTTCACCAAGCCGGTGCGGGTGCGCTTCGAGCAGCAGTACGTGCGCGCTGCCGCTGGCGGGGCCGGCTACGCCAAAAATGCCGGCAACTACGGTGCCGCCATGCTGCCCGGCAAGATAGCCCAGCAGGAAGGCTACCACCAGCTCATCTGGACCGATGCCTCAGCGCACCAGTACGTAGAAGAGGCGGGCGCCATGAACGTGATGTTTATCATCGACGGTACCTTGATTACGCCCGCGCTCTCCACATCCATTCTCGACGGCATCACGCGCCGCTCGGTGCTGGAACTGGCCCGCGACTGGGGTATGCCCGTGGAAGAGCGCCGCGTATCGAGCCGCGAAATCGTGGCCGCTATTCAGGAAAACCGCCTCACCGAAGCCTTTGGCGTGGGCACGGCCGCCACGGTGGCGACCATCGCCACTATCGGCCACGATGGCCACGACTACGACCTGCCGGCCCTCACCGACTCGGCCTTCGCGCGCCGGGTAGGGGCGGCCCTGGAGGCCATTCGCACCGGTAACGCCGCCGACCCGCACGGCTGGATGGTGGCCGTGTAGCCGGCCCTACCCCCCTCTGAAAGCCGCCCGCTAGCCGGGCGGCTTTTTTTATGCCGACCTTTGTGTCCTCGACGGGGTAATTCACTCAGTCGCTCATTCACCCATTCACCCCATGACCCAAGACCAGATAAAGGACTTGAGGGGCCGCGCCGAGGCTCTGAGGAGGTATCTTTGACTACGATGCCCGCAAAGAACAAGTAACCGCGGCTGAGGCCGAAATGCTGGCCCCCGATTTCTGGGATGACTCCAAAGCGGCCGAGGCTAAGCTCAGGGAAATCAAGAGCATCAAGACCTGGACCGACGACTACGAGGCCGTGCAGCAGGCCGTGGCCGACACCGACGTGCTCTACGATTTTTATAAGGAAGGCGACGCCACCGAGGCCGAAGTGCAGGCCGAGTACGACGCTACCCAGCAGCAAGTCGAAGCCCTGGAATTCAAGCGAATGCTCTCCGATGAGGAGGACCAGCTACCCGCCATCATCGACATCAACCCCGGCGCCGGCGGCACCGAAAGCCAGGATTGGGCCGAGATGCTCATGCGCATGTATATCATGTGGGGAGAAAGCAAAGGCTTTACCGTGAAGCAGTTGAGCTACCAACCCGGCGAAGGCGCGGGCATCAAGTCGGCCTCGCTGGAGATTGACGGGCCCTTTGCCTACGGCTACCTCAAGAGCGAAATCGGCGTGCACCGGCTGGTCCGCATGTCGCCCTTCGATAGCAGCGGGCGGCGGCACACCTCGTTTGCCTCTGTCTTCGCCTACCCCGTCGTAGATGACACGATTAACATCGAAATCAACCCGTCCGATATTTCCTGGGATACCTTCCGGGCCGGCGGCGCGGGCGGCCAGAACGTGAACAAGGTCGAAACCGCCGTGCGCCTCACCCACGCGCCCAGCGGCATTATCATCGCCGTGCAGATTGAGCGCTCGCAGCTCATGAACAAGGAGCACGCCCTACGGATGCTGAAGTCGCGCCTCTACCAGCAGGAAATGGACAAGCGCAACCTGGAGCGCGACAAGGTAGAAGCCACCAAGAAGCGCATCGACTTCGGCTCCCAGATTCGCAACTACGTGCTGCATCCCTACAAGCTCATCAAAGACCTGCGCACCGGCATCGAACGCACCGACGTGCAAAACGTGCTCGATGGTGATTTGGATGAGTATATCAAGGGCTACCTGATGCAGAACTGACCAACTTGTAGCATAGGCTTTAGCCTGTGCGTAGCCCGACTGGCAACGCTGTTTGCCCGACTAGAACAATTAAAAAAGGCTGCCCACTCGGGCAGCCTTTTTTGTTAGCTAATACGCGATAAGTGCTTATTGCGGGTCCCAGAAAATGTGGGTGTACTGCGTCACGCCCGCCGGAATGTTGGCCTTGTTCGTGTTGATTTCAAGCTGCGGATACAGCAGGCGAGTCGGGAACTGACCAGCATTTTGAGCCTGAATAGACACCGGAATAGGCGGCAGCGACAGGCGGCGGAAATCATCCCAGCCTTCTGTGCTGGCAATAGTGGACTCGGCCAGCCACTTTTGGGTAAGGATTTTTTCCAGCTGGCTCACCGGGCGCTGACCAGCATCAGCACCAGTTACCAGGTTGCCGTATTGGTCAGTCTTAGCAGTGCTGGTAGCATCCCAGTTAACTAGGCCATTGCCCACGTTGGCTGTTTGGTAGGCATCCGATTGCGTGGTAGCAGCTACTGCCGCGGGCGCGTCGGAGGCCCCGCGGTAAGTAGTCTGGTATGAAGCCTGAATACCGTTTTGGAAGTCAGCTTTGGCATCGCCGCTCAGCAGGCCGCGCAACTCAGCTTCTGACTTCGAGAACAAATGCTCGGCCAGTAGCATAATTACCGCGGGCTGGGTAGCCCCGCGCAGGAATGTGCCGCCTATCAGCAAGGTCGAGCCGGTGGTAGGCGACGGCAGGGTCGTCTCGCCCAGGTTAGTACCCTTGTAGGTTGGGGTAATAGTGGATACCGACTTCCACTCCTGCGAGAGGCGGGTGTCGCTATTGTTCAGGTTCAGGTTAACGAAGTAGGTCGTGGGCAGAATAAACTTGTAGGTCGAGGTAGTATTGGTCGAGCCTACGGCGAATCCGTAAATGTTGTAAAACGGATTTTGCTGCAAGTTGCTGGCCGCGTACCTGGGCTGCACTGTCACGTCGGTCGTAATGAAGCCACCGTCCGGGGCTTGCAGCAGGGCCATCTCCGTCTTCACATAGGCGTTCAGTGCGGCATCGCTGGTTGATGACTCACGCAGTAGAATGCGCAGCCGCAGGCTGTTGGCAAAAGCCTTCCACTTGCCCATGTTACCACCAAATACTACGTCTTCGGCGCTTGGTTTGGTCGCCCCAGTTGCGGCGGCATTGATGTCCGCCACCGCTCCTTTGAGCTGCACCACGAGGTCTTTGTAGACATCGGCCGCCTTATCGAAGGTCGGGTTGGTATTGGCTGCGCCTTGCAGCGCAGTAGTGTACGGAATGTCACCATACTCATCCACCAGCAGCAGGAAGTTGTAGGCCTCCATAATCCGGGCAATGGCGGCATGGTTGGGATAGCTGCTGGCCACCGTGCTGGTTCGGATGAGCCGGTAATCTTGCAGGTTGTCGAATGTCCCCGTCCAGAGCCCCTGCTGGTAAGTGCTGGAGTAGCCGTAGGTGCGCTCTTCCGTGAAACCGCTCACTGCGTTCGACTTGCCCCAGTAGCTGGCGGCGAAGCTGGCGTAGGAGTTGTAGTTAGTGTAGTTAGACGCCGTCACTACCAAAGCGTTGGCAAGGAGTTGGTCGGGCGTTACTGACGTAGCCGAGTTCGGGTTGGTGTTGACATCCAGGAAGGATTTGCAACTGCTTGCTCCGGTAACCAGCACAGTGGCCAGTAATACTTTAGAAAGTATTTTCATAAATCTTAGAAAGTTAAAGCGTTACGTTGAGGGTAGCACCGTAGTACTTAGTGGGAGGCGTTTGCAGGAAGGTGTTGATACCTATTGCGTTGCTGCCAACTGAAGTAGCGCTAAACTCGGGGTCGGTGTAGATGTTCTCTTTCGGCACCCACGTAAAGATGTTGCGGCCAAAGAAAGCAATCGAAGCACCCTTCACCAAACCAAACTTCGAAGTCAATTCGGCCGGGATGGCATAGGTTAGCTGAACCTGCCGGATTTTGAAGAAGGTTCCCGATGTCACGTAGTTTTCCGAAATGGCGCGGTTCCAGGTAGTGTTGTTAGCCCAGAACTCCGAGCCGCCGGGGGTCAGCACCGCGCCGGTACCGGTATTAGCCGAATAGCCCGTGATGTTGCCGCTGGCATCCGTCTGCGGAATAGCCGAGTTCGGATACACGAAGTCCTTGCGACCATAGGTAACGCTGCGGGCTCCGCCGCCGGTGAAGTCCAGGTCACCACCAATGGCGTTGTACACTACGTAGCCGGTGCGCAGCTCGCCCTGGCCGGATAGCGAAAGACCTTTGTACGCGATGTTGGCATTGAAGCCGTACTTGTACTTAGGCTGGGTGTTACCGAAGAGCTTGGTGCCGGGGTCTTTCAGGGGCACGTAGCGCGTCAGGCTCGCATCGCTGAGGTCGCTAACCTTGGTCAGCTTCACCAGGCCCTTGGCGGGGCCATCCTCCACCCGCTGGTAGAAGGTGCCCTGAATCTGGGGATAGGCCTGTCCTTTCACGGCCACCAGGGTAGTAGCATCGGTACCACCCGAGCCGCCAATGGTTAGCTGGTCGAGGCCGGCAGGTAGCGACAGCACGACGTTGTTGTTGTAGTTGAAGTTACCCCCCAGCGTAATGCTCAGGCCATTTTCGAGGCGCACGGGCGTAATGGTCAGGTCCGCTTCCAGGCCCTTATTCTCTACCTCACCAGCGTTCAGCAGTAGCGACTGGTAACCGGTCGAGTACGGAATAGCGGTGGCAATAGTCTGGTTAACGCTGTTCTGTTTGTAGTAGGTGACGCCCATGCCGATGCGGCGCTTCAGAAAGCTCAGCTCAATGCCGGCTTCCACCGAGCGCGTGTCTTCGGGCTTCAGGTTAGCTTGCACCAAGGCCCCATTGGCCGTGAAAGAAGGCACACTGCCGAAGGGAAAGCCGCCGCCGTTCGAGTAAGTCGAGGCTAGCGAGTAAGCACCACCCGTTTCGAGTACTCCAGTGCCCGTCGCGCTAGGCAAGTTAATCTGGCTAACCTTGGTGTAGCCCCCGCGGATTTTGCCGTAGTCCAGGAACGAAGCATCTCGCAAAGCCGGAATGGCATTGCTGAAGATGAACGAGGCATCCACGCCGGGGTATACGAACGAACGGTTGCCGGACGCCAGAACGGAGGTGTTATCGTTCCGCACCGAGCCGTGCACGAACAGCAATTCCTTGAAGCCCAGCGTCACGTCGCCGTAGAAGGCGTACAGGTGCGTCAGAAAACGGGCGCTGCCGCCATCTAGGTTGCCAATGCGGTTGCTCAGGTTGATTTGGTCGGTAGGAGCCGGTACGGCCAGAGCAGTAGAAGCTATGTAGGTATAGCGGCTGTCGAGTACCTGCACGTTGTTGCCGACAATGGCTTTGACGTTGAAATTGCCGAAAGTCTTATCAGCCGCCAGAAACAGGTCCGAGTTAATACGGGTCAGGTTGCTGCTCAGGTCGCGGTAGAAGCCGGGGTAGGCGGCAATCTGCTTGGGGCTGTCTCCGGCCAGCGAAAACTTGTTTTGCGTGGTCAGGCTCTGCTGGTCCGTAGAGGTAGTGCCGAGCCGGTATTGCAGACGCAGCCAGTCGCGCACCCGAAACGTGGCATTGATGTCACCCTGAACGGTGCTGCGCTTATCGCGCAGGCGGTTGTAGTCAATGATGAAGTACGGGTTGTAGTAGTAGGCGTTGTAGTAGCCGTAGTTCGAGTCCGAGTACTTATTGTTCTGGTAATCACTGTACTGGGTAAGCGGAGCCATTACCGACGTGTTGAACACGTTCCAGTACACGGAGGTACTCTGGTCCAAGTTCGACGTGACATCAGACTTACGGGTCGTATACGACACGTTGAAGCCAATCGTGAGGCGGCCCATCTCACGCGAGGCGTTGAAGCGGAAGCTGTTACGGTCAAATACATCCTTCGGCACGATGCCGTTGTTGTGCACGTTCTGGTACGAGGCGAAAAACTTGGTTTTCTCATCGCCCCCCGAGAACGACACGCCGTTCTGCATCTGGTAACCCGTGTTGAAAAATTTCGTGCGCTCATCAGGACGAGCGGAATAAGTCAGTTGCTGAACACTGCCATCTGGCAATGTGTAGCCGAAGGGCCGCAGCTGCCCATCAAAGCGGGGGCCATACTGCTGGTTCTCAAAGCCCTGATATTGATAATTGTACTCGGTATCAGGGGTGTTATCTGGCTTGAAGAAGATACCGGCCTTCGCGTTATCCGAGTTGGTGTACCAGTCGGGCGAACCGGGGCCAAACTCATTCTGGAACTTAGGCAGGAACGAGATAGACTCAAACTGCGAGGTGTGCGAGAACGTCACCTGCGGCACATTAGTACCCTTTTTCGTCGTGATAATAAGCGCACCATTGGAAGCCTGCGAACCGTAAAGAGCCGCCGCGTTGGCACCCTTCAGAATGGTAGTAGAGGCAATATCGTCCGGGTTGAGGGTTCCAAGGACTTCATTAGTAGTGATAACCCCGTCAATAACAATAAGGGCTTCGTTATTACCCAGCAGCGAGCGCGAACCACGGAGCGTAACCCGCGGCGTAGCATTTACGCCGTTGTTCAGGGTTTGAATCTGGAGACCCGATACCTTGCCGGCTAATCCGCTAACGAAATTGGTTGGGCGGGCCTGCGTAATCTCTTTGGTGTCGAGCGTAGCGGTGGCATAGCCTACTTCGCGCTCCTGGCGTTGAATGCCCAGGGCACCCGTTACTACTACTTCACCCAGCTGCTTGGAATCGGTAGCCAAAGCCACGGTAATAGTACCGTTGCCCACTGGTTGCTCAGTGGAGGTGTAACCTATAAAGCTGAAAACTACGGTAGTAGCTGTAGGCGGTATGCCTAGCGAGAAAGCCCCGTCCGCATTCGTGGAGGTGCCAATAGTAGTACCCTTAGCCAAAACAGTAACTCCGGGAAGGCCTTGCCCTGTAGAGCGGTCCGTCACGCGGCCGGAAATAGTTCGGTCTTGTGCCGATGCTTGGTGCCACAAGCAACTGAGCAGGAAGACTAATAGTAGAGAAAAATGCTTCATACTAAAAGGTTTGGTTAGTTGGGAAATAAGGAGACCTCACGTAACGGAGTGTGATAAATCCGCTGCCAAGTTATCACATTCTTATCAAATCTTGAAAAATGTATAAAGTATAGGGCTTCTAATTCAGCAACCTCGTGTCTGAGCAAACTGCAGTAGCGTAGATAGGCAAGAAAATTTAGGTTGATAGTTGTGAATTTATATCATTTAGGTTAGTGAACAGATAAGTAGTTGGCAAATAGAGTAATAATACCCATAATTATAGTAACCAAAACAGATGGCAACAATAGTTTTGGCATCCCTATAAAGACTGTTAAGGAATTGCGACAAGGCAAAGGAAGTCGAGTCTGAAAATTGCCGGTAAGGATGATATTCGAGATGTATACGCACAGGAGCGAGCAACTTTAATTATTAAATTTTTTAATTATTATTTATTTAAATTTTTTATAAAAAATAAAGATTGACACTCAAGTCTATCGCAGTTTGCCCTATCACCCCAACCTTTTTTAATGAATGAATAATGAAGAAAAAAATGTTTTTAGTCAGTAAGCTGCGCCGGCGATTTGCGATGTGCAAGTGTACTATTTCGGGGGTGTTAATCAAATTGTTAGCATTAGTTTAGTAGTTCTGTTAAACTTAAAGTAGCTTGTTTACCAGTCTCCACTGCCCAAGGTCTGACCTATACCAGTTATATTGCGGCACCAATCAATCCGTGCCAATTGCATTTGGCAGTAATTTATCTTTTTTCACCTTCCTTTTTTTCTCAATGAAAAAAACCTTACTCATGAGCTTTGTGCTCATGCTTACTCTATTCCAAGTGGTGCTAGCCCAGACGCGGACAGTATCGGGACGGGTAACGGACCAGAAGACTGGCGAAGGCCTACCCGGCGTAACCGTCTTGTTAAAAGGCACCTCCAATGGCGTATCGACCAACGCCGACGGCGCATTCAGCTTAAGTGTACCTGCTACGGGCGGCGCATTGGTATTTAGCTCGGTGAACTATGTGACGCAGGAGCGCGCCCTGGGCGCCGACTCGCAAATCAATGTTGGCCTGGCTGCCGATACCAAAGTGCTGAGCGAAGTAGTCGTAACCGGCTACGGCACGCAGGAACGTCGCGACCTAACTGGCTCTATCGCCACGGTGCAGGGCGAGGCGGTGGCCAACTTGGCTACCCCCAGCTTCGCACAGCAGCTTGGGGGCCGCGCCGCCGGCGTAGCCGTGCAAACGCCCAGCGCCCTGCTGGGCCAGCAGCCCCGCATCCAGATTCGGGGTACGAACTCCATTACCTCGGGTACTTTCCCATTGGTAGTAGTGGACGGCCAGCCCATCTTCACGGGCCAGAATAGCGGCGTGGATGCCAATGCTTCGAGCGGCTTGGCCGACATTAACCCGAACGATATTGAGTCTTACGAGGTGCTGAAAGACGGCTCGGCTACGGCTATTTACGGCTCCCGCGGGGCCAATGGGGTTATCCTCATCACGACCAAGCACGGCCGCAAGGGTAAGGCTTCCGTTACCTACGATAACTACATTGGTGTCGCCAAGACCCTGAAGCGCTATTCGGTGCTAGGGGCCGATGACTTTATTGCTATTAGTAACGAGAAAGCCCTCAATGCCAATCCGAAGGCGACGCTGCTAGCTAAGCCATTCAGTGATGCTAATGGCAATCCGGTCAGTACCGATTGGCAGAGCGAGATTTTCCGCACCGGCATTCAGCAGAACCACGCCGTGGCCGTATCGGGCGCTACGGACAAAACCAATTATTTTTTCTCGGGCGGCTATACTGACCAGAAAGGGGTAATCCGGGCCAACTCGCTTCAGCGCTTCACTTTCCGCGGCAACGTAGATAGCGAAATAAAGCCTTGGCTGCGCGTGGGCTTCAATGCTGGCCTGACCCGCACGCAGACGCTAGGCCTGAATAGCAGTACCAACGGCCTATCGGGCAACGTGGCCTCGGCCCTGTCGCTATTTCCGAACGTGCCGGCCCGCAATCCTGACGGCACGCCCTACGCGAGCAGCGGCGGTTTCCTGGGCCGGGGTAACAACACGGCGGATATCTCCTTTGCCTATCCAAACATCATTTTCGCGCTCGATAATAATGTATACCGCTCGACCAGCTACCGCATCTTAGGCAACGGCTACTTGGAAGTGGAGCCACTGAAAAATCTGCGGATTCGCTCGCAGCTCAGCACTGATACGCAGTTGGAAGATGACTTCTTATACTACGACCCCCGACAAGGTGACGGCCGTGGCTCGAACGGCTTGGTGTACCAGCAGTTCAGCCCCAACATTCGCTGGAACTTCCAGAATACGGCTACCTATAATAACATTATCGCCGAAGACCACAAAATTAACGCGGTAGTAGGGGTAGAGTACCAAAGCACGACGTCCTCTTACTATTCGGCTCAAGGAACTAATATCTCGGACCGTTTACTCGGCCAGAATGGTATTATCACTTCGACCCTCGCTTCGCAGACCATCAGCGGTGACTTTGTGCAACAGGGTTATCAGTCGTACTTCGGCCGCTTGAACTATGCGTTCAAAGACCGCTATCTGCTGAGCGCTACCGTGCGCTCGGACGCCCTTTCGTCGCTAGCTCCCGGCAAGCAGCGGGGTTGGTTCCCCGGCGGCTCCGTCGGCTGGCGCGTGTCGCAGGAAGATTTCTTCAAGAACTCTTCGCTGGGTAAGGTCTGGACGGACCTGAAGCTGCGTGCCTCGTATGCCCGCGTGGGTAATACCGACATTGGCTACTATCCCTACGCCGGTATCTATAACCCAGCTCAGTACGGCAGGCAGTCGGGTATTGCCTACGGGCAGTTTGGCAATGGTAACCTGAGCTGGGAAAACAGCAAGAAGCAGGACTACGGGGTGGATATGGGCTTCCTCGATGGTCGCATTACCGTATCAGCCGACTACTACCGCAACTTCAACGACGGTCTGATTCTGGCCGTGCCTACCGCTCCTTCGCTGGGTGTTCCCCTCAATTCTTACAATGCCAACGTAGGCGCGCTGTGGAACAAAGGGCTTGAATTGTCAATAACGACGCAGAACATTCACAACGAGAACTTTACCTGGTCGTCGAGCCTAAACTTCTCGACCAACGCCAACCAGGTAACCTCACTGGGCGAGGGCGGTAACCCCATTCCTGGCGTCTACCAGGGCGGTACCTATACGATTACGCAAGTGGGCTCGTCCATCGGTTCACTGTATGGCTTCGACTATCAGGGCGTAAACGCCGCGAATGGTAACCCCATCTATAAGAAGATAGACGGCTCACTCGTGCAGGGCAACATTGCTACCGCTACCTACGCGGTATACGACGCGGCTAACCCTAACGACGTGTCGAAAGGCTCCTCGCTCAGCACGGCCGATAAGATTATTCTAGGGCAGACGAATCCGAAATATTTCGGTGGCTTTGACAACACCTTTACCTACAAGGGTTTTGACCTGGATATTTTCCTGCGCTACAACGCTGGCAACTCCATCATGAATGTCACGCGCCAGCAGCTGTTGCGCATGGACTTCCTAAACAACGGCTCGGAGATTCTGGGGCGCTGGCAGTCGGCTGCCAACCCAGGCGATGGTACTACCCCCCGCGCATACCTGGGCCGGGGCGACTTCATCAACACTACTAACTCGTCGTCATCGCGCTTCGTGCAAAAGGGCGACTTCCTGCGGGTTCAGAACATTACGCTGGGCTATACTCTGCCTACCCAATACGTAGGGGCCCTGAACCTGAGCCGTGTCCGCATATTTGGCCAGGTGCAGAACCTATATACTTTCACCAAATACAAGGGCGTTGACCCAGAGGTAAATACGGTTTATTCCGGCACGCAGGCCAATACGGTGTCGGGCCTCGACTACAACAGCAACCCGCAACAACGGGTATTCACGGGCGGCGTGAACGTAGCTTTCTAATTCTTGCTTTAATTCTTATTCATGAAAAATTCTATGACTTTTGGGGGAGCTACCCGGCGGCGGGCCTTTACCGCCACGCTGGGCCTGGGCCTGCTACTGGGAGCCTGTAATGTAACGAACGTAGTGCCGCAGGATGCCCTGTCGGAAACGGTCGTGTACACCGACCCGGCCCGGATTGCCTTGGCCGTAACGGGTGTGTACGACGCGGCGCAGTCGGGCTTTTATAACGGTAACGTGGGGGGCTCGCGAGGCTATCCGTTCGGGGCGGCCTCCACGGACCTGGGCGATGCGCGGGGTGAGGACGTAGCAGATATGGCCGGCTTCTTTGGCATTGTGTTCACGAACAGCATTACGACCAGCAGCCCCAACATCGTGTACATGTGGGCCAACTGCTACGCGCTGGCAAACAAAGCTAACGTGACCATCCAAGGGATTCAGCAAGCCGCGGCAGCGGGCATTATCCCGGCCGCTACCGAAGCGCAGTACGAAGGCGAAATGCGCTTTCTGCGGGCGCTGGCGCACATGGAGTTGGTCATCAACTTTGCCAAACCCTACACCGATGGCAACGGAAGTAACCCTGGTGTACCCTACCGCGACACGCCCATCAACACGACAGATGCTATCACGCTGGCTAATACAGTAGGCCGGGGTACGGTAGCCGATGTTTACACCAAGATGCTGGCTGACTTGGACTTTGCCGAAGCCAACCTGTCGGGCGATGCTGCGGCTCTGAAAACCCGAGCTACTAAGAGCGCGGCCATTGCCTTGAAACAACGCTTGCACCTATATCAGGGCGATTGGGCCGGCGCTATCAAGGAGGGCGCTAAGCTCATCAGCGGTACGGCTACCTTCACCAGCCCTATTAATGGTTTGGCGCTAACGGCTACGCAGCGTGCGGCCTTCGTGGGAGCAGGCACCACGATGGAAAGCATTTTCTCCGTTGAGAATAGCAACACCGACAACCCCGGCGTGAACGGAGCCGTGCCCAACGTTTTCGGCTCGGCCTCTTTGCCCACGGATAAACCCGTCAGTGGTATTGGTGGCCGTTCGCTGCTCGCAGTGAGCCCGATTCTATACAACGCACCGTTCTTCACCTGTAACGACCAGCGTCGCACCGTGATGATGCAGCCCGACGGCGTACGCCCGGCCTACGTTATCAAGAAGTATCTGGACGCAGCTACTTCGACGGACTATAACCCCATCATGCGCTACGCCGAAGTACTACTGAACCAAGCGGAAGCTCAGGCCCGTAGTGGCAACGACGCACAAGGACTGCTGCTACTCAACGCAGTGCGTAACCGCTCGGTAGCCACCGCCGACCAGTACGCAATCGGGACCCTCACGGGCACCAAACTGGTGCAGGCCATCCTGAACGAGCGCCGCATTGAGTTCGTAGGGGAGGGCTTGCGCTGGGGCGACATTGCGCGCCTGGCTACCGACCCCTTGTACGCGCCCACTCCGGGCGGTGGTATTCCTGGTAAGCTGAATGGCCAAGCTGCTCAATTCATGCTAACCGATTATGTATGCGGAGCCGGCGCTACCCCCCTAGTAAAGCCCGTACCCTACAAGGGTGACCCCAGCAGCCCCCTGTTTCTGTGGCCTATTCCCAGTACCGAAACGCAAGTAAATGCGACGTTAGCTCAGCAGCAGAACCCCGGCTACTAGATAAAATAGGAATTATTTAGTATTATTTTAATCCTCTGGTCAAATTGGCCGGAGGATTTTTTTTGGGTTTTTTTACCAAAAAGTGGCAATAATTGGGGTATTCGTGCTGCATGTTCAGTTTTTAACTGCTACTTTCGGGACTTTACCCTCTGCTTACCATTTAGTCACTTTTTCATAACATCACACTGCATGAAAAGAAGTTTACTTATGAGCATCGTGCTCATGCTTACTTTGTTCCAAGTTGCACTGGCCCAGACGCGGACAGTAGCGGGACGAGTAATAGACCAAACGTCGGGTGAGGGACTCCCAGGCGTGACTGTGCTGCTAAAAGGCACAACTACCGGTATATCTACGAATGCTGACGGGCGCTATTCCCTGAACGTGCCGGAAACCGGGGGTACGCTGGTATTTAGCTCGATAGGAATGGTTACCCAGGAAATAGCCATCGGTAACCGTAACACTGTGGATGCTGTTCTGGCAGCCGATAACAAGCAACTAAGCGAGGTAGTCGTAACCGGCTATGGCCAAGTAGAATCGCGCCGCGACCTGACTAGCTCTATTGCAACTGTAAGCTCGGCCCAGTTCAAAGACCAGCCAGTAATCGGGGTAGACCAAGCGTTGTAAGGCCGTGCGGCTGGGGTACAAGTGTTTCAGAACTCCGGTACTCCCGGTGCTGGTATAGCTGTGCGCGTACGTGGTGCCGCTTCTATTTCAGCTAGTAATGAGCCACTATATGTAGTGGATGGCTTGCCTATCATTACGGGTAGTTCATCGCAGCTAGGCACTGGTAACCAAGGTATTAATGGTCTAAACGACTTGAATCCTAATGATATCGCTACCATCGAGGTATTGAAAGACGCCGCCTCGGCCGCTATCTATGGTTCGCGGGCTTCCAACGGGGTAGTACTCATCACTACCAAGCGCGGTAAGGCTGGCAAGGCTAACGTAGATGTAGATTATTATACGGGAGTGCAGTCGGCCTGGAAGCGTCCTAAAGTGTTGGATGGTCCGCAACAAACGCAGTTATTTCTAGACCAGGTAGCTAACCTGTACGGAGTGAATGCAGACGGTACGGTAACGGTAGGTAGCACTGTAAGCTCCCCCTTAAAGTGAGCCAGTCAAAACTAGAGGTCAGTCAGCTTGGCGAAACTCGATGGGGGTTAAGAAGTTGAGGGCCTCATGGGGCCGCAGATGATTATAGTCGTACTGCCAGC
>JAABUN010004604.1_pt1 | contig 18485 bp, 13 predicted proteins | sample 5559311 | NCBI WGS metagenome assembly JAABUN01 (sample SAMN10711877, study PRJNA513370) | rock metagenome | isolation source: Antarctica rocks | place: Antarctica: Victoria Land, Siegfried Peak sud | reverse complement strand
GTCCGCGGAGCGCAGACCGGCCGCCAGGGCCTGCCGCTCCTCCTCGCTGGGCGGACGCACGAACAGCGGAGCTTGCATGAGCCCGAGGATACCGCATGGACCAGCAACTCGTCGGAGACAGCACTAGCCACCCTGCTGATCCCCCTGCCGCCGCCTCCAGAGCAACGGCGCCTCGCGACCCTCCTGATGGAGCAGGTGGCGGCGGTGGAGCGAGCGCGAGACTCGTTGAACCAGCAGTTACGCGCCGCGACAGATCTTCTCGGGACTTTCCTGCGGGAGGAGTTTAATAAGCACGAGACGTTGAGCTGGCCGAACGTGCGTCTCGGCGATGTCGTTCGTCTTAGGAAGGACGTTGTGCACCCGCGCGACCACCCGCGTGGGCCGGCCATTTTCGTGGGTCTGGAGCACATCGACTCCCAGACAGGAATCCGAACCGGATCCGATGAAGTCGAGATGTCTCTCCTCACGGGTCGGAAGCCCCGGTTTCGCCAAGGCGACATCGTTTACGGCTACCTCCGCCCCTACCTCAACAAGGTATGGATAGCAGAGTCGGACGGACTGTGTTCGGTCGATCAGTATGTTTACATCGTAGATACCAATCGGGCCGCCACTCGATTCGTCGCCTGGTTCATGCGCAGCCCGGTTTACCTGGAGCGAGCGCCGATCAACACCACGCCCGGTCAACTCCCACGCATCCGCACCGACGAGGTCGCAGCCGTCGAGATCGACCTTCCGCCCCTGGGCGAGCAGCAACGAATCGCCGACGAGCTTGACCGGAAGTTGGAAGCCGTGGTGCGCCTGAGAAAGAATCTCAATGACCAGGGCACGGCAATCGGTGATCTCCCCAGCGCCCTTCTTCACCATGCGTTTGCAGGCGGCAACTAACCATGCCTTATTTAGCATCAATCATTTGGGGGATCCACTCCGGTAGGCCCGGCGCCGCATCGTTCAATACGACTCCCACTAGAAGGGGATGCCCCTCAAGCGCGTTTACGTTCCGGAGCCGCTCGACGGCGGGGAAGGGTAGAGCATGGCCCAACTGACGATGAACGGGGTGGCGAAGAAGCTCGGCACCCCGCAGGCGGTCAACAACGTCGTCTGGGAAGCGTGCAACATCCTCCGTCGCTCGAACTGCGCGAGTGCCCTCCAGTACGTCCCCGAGCTCACCTGGCTCCTCTTCCTGCGTATCCTCGACGAGCGCGAGGAGCAGGAGGCGGAAGAAGCCGAGGCGGTGGGAGCGTCCTATGCTCCCTCGCTGGAGCCGCCGTACCGCTGGCAGGACTGGGCCGCGCCCGGCGGATCGAAGCGGGTGGCGCTGCAGAACGGGACGCTCGGGGCGTTCTTCGGGTTCGTCAACGGCGAGTTGTTGCCGCACCTCAAGGGGCTCCGGGATCGCCCGAACGCGACGTCCCGGCAGACGGTGATCAGCGAGATCATGTCGGGGGTCGAGCGCACCCGCGTCGACACAGAGCGCAACTTCCAGGACGTCCTCGACCAACTGCACCCGGTACGCCTTTCCACCGTCGACCCAACCCACGTCTTCGTCCTCTCCCAGGTCTTCGAGGGCTTGCTGCTCAAGATGGGGGAGAAGAACAACGACGGCGGTCAGTTCTTCACCCCCCGCGAGGTTATCCGTGCCATGGTCCGCGCCGTGGCTCCGCAGGTCGGGGAAACCGTGTACGACCCCTGCTGCGGCACCGGCGGTTTCCTGGCCCAGGCCTACGAGTTCATGAGCGGCCACCTCGGCGCGGACGCCACCGCCGGCCAAGTCGAGGCGCTCAAGCGGCGCACGTTCTACGGGCGGGAGAAGGAGAACCTCATCTACCCGATCGCGCTCGCCAACCTCGTCCTCCACGGGATCGACGAGCCGCACCTGTGGCACGGCAACACCCTGACCGGCCAGGAGACCTACGGAGGGCTCTACCACGGCGCGCCGACCCTCTACGAGGCGGTGCTGACGAACCCGCCCTTCGGCGGCAAAGAGGGCAAGGAGGCGCAGACCCGCTTCGCCTACAAGACCGGCGCAACCCAGGTGCTCTTCATGCAACACGTGATCGACAGCCTCAAGCCCGGGGGTCGCTGCGGCATCGTCCTCGACGAGGGGGTGCTCTTCCGCACCAACGAGACGGCCTTCGTCCAGACCAAGCGCAAGCTGCTCGACGACTGCGACCTGTGGGCGATCGTCAGCCTGCCCGCCGGGATGTTCACCACCGCCGGCGCGGGCGTCAAGACCAACCTGCTCTTCTTCACGAAGGGCCGGCCGACCGAGCGCGTTTGGTACTACGACCTCTCCGACGTCAAGGTCGGCAAGAAGACGCCGTTCACCGTCGACCGTTTCGACGCCTTCTTCGAGCTGCTGCCGGAGCGGGGGGACAGTGAGCGCAGCTGGACCGTTACACGCGGCGAGATCGAGGCGAAGAACTACGACCTGAAGGCCGTCAACCCGAACGCCAAAGGCGACGAGGACCGCCGGACGCCAACGGAACTGCTCGACCTGATCGAGGCGAAGGGGCGGGAGGTGGCCGACGCGCTGGAAACGTTGCGTTTACTTCGGTGACGAGTGCGATGGAGAAGACAGGGCGCGAAGTGCCTAGTGTGGTGCTGGACCCGCCTCCCTGCAGCGGGGGCTGAGTTCGACGGTCATGCACCACCAAACTGGCCGGACTCTCCTGAACTAGGCAGGCTCTCCCTGGTCCACCCGACCAGAATAGAACGGCTACAGCCAGCGGCACGGACGGTCATCGCGTACCGATGGTTCGGAGGACTTGCCATGGATGACGTGCTCGCCACAGAGGGAAAGCCAGCAGACCCAACCGGGCACGTCGACTACGTGGCGTGGTGCGGCACCGTCCTTGCCGAAGTCAACAGCCTCATCCGGTCGTCGATTCAGATGCGGGAGTCGGGCGTAGCGTGCCGCCATCTGGCCATGCCTTTATTCGGCGAACTGGTGGAAGAGACTCCACGCGTCTTGGCGATCCACAACGCGCTCCTCGACCTCACCGCGGTTGGGCTCCTCCGGGAGCGGACCACCAAGCAAGGGGCAGCAACCCACTGCTTCCGACTGCCTTCGGAATACCGAGAGCTCGCGCGGAATCCCGTGCCAGTCTGGGAGGAGATCGTCCATATCCCCCTCGACACGGATCACGAGCAGGTCTTGGCGTCTCTCAACCGGCTCAGTGCCGCGCAGCATGGAAGCTATGCAACCGCGGAGTACATTGACGATGTCGCGCTCCTCGAAGGGCTGGGCTGGATCAGGGAGAAGGACTGGGACCGGCTCTGGGTCGCGACGAGGGATCTGGTGGAGCTTAAGTTTGCGGACGGGCGCTTCCATGCGGACGATTTCCGTATCCGCGCCACCTACCGCGGGTTGGTGTGGGAAACGAGGCGAGGGGTCACAATCGAGTCCGGCCGGATCGAAGCACTGGTGGCGCTGGGCGAGACCACCAGCATCGAGCTGAAGCGCGAGGTTGAGACAACCACGAAGGACCAGAAGGCGGAATTAATCAAGGATCTGCTCGGGCTCGCCAATACGCAGGCCAGCCCCCCACACCTACTCGTGATCGGTTTCGACGACAAGACGCGATCGTACTACGGCCCTCCGAGCCCGAACCTGACTCAGGATCGCCTCGAACGACTGCTGTCGGAGTACACCACTCCGCCCCTCCGCGTCCGCTACCGGGTACTGGGATGCCAGGTCGGCGAAGTGGGCGAGATCGAGGTTTTCCGCGACCGGACTCAGCTTCCGTACCGCGTAGCTAGGTCGTTCGGGAACCAGAAACGGATCGAGATGGGGTCACTTTTCGTGCGGCATGGCTCGCAAACGGTGCCGGCGACTCCCGATGAGGAGCGCCTCATCGTAGAGGAAGGGGAGATGGCCCGGTCGCGTTAGGTGGTCCCACGACACGGGGCACCTCCTCCTCAGGTACGACCGACCGATGACTCACCCGCCGCCTGCGAGGGTGAGTCGTCAGGCCGAAGTCCCGTTCGCCAAGGTCGGTCGGTGTGGCATCGGTAGGAGCCGGGTCGACGCGTGTGAAGCGGATGTCCAAATGCGCCAGCGCGGACGCCGACATCTGCGAACTGGCCGGTGATTGGGGAATCCACGGGATGCGCTAGGGCACCGGCCTCGGCTTCGGTCGGCGTCAGAACTGCCCGAGATCCGCAGGGATCGCCGCCTCGGGCACGCGCTCAGCGACTTCAGCGGCGATCTTGAATAGATCCTGCCTTGGAATGAGCGAGGCACCGTAGTCAGTGCAAATGCGCTCAGTCTGAGCGTAGAACTCTTTGGCCACTGCGTACTGTCTGTGATCGACCTCCGGCGAAGATGCGATAACGGCGAGCTCAAGGTCAGGATCCGCGGCCCGCACGTCCGACAAGTCCCACGCTGTGATCTTGACCCGGTCGTGCAGGTACGCCGTGGTGGCAAGCTCAAAGGAGATAGCGTAGGCGCCGAGGAATACCTCGCCGTTGCGGACGGCGACGTCGAAGTCGTGCCCGTCTCGGCGGCCGGTGTAGCGGTAATCGCGGGTGACGAGGTCGCGCGCGGCAGGCGTGCCGAATCGCCGAACCAGGGCATCCGAAAAGGCCAACTCTGCCTCAATGGCGATCGTTCGTCGGTTGCGCGCCTCGCGGGTGGTCGGGGTGTGTTCCTTGAGGAAATCTCCCACGACGCTGGCGAGTAACGCCTCGCCGTCCAGAACCGACCCCCGTGGTGGGGTCAGTTGGATGCTGTTGATCCACCCGGAGGCCATTCGCCCCAGGACGGCGAGGTCGAGCGGCGGCGCCGCCGGCAGCAGCCGGTTCTGATCGAGCATCGTCTGCTCGACGCTGTACGCAAACTCCTTAAGGAAGCCGATGTCCTTTCCGCCGAACCGCTCGACCCGCTCCCAATCGCGGAGGAAGCGACAACGAACGCCGTCGTCACCGAGCGCGATAACGCCGATATTCATGCGCTCGTCGGCGATCGGGTCGGGTACGTACTGCACCACGGAGAAGTGGGCGGTCATTGACGTAGCCTCCTATGGCACCTCGGGAAAGCCGGTCAGCATCTCGTGGCGACGCCGATCAAGATACAGCGCCATCGGCACGCGCTCGTCGTCCGGAAATGGCCAATCGGGCGGAACCCAAGCAATCGCATCAGCGACTGATTCAGGGCTCACCGCAGCAAGGGCCGCGGCTGCTGGAATGAGATCGGACCGTGACAGACCACATGGACTGACGACATCCCCATCCGGCTCGGCGGTTCCGGCGGCGTGGAGCTGGGCGACTGTCCAACCCGGCCCGCCTGGAAAAAAATGACCGTGGTCGACGGAAAATACCAGCTTCGGCGATTGCTCCCGGTAGAGAACCTGGTGGTCGCTCGCGACCACCCAGCCGTACAGGATCGCCAGGAGCGCGAATCGCTCGCGGTTGATGTCGATCTCGATTGGGGCAAGGTTTTGACGATCGTTACTGACGTCGCGCATGAACCTAGACCCATGGACGACCCCCGCGTCAATGGGCGCCATGCGCGGGTCGGCGTCGATCAGCCCCTGCGTGACCTCGACGAAGGTTACCTCACCGACGGGGGCGCCCATGGCCGCGCAGAGGCGGCCGACGAGCTGCTCATTCACCATTGTCTTCCCCGCGATGCGACCCTTGAGGACGTAATACTGACCGTCGGCGCACTTGACGCGGCGTGGCTGGGAGGCGCTGCCGTAGGCATAGTCGAAGCTTTCGGCAAGTAAGGGACGCGGTGGCGGATTGGCGTGAGCCATCAAGCGACGCCAGGTCTCGATATCCAGCACTGCGGCTCCCTGCATGATAAGACATATGTTCTCAATCCGTCCAGATTTGAAGCCATCGAGCGACAGATTCCATGCGATCAGGCTCCAACTGGGTCCAAAATGACACGGGCCGGCCGCCGCAGCACGCCCCACCATCCTATCCTACTGCGTCTCCTTGCATCGCGCAGCGCCGCGACGAGTATTGAGCAGGGGAGGCGTTGGCACAGGCAACCTGACTCCCAAATTCTCCCTGTTCGTCCCATCCTCCCCTTGTCGCCGAGTGCGCGTGACGCCGCGAAAAGATTCATACGCGAATGCCCTCACAGGCGCCGGGGTTGAAGACCGAATCGGACGCCGTCCCATCGTCGCCGTCCGGCCAACCGGATTAATCTCCGCAACGGTCGAAGACATCATCGTCGTCGCAGCCATTACCCTACTCTTGGTCCGGTTCCGGCTTGGGACCGCGCAGCGAGAGTCGGCCCGCTCTCGATTAGCGACACCGGTTCGGCCAAGACCGTCCTGCACGGAAGCGGACGAAACGACGGGCTAGAAGGGAAGGGCTTGACTCACACCGCGGCGCTTGATTCCAACGTGACAATATTTTAGAATATGCCGAGAAAGTAAAATGTGACGACACTAATCCTCCGCACGTTACGCCTCGATGACATGTGGGGGTTCGATGACGGCTCCTATTACGCGCGCCGGACAGTTCGTGAAACAGCCGACGGGATACCGGGCGTTCATCCCGGCTTCCCTGCCCCCCGACCCGCCGGTGCTCCTCGATCCTATTCTGGGTGGGCTTCTCTCTCAGGCGGACCAAGCCATCGGTCGGCTCGACGGCGTGATCTACACGTTGCCCGATGCCGACCTCTTCGTCGCGATGTATGTCCGGCAGGAAGCGGTCCTCAGCTCCCAGATCGAGGGCACGCAAAGCTCCCTCGACGACGTCCTGACGTTCGAGCTGGATCCGGGGGGGCAAGAACTACCCCAGGACGTCGCGGAGGTCGTCAACTACGTCCGCGCGATGAACTACGGCCTGGAACGCCTGACGACGCTCCCGCTCTCACTGAAGCTCATCCGCGAGATCCACGCCGTGCTCATGGACGGCGTGCGCGGTGCTAATAAGCAGCCAGGGGAGTTCCGCACGTCACAGAACTGGATCGGCTCCGGCAACGTCCCGATCGATCGTGCTACCTTCGTACCTCCGCCCACACAGCAGATGTGGCAGGCGCTCGACGACCTTGAGCGGTTCCTGCACCAGGACCACTCCTTGCCCGCTCTGGTCCATTGCGGTCTGGCCCACGCCCAGTTCGAGACGATCCATCCGTTCCTCGACGGCAACGGGCGGGTGGGACGCCTACTCATCACCTTCCTGCTCTACCACCAAGGCATCCTCCATCGTCCGGTGCTCTACCTGAGCACCTTCCTCAAGAGCCATCGGTCCGAGTACTACGACCGCCTGATGGCGGTGCGCGAGCAGGGCGATTGGGAGGGGTGGCTACGGTTCTTCTTGCGCGGCGTGGCGGAATCGGCGGAGGCAGCAACCGAAACCGCTCGAGCGATCGTCCGGATGCGGGAGGCGCTTCGAAACGTTGTTCAGGAGCAAGGCCTGGGACTGCACGGACTGCGGCTGCTGGATCTCCTGTTCCACTTTCCGGTGGTGAACGTCAGGCTGGTCGAGCAGCGCCTCGGCGTGGTGTTCGCCACGGCCAACAAGCTGCTGAAGCGGTTTGAAGAGCTCGGTCTGGTGAACGAGACCACCGGCGGGAAGAAATTCCGGCGCTTCCGCTACACGCCCTACTTGGCGCTGTTCGAAGAACCCCACGTAGGGCGCGATCAAGACGTTCCCCTGCAGACGACCGAGTCAGAGTCCGGGATCGACCTAGGGGAAGTCTCACAGGACAGGTTGGACATGGTCGCCACCTAGAGGGGGCTAGGCGGCGCAGCGTGTGCCTGTTGGTGGGAGCACAGTAGCATACGGGGGGAAGTGTTCCATGCGGGGCAGCGTTCAGAAGTACACCGGAACTCGCGGTGTGAGCTGGTCCTACGTCATTGACCTCGGCCGCACCCCCGACGGCAAGCGCGACCAAAAACGGAAGCGTGGCTTTGCAACCCGGAAGGCGGCCGAGGAATCCCTGCAGCGCGAGTTGCACGACCGGCGCATTGGCGCCTACGTCGAACCGACCAGACTCACCGTTGGCGAGTACCTTGAGCGATGGCTGATCGAGGCAGAGGGCGCCCGGCTGGCGCACACGATGTACACCTACCGCAGCATCGTGCGAAACCGAATCGCCCCCCACCTTGGCACCATCCCACTGGCGAAGCTGGGCCCGATCGACGTGCAGGGTTGCTACCGCGCGTTGGGGGCCGCCGGCTATGCGCCCAAGACTATCCACCTTACCCACACCGTCCTCCGACAGGCCCTCTCTCAAGCGGTCCGGTGGCGGCTCGTGCCCACCAACGCCGCCGACGCGGGCGATCTCCCGACCGGACGCCGCAAGGAGATCGAGGCCTGGACCGCTGGGGACGCTCGCGCGTTCCTGGCGGCTACGGCGGGCGACGATCGCCACGCGCTCTGGCGCCTGCTGCTTGACTCGGGGATGCGGCTCGGCGAGGCGCTGGCCCTCGTGTGGGCCGACGTCGACCTCGCCGCCAACACCGTCGCGATCCGACGCACGCTCACCCGCACCAAGGGCGGCGGCTGGATCGTCGGCGACGCGGCCAAGACGCGGGCCGGCCGCCGCCCAGTCGCCATCACTCCGCCCACCGTCGTCGCGCTCCGCGTCCACCGAGCCGCCCAGGCCGAGCGCCGCCTCAGGCTTGGACAGGCCTGGGTCGATGAGGGCTTTGTCTTCGACCGTGGCGATGGCGGCCGGCCCAGCCCGGCAACGGTGCAGCATGCGTTCGAGCGTGCCGTGGCCGAGGCCGGCGTTCCGCGCCTGACGCCCCACGGCTGCCGCCATACGAGCGCCACGCTGCTGATCCTGGCCGGCGTGCCGCTCAAGGTGGTGTCGGACCGGTTGGGCCATGCCTCGATGGCGATCACCGCCGACGTCTATGGCCACGTCACGGCCGAGGCCGACCGGAGCGCCGCCGACCGGCTTGCCGAGCTACTCGGCTGACGGAGGTGACCACGTTGTGACCAAAACGATCAGGATATGCGGAAAATCGGCATACGGCCTAAGATTTCTCGTCTCCGAGGTAGTAGGTCATGCTCTGCATCGCCCCGACCGGGTCGATCTCGCGAACCGTCACGGTCGGTGGGACGCGGAGGACGACGGGGGCGTAGTTGAGAAGGGCCTGGACGCCACCGGCCACTAGCCGGTCGGCGACGCCCTGCGCCGCCGGCGCTGGAACGGCGATGATGCCGATCCGGATGCCCTCGCGGGCGATGACCGCCGCGATCTGGTCCTCGCCCTGCACCGTCACCCCACCGACGCGTTCACCGACCTGCTCGTCGTTGTGGTCGAAGATGGCGGCGATGCGGAACGACGGGACGAAGCCACGATAGTGCGCGATGGCCCGGCCGAGGTTGCCGAACCCTACCAGCGCGACGTCCCATTGCCGGTCCAGCCGCAAGATGTGCCCGATCTCGCCGGCCAGGAAATCGGTGTCGTAGCCCTTGCCTTGCTTACCGAACTTGCCGAAGTACGACAGGTCGCGCCGGATCTGGGCCGCCGTCACACCGATATGGTCGGCCAGCTCGTCGGAGGAGACGGACTCGACGCCGCGTTCGGCTAGGGCGTTCAGGGTGCGGACATAGACGGGCAAGCGCCGGATCACGATGTCGGGGATGGTCACCGCGCCGTGGGCGATTGCTTCCCCTGGTCGAATGGAACCGCGCCGGCCGTTCCGTCCGGGCAGGGGACGGGCGGCGGCATCGTCGATCGTGCCGTCCTGACCGTTGCCCTGGTCCCGACCGCGCGTCGCCGGCATGTCGATCCGATCTGTCCGCTCCGGAAGAACCCTCTCCCGCAGTATCGTGCGATTGTTCACAAGTATGCGAGCGTGAGCGCTGTGGCGTCAATCGCGGCTCTGCCGCTACCGCGCGAGTTTTTCGCCCCACGTCTGAGCGGAGGAGGCCACGTGATCGCACGAGGCGACGTGAGCACATCCTTCCCGCCTCCAGTGGCTGGTCCGCCGCACGCACCTGGAGGGTCTACCGACCCGCGAAACCACGGGATCGTTCCGTCGACGGGCCACGGCGCGCAGCTGGGGACGCCCAGCGTCGTCACGGCGCCCGCGCGAGCCGCCGTCTGACCAAGCCGCCATGATCCAGGCTCGTGCGGATACCACGAGCCGCGTTCAGTGAGCGCAAACGTCTGTGGTAGCCATGGGACCGTCCGGTCCGCGGTCGATAGCGTGGCGCTCAATAGGGCCACCGTGGAGGAACACCTTCACCCACCCCTGCCCCACGCGACGATGCTGCGCCCCGTGACCAGTGGATGGGTCCGAACCCCATCGTCAGCCACGGGTCAACCCACACCATGCCGCAGCGGTCAAGGCGATCGCTTTGGCCGCGGCGACGAGCTGGCTGACCTCGACGTACTCGTTGGGGCCGTGGGCCTGGGCGATCCGGCCCGGGCCGAAGATGACGCCGGGGATTCCCCGCTCGGCGTACCAGGCGATTTCGGAGGCGGCCGTGAAGGCTTCGATCACCGGCGGGAGGCCGAGCTGGTTCAGCGCGCCGGTCAGGCTCTGGACGAACGGGTGGTCCAGCGGCGTCTCGGCCGGTGGAAAGTAGATGTCCCGAAGCTTCCAGGTGAAGCGCGGCGGGTGGTGGCGCAGCCAAGGATCGGTTCGGCAGACGTCGCCGACGTAGCTCTCGATCTCGCGGCGGATGCCGTCGAATGTCTCGCCTGGAAGGAACCAGACGTTGTACTCGACCGCGCAGTAGTTGGGTGAGGTGCCGGGGTTCGAGAGCAGCGTGAGCTGTCCGTCGTGGCCGCCGCCGGGGCCGCCGACGATGATTCCGGGCAGGAGCGTGTTGAACCCCGGCGGCATCAGCGGATGAGCGCGCTGGTTGGCCCACTGCCGCTCCAACTCCTGGAGCGCCGTCACGAGCTTGATCGTCTTCTCGATCGCGTTGACGCCGCCCTGATTGCCAGCGCCTCCGGCGTGGACGCTCAGATAGCGGTTGCCAGCGTGGCTCTCCCGCCCCTCCACCTCGATCCGGAAGTGGACCAGCCCGCCCTCGACCGGCATGATCTTGAGGTCGGTCGGCTCGGCGTCGATCGCCGCGTCGACGCGGGGCAGCCGTTCGACTAGCCGCCGGGTGCTCATCCCGACGACCTCCTCGTCGGCCACGACGTGGACCCAGAGATCGCCGCCAAGCTCTACCCCCGCGTCGCGCAGGGCCTGAACCGCGGTCAGGGCGCTCGCGACGCCGCCCTTCATGTCGGTCGCTCCCCGGCCCCAGAGGCGACCGTCGTCGACCGCGCCGCCCCACGGGTCGTGGCTCCAGGCCGAGGCATCGCCGACGGGGACGACGTCGACGTGGCCGTTGATCGCCAGCGAGCGCCCTCCGCCATTGCCGCGCCAGACCCCGGCGACGACGGGGTAGCGCGGCGGCTCTGTCCAGCGCTCGACCTCCAGGCCAAGCCCGCTAAGGCGGCCGGCGACGATCTCCTGGCAGCGGGCCGCCTCCGGCGCGAAGAGCGGGTTATTGGCGCTCTGGCTGTCGGTCCGGCAGGCGATGAGGTCGCGCGTCAACGCCAGCAGGTCGTCACGGCGCGTCTCGACCGCCGCCGTGATCCGCCCAGTCATGCCAGGAGAGAGGTGGACCGGCTCGCTGGGTTGTCTAGATGATGTACGATCAGCCACGGCTGGTCACCACCGCGCCACGGTCCCTGGTGGACGACGTTGAGCTGCCCGCGGCCCCCAGCGCCCCCACGTTTCGCCCCTCGCCGTCGAAGAGATGGGCGTGGTCGAGGTTGAAACGGAGGCGAACGCGCTCGCCGCGCTCGACCGGTAGCCGCGGGTCGGTCCGCGCCAGGCAGCTCGTCGCGCCGACCGTGGCGTTGACATAGAGGTCGGACCCGACCGGCTCGACCAGGGCGACCGTCGCCGGCAGATCGGCGGCAGATGTGGAGGGAGACCCACCCCCCTCAGCGCCGAGGAGGACGCTAATGTTCTCTGGCCGGACGCCGAGCGCGGCCGGCGCGCTGGCGCCGTTCGCCTTGACCTCGATTCGCCGGGCCTGCTCGGCGAGGTGGGGCGGAAGCGGGAGGCGGAAGTCGGCATTGACGAAGGCGATCTCGCCATCTCTGGTCGCGATCTCGCCGGTGATGAGGTTGATCCGGGGACTGCCGAGGAAGGCGGCGACGAAGGTGTTGACCGGGTGGTCGTAGACGTCTTGCGGTCGGCCGACCTGCTGGACCGTTCCGGCGCGCATGACGACGATGCGGTGACCCATCGTCATCGCTTCGATCTGGTCGTGGGTGACGTAGATGACCGTCGTCTGAAGACGAGCGTGCAGCTTGAGCAACTCCTCACGAGTCTGGACACGGAGCTGCGCGTCGAGGTTGGAGAGGGGCTCGTCCATCAAGAAGACGGCCGGCTCGCGGACGATGGCGCGACCGAGGGCGACCCGCTGGCGCTGACCGCCGGAGAGCTTCTCCGGCCGCCGGTCCAGGTACTCCTCCAGTCCGAGCGTCTTCGCCGCGGCCAGCGTTCGCATCCGGATCTGCGCCTTCGGCACCCCGGTCATCTTGAGCGGGAAGGCCATGTTGTCGTAGACGCTCATGTGCGGGTAGAGCGCGTAGTTCTGGAAGACCATCGCCACGTTCCGGTCGGCCGGACGGACGTAGTTGACGAGGCGGCCGTCGATGGTGATCTCCCCCTCCGTCACGTCCTCCAGGCCCGCGACCATCTTCAGCAGCGTACTCTTGCCGCAGCCCGATGGCCCGAGCAGCACCAGGAACTCGCGATCCGCGACCGTGAGGCTGACGTCCCGCACGGCGACCTGCTCGCCGTACCGCTTCCCGACCTCGAGAAACTCAACCTGCGCCACGCGCCCCTCCGTCATTGGCAGCCGGCAGCCGGGAGAGCGATGGTCGAGCGAGGGCCGCCCGGCGCGATGATCCGGCAACGTGCCCCATTCGGGTGTTCATTCCTTCAGCGCCCCGGCGATCGAACCGGCGATGAAGTAGCGCTGCAGGAAGATAAAAACGATCACCAGCGGCAGCATCGAAAGGACGGCACCGACGGAGAGGATGCCCCAATTGACGGTGAAGAGCGCCCGCAGGCTTTGGACGCCGACGGTCAGCGTGTACATGTTGTCGTGCGTCCCGATGACGAGCGGCCACAGGTAGCTCGTCCATTGCGTCATGAAAGTGAAGATGCCGAGGACGACCAACCCTGGCCGGATCAACGGCAGAATCACCCGCCGGTAGATGCCGAACTCCGAGCAGCCGTCCAGCCGCGCCGCGTTTTCCAGATCCGTCGGCAGCGTTTCGATGAACTGGCGCATCATGAAGATGCCGAGCGGACTGGCGAGCGGCGGCAGGATGAGTCCCCAGTAGGTGTTGAGCATGTGCAGGTTGCGGACGATGATGAAGAGCGGGATGAGCGTCGCCGCGAACGGGATCATCAACGTCATCAGGACGATGAGGAAGACCGTCTCCTTCCCAGGGAAGCGCATCTTCGCGAAGGCGTAGCCGGCAAGCGAGTCGATGAAGACTTTGATCACCGTTACCGACGACGCCACGATCAGCGAGTTGAAGGTCCAGCGCAGGAACGGGTGATCCCGGATCAGCCCTCTGTAGTTGGTGATCGTCGGTTGGTGGGGAATCCATTGCGGCGGATAGTGGAAGAGGGCGATCGTGTCCTTCAGGGATGTCGAAATGACGTACAGAAACGGCACCAACGCGATCAACGTCGCCACGATCAGAACTAAGTACGTCATCGCCAGGTAGACCGTATCCGCGCCCAGCATCGGCTTGGCGACGGGATCACGCCGCTCTCGCGCCGCAAGCCCCGTCCCATCAAGCTCTGCGAACTCTGTCTCGATCGCCACGAGTCTCCAACCCAACGCGCGCCGTCGCGCGGCGAACGATGCGCGTGTGGCCGCCACGCCATCCTTGCGCCGTCTGCCGTCTACGTTCTCCGCCGCAGCAGTCGCATCTCGATCATCGTCAATCCCAGAATGAAGAGCAGCAGCAGGAAGCTGAGCGCCGCCGCGAAACCAACCTTGTCGTTGAACTGGAACATCGCTTTGTAGATGTACCAGACGACCGTTACGCTCGCGTTCGCCGGCCCGCCGTCGGTCAGGATGCTGACGGAGTCGAAGAGTTGGAAGTTCCAGATCGTCGCCATCACGACGGCGAAGAAGAAGGTCGGCCGCATGAGTGGCAGCGTAATGTGGACGAAGCGCTGCCAGGCGTTGGCGCCGTCGATCGTCGCGGCCTGGTAGATCTCCGGTGGCAACGCGATCAGCGCCGCCAGAAAGAGGAGTGTCCAGAACCCGACGCCGCGCCAGACCTCCAGCATCGCGATCGACGGGATGACGAGGCTCGTGCTGCCGATCCAGTTCTTCGGCCCCACCCCGACCAGGCTGAGGGCCATGTTGAGGACACCGAAGTCGCGCTGGACGACGAAGAGCCAGATAAGCGCCGCCGTGACGTACGGCGTCAGCGTCGGCATGTAGAAGAGCGAGCGGAAGAGGTGACCGCCGCGACCAACCCGCTGCAAACAAAGCGCCAGGATCATCCCAATGATGAAGACCGAGGGAATCGCCAGTAGGCAGTAATACGCGGTGTTCACGATCGCCTTGATGACGAGGTCGTCGCCCCAGAGATCACGCCAGTTCTGGAGACCCACGTACGTAGCCGGGGTGATGATGCCGCCGATATGGAACGTCAGATAGAATAGATAGCCCAGCGGCACCAGCAGAAACGCGACAAAGAACACCGCATTCGGCAGGAGGAACGCGTACGCCGTGGCGGCCCGTCGCCACCGGTAGCGCCGCGCCAGTCGCCTGTGTTCTTCGGGTGAAAGCCGCACGGAGATCCCTTCGCGTCCCTGAGCCTATGCGTCCTCAGCCCCAGCGGCGCTTCCCCTTCCAGGGCTGGAGCGAACGGGGAACCGTCGGGGCTGAAGATCGGACGCAGTCCGCCGTTCTCCTTAGGATGTCTTGATCAGCGCGGTGACCGCCGCGCCGGCCTTCTTCACGGCGTCCTCACCGGACTGCTGGCCCCGGTAGGCCTTCTCGATCTCGGGCCAAAGGTTGGTCAGCATCTGGTAGTAATTGACGTGGAGCTCGACGCCCTGGACCTTTGGCACGAACTCCTGCTGCACCTGCTGCAGCAGCGTGCTCTTGTAGGGCGGGGCCGAGTCGACCCGGACTCCCTGGAGGCCGATCTTCGCCGCGTACGGGTTGATCACGTCCTTGCTGGTCCACCACTTGACGAACTCCCAGGCCACCTCCTTGTTCGCGCTCTTCTCAGAGATCGTCGCGTAGCCGAAGTTGCCCATCGTCGTCTGCTTGCCACCCTCAGTCGCGGCGGGAGCTTGGGCGACCCCGATCTTGAAGGAGAGCGGCTTGTCGACCTCCCAGACCTGTGCCTGCGGGAACTCGTCGTGCAGGATGGCGATCCGTCCGGCCTCGAACAGCGCCTTCTGCCCGTTCCAATCGTAGGCGCCCGCCTCAGGTGAGACCTTGTGCTTGATCTTCATGTCGGCAAGGTACTGGGTCGCGGCCGCCGCGGCCGGGTCCAGGTTCTGCGCGGTCAAGTCAGCCGTCAGCACGTCGCCGTCGTCGTCGTGGACGTAGGGAAGCCAGTCCCAATGCGCGTAGTCGGGGAAGCGGTCGCGGACCTGGAAGCCGTAGACTCCGTCGCTCGTCAGTTTCTTCGCGACGTCGACGAGGGCATCCCGCGTCTTCGGGAAGTCGGAGATCCCCGCCTTCTGGAACACGTCCAGGTTGTAGAAGATACCGAAGGCCGCGCCGAGCGCACCAACGCCCCGCTGCACGCCGCCGATCTTGGTCACGTCCCAGGTAAAGGGAGCGATCCCCTTCTTCTCGGCGGCGTACGACGGGTCGTTCGTCCACGTGCCGATATCTGCCACTTGACCGGCGTTGGCAAACTTGGCGAGGACGAGATCGACCAGATAGACAGCGTCCGGCGGCGAACCGCTCGCGTAGCCGGCGGTCAGCTCGGCGTCCATCGTCTCCCACTTGAAGAAGGTCGGATTCAGCTTGATCCCCGGGTGAGACGCCTCGAAGTCTGACTTCATTTGCTCCCAGAACTTCGGGTCGTCCGGGTGATGCGGACCCTTGATGAAGGTGACCGTGGCCTCCGGGGCGCTCGACCAACGAGACACCCGCGGCTCGGGCTTCGGCGCCGCGAGGACATCGGCGATCCGGCCGGCGGCGGCGACTGAGACGCCGACCGCGGTTGCCCGGCGCATGAAATCCCGGCGGGAGATGAGCCGCCGCGAGTAGTCGACGATCGCCTCGTCTCGCAGCCGCTGCTTGTCCTGGAAGCTGAGCTCACTCGTGCCCATGCCTACTCGACTCCTCCTTCATCAATCCCTGGCCAGCGTGCGCTATGCTCGGCCACGGGCTTGCCCGAGCCGTCCTGAACCGGTGCTCCGCCGATGTTCCGTGAGACGAGCCCTCCTTTCCTTCGACCGCGTCACGGTCGGCAATGTCGCCCACGGTACAACTCGAAAACGTCAAGGATGTCTGACGCACCGTACCGCGGCGCATCCACGCAAGGGAGTCCGAGACGGTTCACATGTATCGAGACCTTGACGGCTTACGTTTCCGGAAGTGAGTCTGGCGAGTATAAAACGCCTTCGAGGATTGTCAATCGCGGCGGCTCTCGTGCCATGCTCCGTTGGCAGTGGCATGAGGGGTGCAACCCCTGTGGCTCAGAGCTCGGTGGTCCTGGGGCGCCAGCGCCTGACGCCCGCCCGTGCTTGCCATCAGATACCGTCTCCGCGGAGGATCGTTCACAGAGTCCCGCATCCCATCGCGACATTGGAGGAGGGTGACTGTATGACCAACGATTCTCGGAGCAGAGATCCGATCCGGCTCGGCGTCATTGGTACCGGGTTAGCCGTGGAACAGCTTCATTGGCCCGCGCTGAAGCGGATGCCCGATCGGTTCCAGATCGTCGCGTTCTGCGATCAGTCGCGCCCAAACGCCGAGCGGTTCGCCGGCTACAGCGGCGCGTCGATGGATGCGTACGTTGCGGACTCCGGCGATCTGCTCCGGCGGGATGACGTCGAAGCCGTGCTCATCTCGCTCCCGATCCCGCTCAACTACCCCGCCAGCCGGGCGGCGCTGGAAGCCGGGAAGCATGTGATCTGCGAGAAGCCGGCCGGTGCTAACCTGGAGGAGGGCCGCGCCTTCGTCGAGCTGGCCGCGCGGTACCCCGAACAGACGGTGCTCATCGCGGAGAATTGGTTCTACCGCGACGATCTGCGCCTCGCCCGCTCACTGCTCGACCAGGACGAAATAGGCCGTGTCCACCTCGTGGCGTGGCGGGTGGTCCAGCAGCTCGTACCGCGGGCTGGGGAGTTCTCAAGCACACCGTGGCGACACCGGCCGGGCTATGAGGGTGGCCCACATCTCGACGGCGGAGTCCACCACATCGCCCAACTTCGCCTCCTGTGCGGCGACGCCGATCGCGTCTCGGGCGAGATCCAGGACGCCAACGCGATTTTCGGCGGACCCTCCGATCTCGGCCTCAGCCTGCGCTTCGCCGGCGGCACCGTTGGTACCTACACCGCGTCATACCCCGAGCTGGCCGTGCCGCGGGAGCCAAGCGCACTGCGGCTCTACGGAACCGAGGCGGTGATGACCGTCACGTCGAGGGAGATCCAGATCCAGCGCCCGAGCGGGACGGTCGAGACGCACCGCGTCGAGCAGCGCGACGGCGGCTACTACAACGAGTTTCTCAATTTCTACGAGGCCGTCGCGAACGGCGCGCCGGTGGTCGGGACGGTGACGCAAAGCTACCGCAACCTGGAGATCGTCCTGGGTGGCCTCGAATCGGCGCAACGGGAGCAGGTGTTCACCATCGGCCAGTGGCCCGACCGCACCCTGGCCTCGGCGGTCCCGCTCTGGCGACCGGAGGGGTCAACGGACCTGTTCGGCGGGCTCCCGACAACCGTGATGCGCGAGATCAGCCAGGCGCATTAGCACTCCTCGACTCACGCCCCGGCGTTTCCCTACGGAGATCGCCAAGGGAAGGCGCTCGGAACATCCAACCGATCGACCAGCCATCATGGGAGAAGCCCACCGACGATTCCAGTTGCCGCTACGCGCGACGCATCGTGATCTGTGAGAACAGCACCACTCTTCGCTAGGTGTCGCCTTTGGCTTGGCGACGATGAGCATGGCGACGCGGCCTCAGCCCCGCATGCCGACGGTCAGGACGGGTTTGATTCCGGGGATGCGACTGGACTCGCCATGCGTCTGTTGGCCTCGCAATCGGGATTCGCGCGTATTCACTGGTGGCCAGCAGCCGTGGTGGGGGCACGCGTCCGCAATCACCGCGCGGCCAGAGGTCCCAAACGAGACACGCACTCTGGCGCCGGTACCGCCAAAACCGGCACGATCCCCGCCTCCGCGCGATAGCGACGGGCCCGCTAGAGCCTGTGAGGGACTTCAGAGCAGCCACAGCAATGGCCGCGCGGCGTGCAGTGCGAGCAAGGCGAAGGCGACGTAATGAACCCCCTCCAGGGTGGGATGCAGCCGTTCGTAGTCGC
>JAABUN010004603.1_pt1 | contig 18487 bp, 23 predicted proteins | sample 5559311 | NCBI WGS metagenome assembly JAABUN01 (sample SAMN10711877, study PRJNA513370) | rock metagenome | isolation source: Antarctica rocks | place: Antarctica: Victoria Land, Siegfried Peak sud | reverse complement strand
GGCCGGCCGGCAGGCCGCGGGCGAAGACCTCGAAGACCGACCGCCGCGACGCCGTACCACTGCGAAGGGCGCTCTGCAGCATGGTGAGCTCGTAGTGATCGGTGAACAGCGCCGTGCTCGCCATCGGGCCACCCTAGGGTGACCGCGGGCGGTGGTCGGACCGTCCGCGGCTCTGCCACCATGGCGGCCGAGATGTCGGCGCCTCCCCACACCGCCACGGTCGCTCCGCAGCAGCTGGACCGGCCGGCGATCGACGACCTCCCCGCTGCGGACACCCCCTGGGTCACCATCGTCTGGAATGACCCGGTGAACCTGATGAGCTACGTCACCTATGTCCTGCAGTCGCTGTTCGGCTACAGCCGGGAGAAGGCGACGAAGCTGATGCTCGACGTCCACCACAAGGGCCGCGCGGTGGTGTCCTCGGGCAGCCGCGAGCAGATGGAGCACGACGTCTCCCGGCTGCATGCGGCCGGCCTCTGGGCCACGCTGCAACAGGACTAGGTACGACGAGATGGCGGGATTCCGGCGGACCAGGACCGGCATCGAGGGCAAGCTGCGCGCCGGCGAGATGGCGGTGCTGCGCCACCTCGTTCGCGAGCTGGTGTCGCTGCTCGAGTCCGATGCCGCGCCGGCGGCCGATTCCGCCGACCCGCTGGCCGCCCTGGTCGGGATCCCGGAGGGCGTACCGCCGACGCCGACCGACCCGGTGCTCGCCAGGCTGCTGCCGGCCGGCTATCGCGACGACGACGAGGCGGCCGCGGAGTTCCGCCGCTATACCGAGGGCGACCTGCGCGCGGCGAAGCGGGCCTCGGCCGAGCGGGTGCTGGCGGGTCTGCAGGCCGGACCACGGCTGTCTCTGGACGAGGAGGCGGCCCAGGCCTGGCTCGGCACGCTCAACGATCTCCGGCTCTCACTGGGCACGACGTTGTCGGTGACCGAGGACACCTACGCCGAGATGGCCCGGCTACGGCCGTCCGACCCCCGCGCCCGGCTGCTCGCGGTCTACGGCTGGCTGGGCTACCTGCAGGAGACGCTGGTGACCGCGGTGGCCGGCGAGTGAGGCGCCGATAACCTCGGCCTTGTGATGACCATCGACCGGGCGACCTACGACGCGATCGTCGCGCACGCCCGCCGCGACCACCCGGACGAGGCGTGCGGGCTGGTCGCGGGTCCAGCCGGAACCGATGCGGCGGTCCGGTTCGTCCCGATGGCCAACGCCGAACGCTCACCGACCTTCTACCGGTTCGACCCGATGGAGCAACTGCGGGTGTGGCGGGAGATGGAAGACCGGAACGAGGAGCCGGTGCTGCTCTACCACTCGCACAGTGCGACTCCGGCGTACCCGTCGCGGACCGACATCGCCCTCGCATCGGAGCCCAGCGCCCACTACGTGCTGGTGTCCACCCGCGACCCGGACGCGGTGGAGTTCCGCTCGTACCGGATCGTCGACGGCCTGGTCACGGAGGAAGAGGTGTGCGTGGTCGCGGCGTTGCAGTCGCCAGAACGCCCGACGAAGGAGTTGTGACGATGACCATCGAGGTCCGGATCCCGACGATCCTGCGCGACTACACCGGCGGGGAGAAGGTCGTCGAGGCCGCCGGCGGCACTCTCGGCGCGCTGCTCACCGACCTCGAGTCGCGGCACTCGGGTCTGCGCGAACGGCTGGTCGACGGCGGCGGTGGGCTGGCCCGCTTCGTCAACATCTACCGCGGCGACGAGGACGTCCGATTCCTCGGCGGCCTGGACACCCCGCTGTCCGACGGTGACTCGGTGACGATCCTGCCGGCCGTGGCCGGCGGCTGACCCGCCGCCGTGCGCTTCGACTCACTGCTGGACTCGGTCGGCGGTACGCCGCTGGTCGGGTTGCCGGCGCTCTCGCCCTCGGCCGGCGTACGGCTGTGGGCCAAGCTCGAGCAGGACAACCCGACCGGCTCGCTGAAGGACCGGGCCGCGATCGCGATGGTGGACGCGGCCGAGAAGGCCGGCCTGTTGTCCACCGGCGCGACGATCCTGGAGCCGACCTCGGGCAACACCGGCATCTCGCTGGCGATGGTGGCCCGGCTGCGTGGCTACCGGCTGGTCTGCGTGATGCCGGAGAACACCTCGGTGGAGCGGCGTCAGCTGCTCGAGATGTACGGCGCGGCGATCATCTACTCGCCCGCAGCCGGTGGCTCCAACGAGGCGGTACGCCGGGCCCGGCTGCTGGCGGGGGAGCACCCCGACTGGGTGCTGCTCTACCAGTACGGCAACCCGGCGAACGCCCTGGCCCACTACGAGGGCACCGGCCCGGAGCTGCTGGCCGACCTGCCGACGATCACCCATTTCGTCGCCGGTCTGGGGACAACCGGGACGCTGATGGGCGCCGGCCGCTACCTGCGGGAGCGGGTGCCCGCCGTCAAGGTCGTCGCGGCCGAGCCGCGCTACGGCGAGCTGGTCTACGGGCTGCGCAACCTCGACGAGGGGTTCGTCCCCGAGTTGTACGACGAGTCGGTGCTGACCTCGCGCTTCTCGGTCGGACCCCGCGATGCGCTCCGGCGTACCCGGCAGCTGATCGAGGCCGAGGGCATCTTCGCCGGCATCTCGACCGGTGCGATCCTGCACGCGGCGCTGGCCTGCGCGGACGCCGCCGTACGGGCGGGGGAGCGGGCCGACATCGCCTTCATCGTCTGTGACGGCGGCTGGAAGTACCTGTCCACCGGCGCGTACGCCGGCACCCTGGAAGAGGCCGAGGCCGCCCTCGAAGGCCAGCTCTGGGCCTGACCCGTGCGCGTCCTGGCCGGCACACTTGCCGAACCCGCCAGCGCCAGCGAATGAGTTCGTGGAGTGTTGTTGCTGCTATAGCTCGCACTTCGCTCCACAAGTCCGATGGCCCCCGCTCCAGCCGCGGAGCACCAGCGCCGCCGCCACCTGTCCGGCCACGGCGCAGGGCCGGCCCGTCACGTCGGCCCAGCCGTAGCGCAGCACCGTCCGGTCGGCAAGCGCGGCGGCATTGTCTCGGCCCATGTCCCGCCAGCGCTCGAGCCCACGCTCGTGGCCAAGCCGACCGTCGAGTTCGACGCGTACGGGTACCGGGGCGTAGTCACAGTCCAGCCATCGATTGACCCGATCGTTGCGCAGCTGCAGCTGGCGTTGCGAGTGCGGCAGGCCGTGACGGAGGTTCAGGACCACGAACTTGCGCTCGAGAAGCGAATGCGATCCAGCGCCAATCTCCTCGAGTGCAGGGCCCACCACCGCTCGCCAGCGTGTCTTGGGGCGGGCGGCCAACGCTGCGCTCAACCGTTGGGAGGTGGTGAGTCGCCGCTGGCAGGCGTCGGCAACGAGAGCGAAAGCCTGGTCGACCGTGCGGGCGGTCTGCAGTAGGTCGAGGGCGGTGCGTTCCACCCTTGTGCGCCGAAGCAGCTGCCCGCCTTGGACCTGCGAGTCGTCCAACGACCGTGAGCGGTGTAGCCGCAATCCGGCGGTGCTCGCGATCCGCCGGTCTGCTGGAATGGTGATGTGGATGACCCTCTCCACGCGTTCGGTAATGCCGTGCAGCTCGGCGGCGGTCCAGTGGCTGAGCGCAGCGCCGTCCCCCACGTAGAGCAGCGCAGCCCACAACTGCTGAGTGCGAGTCAGCTCGCCGGTGGTCGTGCAGTAGACGCGGTGGTGCACCCGCTGCCAGCGGCCAGCGCGCAGATGAGCCTGGATCCGGCCGTCGGTGCAACCGAGCGACAGTGCCTGGGCGCGGGTGAGTACGCCCGACTGGCGGGCCAGCATGGCGTCGAGGTCGGGGACCCGCATCTCGTCAGGGTGGCCGAAACGACGCGGCGTACGGCGGGTTCCCGGCGTACCTGTGGACGTCGCCTACGCTCTGCGCCTGTGGACGACGCGCCGATCGGGATCTTCGACTCGGGGGTCGGCGGGCTGACCGTCGCCCGCGCCGTGATGGACCAGCTCCCGCACGAGGCGGTCATCTACGTCGGCGACACCGCGCGGACGCCGTACGGTCCCCGTCCCCTCGCCGAGGTCCGCGCCTACGCGCTCGAGCTGCTGGACTCCCTCGTCGAGCGGGGCGTCAAGCTGCTGGTGATCGCCTGCAACAGTGCGAGCGCCGCCTGCCTGCGCGACGCCCGCGAGCGTTACCCGATCCCGGTCGTCGAAGTGATCTTCCCGGCCGTACGGCGGGCGGCGGCCGCCACCCGCAACGGCCGGGTCGGCGTCATCGGCACCCAGGCCACGATCGCCAGCCGGGCGTACGACGACGCGTTCGCTGCCGCCCCGCAGCTGTCGCTGACCAGCGTCGCCTGCCCGCGCTTCGTGGAGTTCGTCGAGCGGGGCGACACCTTCACGCCCGAGCTGATGAGCGTCGCGGAGACCTACCTCGAGCCGGTCATCGCCGCCGGCACCGACACGCTGGTCCTCGGCTGCACCCACTATCCCCTGCTCACCGGAGTGATCTCGTACGTGGTCGGCGAGCAGGTCACCCTGGTCAACAGCGCCGACGAGACGGCCAAGGACGTCTACCGGGAGCTCGCCGCGGGCGGCCGGTTCCGTGACGAGTCGTTGCCCCCGCCGCGGCATCGTTTCGTGGCCACCGGCGATCCTGACTCCTTCGCCCGCCTGGGGCGCCGCTTTCTCGGGCCCGAGATCGATCACGTCGACGGCGGCATCCTGCTCCCGGCCGACGCCGGCCGCTGACCGTGCGGCTCACCGTTCTCGGCTGCTCGGGCACCTTCCCGGGCCCGGACTCCCCCTGCTCGTCGTACCTCGTCGAGTCCGACGGCTTCACGCTGCTGATCGACGCCGGCAACGGCGCGCTGGGGGCGCTGCAGCGCTACGCCGACCTGCTCGCGCCGGACGCGGTAGTGATCTCGCACCTGCACGGCGACCACTACCTCGACCTGCTGCCATACACCTATGCCCGGCACCTCCACCCCGACGGCGCCCCGCCGCCACTGCCGCTGCACGGGCCGGCGGACCTGCACCCGCAGCTCGTCGCCGGCTTCGGCCGGGCCACCGGCAGCGCGCAGCTCGTCGGTGAGGTGTACGACGTCGCCACGCTGCGGCCGGGCCGGCGAGAGATCGGCCCGTTCACGGTCACGCTGGCCCGGATGGCGCACCCGGTCGAGTGCTATGGGGTGCGGCTGGAAGTCGGCGGCCGCACCTTCGCCTACTCCGCCGACACCGGCCCGTGTGACGCCCTGCTCGACCTGGCCCGAGGGGCCGACGTACTCCTCTGTGAGGCGTCGTTCGGCGCCGGGGACGGGCCGCCAGACCTGCACCTGTCCGGCCGCCAGGCGGGGGAGTACGCCGATCGGGCCGGCGCCGGCCGGCTGCTGCTCACCCATCTGGTGCCGTGGGGCGACCCGGTGCGGACCGCGGAACACGCGGCTGCGGCGTACGCCGGATCCGTCGAGGTCGTGGCCAGCGGCTCGCGCCACGAGATCTGAGAGGACACCACGGTGACACGACCGGACGGGCGGCGCCCGGACGAGCTGCGCGCGGTGAGCATCACCCGGGACTGGCTCGACCACGCCGAGGGGTCGGTGCTGGTCGAGTTCGGCCGGACCAGGGTGCTCTGCGCGGCCAGCGTGACCGTCGGCGTCCCGCGCTGGCGCAAGGGCAGCGGGCTCGGCTGGGTCACCGCGGAGTACGCGATGCTGCCGCGCTCGACCCACACCCGCAGTGATCGCGAGTCGGTGCGGGGGAAGATCGGCGGCCGCACCCACGAGATCTCGAGGCTGGTCGGCCGGGCGCTGCGGACCTGCGTCGACCTCGAGCAGCTCGGCGAGAACACCGTCGTCCTCGACTGTGACGTCCTCCAGGCGGACGGCGGCACCCGGACCGCGGCCATCACCGGCGCGTACGTCGCGCTGGCCGACGCGGTGCAGTGGCTGCGGGACAACCACGCGGTGCGCGGCGAGCCGCTGGCCGACTCGGTGGCCGCCGTCAGCGTCGGCGTGGTGGACGGCGAGCCCCGGCTCGACCTCTGCTATCTGGAGGACGCCGGCGCGGACACCGACATGAACGTCGTGGTCACCGGCGACGGCCGGTACGTCGAGGTGCAGGGCACGGCGGAGAAGACCCCGTTCGACCGCGCCACCCTGCACGCGCTGCTCGAGCTCGCCGGCGGGGGCTGCGCCGAGCTGACCCGGCTGCAGGGGGCAGCGCTGGCGGCCCCGCGGCGGCCGGCGGCCGGCGCCGACCAACCGACTGGGATGTGAGCCGCCCGAAGGTCGTGCTGGCCACCCGCAACCCGGCGAAGCTGGCCGAGCTGCGCCGGATCCTGGCCGGCGTACCTGGGCTGGACGTCGAGTTGGTGGGCCTCGAGGCACTGCCCGGCATCGGGGAGGTGGCGGAGACCGGAGCGACCTTCGCGGCCAACGCGCTGCTGAAGGCGCACGCCGTCGCCAGGGCGGCTGGGCTGCCGGCGGTCGCGGACGACTCGGGGCTCACTGTCGACGCGCTCGGCGGCATGCCTGGCGTGCTGTCGGCCCGCTGGTCCGGTCGGCACGGAGATGACGCGGCCAACCTCGCGCTGGTGCTGGCCCAGCTGGCCGACGTGCCGGTCGAGCGCCGTGGCGCGGCGTTCGTCTGCGCGGCGGCGGTGGTGGTGCCCGAGGTGGGGGAGCGGGTGGTCGAGGGGCGGCTCCGTGGCGTCCTGGCAGCAGAGCCGCGGGGCAGTAACGGGTTCGGCTACGACCCGGTCTTCGTGCCGGTCGGGGGGGCCCGCAGCACCGCCGAGATGTCTCCGGCGGAGAAGGACGCGATCAGCCATCGGGGCGTTGCGTTCCGCCGGCTCGCCCCCCTGCTGGGGGAGCTGTTGCACCGACCGGCCGGCCGCTGAAACGGGCGCGGGAGAGGATCCACAGCGCCTGCACGCCGTCCTGCCAGGTCAGCTTCTTTCCCTCGGCGCGGCTGCGCGCGGTGTAGGTGATCGGGACCTCGAACGGCCGGTACCCCCGGCGCAGCAGCTTTCCGGTGACCTCCGCCTCCATGCCGAAGCCGGCCGCCCGTACGTCGAGCTCCCGGTAGAGCGCCAGCGGCATCAGCTTGAAGCAGGTCTCCAGGTCCGAGATCCAGCAGTTGAACATGGCGTTGGCGAACATCGTCACGGCCTTGTTACCGAGCACGTACCAGAACGAGAAGGCGGTATTGCTGCCGAAGCCGCGGGTGCCGTAGACCACCACGGCGTCGCCGCGCAGGACGGGCGCCAGCAGGGCGGGAACCTCCCGTGGCGCGTACTCCAGGTCGGCGTCGCAGATCACCATGTAGTCGCCGGTCGCCCGCTCGGTCGCCGTCCGGACGGCCGCACCCTTGCCGCGGTTGACCGGATGCCGGTGCACGGAGAGCCGTGGGTCGTCGACCGCGGCCAGCAGGTCGGGGGTGGTGTCGGTACTGCCGTCGTCGACGACCACCAGTTCGACGTCGCACGGGAAGTCGACCTCGAGGACCCGCTTCACCGCAAGTGCCACGGTGGCGGCCTCGTTGTAGACCGGCATCAGGACCGACAGCTTCACGGTTCCTCCGCCACCCGCTGCGCAACGGCGAACACCGACTGGCCGAACGGAAGGCGAACCCGGCTCTCCAGCCGGCGCAGGGCTGGTACGCCAAGCCGGTCGAACGCCCGCAACGCCGGCCCTTCCGACGGCCGGCCCCCGAGGAGCCGCATCAGCACCAGCCAGCCGAGCAGGCCGGCCGAGTTGTGGTACCGGACGAGCGTCGGCCGCAAGCCCGCCGCGCGCAGTGCGGCGTTCATCGACGATCGCTTGTACCGGCGGTGGTGGCCGATCCGGCGGTCGAAGTCGCTCATGGCGACCGGAAAGGCCGGTACGACGAGGACCACGTACCCGCCCGGACGCAGCAGGCTGCGGAAGCTGCGCAGGGCCGCGACATCGTCCTCGATGTGCTCGAGAACGTTGAACGCGACCACCGCCGAGTAGCTGCCGGTCTCCTCGATCGGCGCCCGCAGCTCGCGGACCGCCACCATCGGCTCCTCGGCGAAGCGTGCCCGCAGCAGAGCCAGCCGGCCGGGGTCGGCCTCGGAGGCGGTGATCCGCTGGCCCCGGGCGGCCCAGGCGGCGGCGTAGTTCCCGAGGCCGGAGCCGACCTCGAGCGGGTCGGCTCCCAGCCACGCCCGGGCCAGGTCGGCGTACCAGTTGATGTAGTTGACCGCAGCCGCCAGGTCCTCGAGGACCTCGGACTGCAGCCCGCTCGAAGCGGCCATGTCGGCTGGTTGCCGACCAGGGCGCCTCACCCCAGGCCGACCAGGTCCGGGTGACTGCGGAACCACTTCACGGTGCGGGCCAGCCCGTCTTCCACCAGCACCACCGGCGACCACCCCAACGCCCCCTTGGCGAGCGTGATGTCGGGCTGTCGGACCAGCGGGTCGTCCTGGGGCCGCGGCGCGAACACGATGGCGGAGTCCGAGCCGACGACCCCGCGCACCAGCTCGGCCAGCGCCAGCACCGACATCTCGCGCGGGTTGCCGATGTTCACCGGCCCTGCGAGGTCGGACTGCAGCAGCCGGACGATGCCCTCGATGAGGTCGTCGACGTAGCAGACCGAGCGGGTCTGGCTGCCGTCGCCGGCCACGGTGAGCGGCTCGCCGGCCAGCGCCTGGCGGATGAAGGTGGGGATGGCCCGGCCGTCGTTGGGCCGCATCCGCGGGCCGAAGGTGTTGAAGATGCGGACGATCGCGGTGTCGATGCGGTGGTAGGTGCGGTAGGCGACGGTCATCGCCTCGGCGAAGCGCTTGGCCTCGTCGTAAACTCCGCGCGGGCCGACCGGGTTCACGTGCCCCCAGTAGCTCTCCGGCTGGGGGTGCACCTGCGGGTCGCCGTAGGTTTCCGAGGTCGACGCGAGCAGGTAGCGGGCGTTCTTCTCCCGGGCCAGCCCCAGGGTGTGCAGGGTGCCGATCGATCCCACCTTCAGCGTCTCGATCGGCAGCTGCAGGTAGTCGATCGGCGAGGCCGGTGAGGCGAAGTGCAGGACGACGTCGACGTTGCCGGGCACGTGCACGAAGTCGGTCACGTCGGCGCGGATGAGCCGGAAGTCGCCCCGCTCCAGCAAGTGCGCCACATTGGCCGGCGTACCGGTGAGGAAGTTGTCCAGGCACAGGACGTCGTAGCCGTCATCGAGGAGCCGCTCGCACAGGTGCGAGCCCAAGAAACCGGCCCCGCCCGTGACGACTGCGCGCGGTCGCGGCATCTGCGTCCTCCCTCGTCGGCGTCCGGAGGGTACCGACCCGGGCCGACAGCACGGCCGCTGCGGCGTGGGCCAGCAGCGACCTGGTCCGAGCCGCTTAGGCGGGCGGTCGGAGCTGCCGATGGGCACGCGGGCGGCCCTCGTCCGCATGCTGGCCCCGTAACCCCGTCGGAGTGCAGTGACTTCAGCCCCGTCGACTCCAACCTGGCGGCGCCTGCTGCTGGCGCTCACCGCTACCGCGGTCGGCCTCGCCGCCGCCGCGGTGCCGCTCGCCGCGCCGGCCGCCGCCGAAGCCGTGAGCAACCCAGCTCCGCTGCCCCCGGCCGCCGGTCACGACGTACCGCCCTTCGCCACGCCGGTGCCGGGACGAGCCGGGAGCACCGCCACCGCGGACGGACCGGCTGCGCCGACCGTCCCGCCGACGCCGACCGGCCTGCCCGTCGCGGCCGAGCTGCTGAGCCCGTACATCCCCCAGCGCAGCTGCGATTACAGCGCCAAGCCCGGTGTCTCGGCCTTCCAGACCACGGTGCAGAGCACCTACCCCGACACCGGCAGCTACGGGATCGTCAACACCTGTCTGCGCGAGGTCACGACCAGCGAGCACGCCGAAGGGCGCGCCTGGGACTGGGCGGTCTCGATCAACAACCCCCAGCAGGTGGCCGAGGTCAACGCGCTCTTCGGCTGGCTGTTCGCCCCTGATGCCAACGGCAACACCGCGGCCATGGCCCGCCGCCTCGGCATCATGTACATCATCTGGAACGGCCGGATCTGGGGGTCGTACGCCGCCACCCAGGGGTGGCGCCCGTACACGTGCTCCGGCGCTACCGCCTGCCACCAGGACCATGTGCATTTCAGCTTCAGCTGGGCCGGCGCCTGGAAGCACACGTCGTACTGGACCAGGAGCGTCGCCCCGGTCGACTACGGCCCCTGCGTGCCCGCCGGGCAGCGCTACGCACCGGCCTACTCCGCCTTCAACCCGACCCCGTGTCCGCCCTACGTGGCTCCTCCGGCGCCCACCTCCGACCTGCAGCTCATCCAGCAGGACCAGAACCTCGTCGCGATTCCGTCGGACGCCGGTACTGCGGTGGCCGTGATCCAGCGTCAGGTCCGTACCACCGCCGACGGCCAGTACGGCGCCGGCACTGCCGCCGCTGTCAGCGCCTACCAGCGGGCGCACGGGCTCCCGGCCACCGGCAGCGTCGGGCCGGCGACCTGGCGTGCCTTCCTCGGCGGCCGACCCCCGCCGGCGCCGACCGTGTCGTGGGCCGGCGCCCCCGCGCCGGCCGAGGTCGCGGCCGGGTCCGGGGCCAGCCTGTTCATCCGAACGGCGCCGGGCGGGCTGGCCCGCAAGGACTACCGCGACGGCCATTGGGGTGCCTGGACCGCCTTGACAGGCTCGCTCACCGGTGCGCCGTCGGCCACCCTGGGCCGCTCCGGTGCCGTGGTCGCCGTACGCGGGACGGACAGCCGGGTCTACGCCGGCACGGCTGCCGGCAGCCCGTGGCTCCCTCTCGGCGGCATCGCCAGCAGCGCACCGGGCGTCGCCGCCGGCCCCTACGGCACCGAAGTCTTCGTCCGCGGCGCGGATGGCGGCATCTGGACCCGAACGTCGGCCGCGACCGCGCGCTGGCTGCCCCTGGGCGGCCGTTGTCTGTCCGCGCCGGCGGTGGCGGTGGGTCCGGACGGGAGCGCCGTCGTGCTGGTCGTCGGCACCAACCGGATGCTCTACCAGAACCGGCGTACGGCGGGCCGCTGGACCGGTTGGACCCCCGTGGGCGGGGTCGTCACGGCCGATCCCGCGTTGACCCTCGTACCGGCCACCAGCCAGCTGGTCACCGTCGTGCGCGGTGGCAACGGGCAGGCGTACGCGGCGCAGGGCAGCCTGAGCTCGACGACCTGGTCGGGCTGGCAGCCGCTGGGGGGCTATCTGATCTCCGGTGCCGCCGCCGTCTCGACCGGAGCCGGCCGCTCGCAACTCACGGCGTACGGGCTCTCCGGGCGCCTCTACCAGCGGAGCGGCGGTCCGGCCTGGGGCGGTTGGACCGTAGTTCCCTGACCGGGCGGGTCATCGGCGACGCGTTAGGTGGGCTCCGGCGGAGCAGCCGGCGGAACCCGTTCGTAGAGGCTGATCAGGTTGTTGTCGGGATCGAGTACGCCGAACTCGCGGGTGCCCCACCACTGATCCTGTAGCGGCGCGTTGGGGTGGACGACGCCGAGCTGCTGGCAGTGCTGGTAGAGCTCGTCGACGCCGGTGACCTCGATCCGGCAGGAGGCCGAGCCGGCCAGGTGGCGTTCCGCGCCGGGAGCGCTGCCGTCCGCGACCCAGACATGCAGTTCGACCGCGTCGCGACGCAGGATGCCCAGCTTCTTTCCCTCGTGGCTCAACTCCGTGAAGCCGAGAGCGCTCTCCAGGAACGCCACCGCTTTGCGCTCGTCCGAGACCGGCAGCGCCGGGACCGCCGCCAGAAACCGTGCGGTCGTCGTCGGTGGTGGTATTGGTCCGCACGAACACGCGCCGATCCTAGCTGCGCTCGGCCGATCCCTTGATCGGGACGGTGGCGACGGAGTGGGGGTCGTCGGCCAGCCGATGCAGGACGTCGAGAAGTTGCCCGCGGTCACCCACGCCGGCGAAGAACCGGGCGTCGGCGGCCTCGACGACGGCGACGGCCTCCTCGGCGAGCCGCCGGCCCGAGTCCGTGACGGTCAGGCGCTTGACGCGGGCGTCGGCCGGGTCGCCGGCACGGGTGAGCAGGTTCCGTAACTCCAGCACGCGCAGAACCTGGCTGGTCATCATGACGTCGGTCTCCGCATGGGCGGCGACCTGACGTTGGTTGGGAAGCTCGCCGGGGGAGGCGGCCTGGTCGGACAGCCACCACACGGCGGCGAGCAGCACGAACTGCACGTGAGTCAGTTCCAGGGGCCGCAACGCGGCGGTGATGCCGCGTTGCCAGCGCAGGGTGGTGCGCCACAGCAGGAACCCGGGGCTGTCCTCGGGTCCCGGTGGGATGGATGTGGGCGCCCCGGGAGCGTCTCTACTCACCCACCCACCCTGACCGTCGTGGCGGCGTTCCCGGCGTCGTCCTTCTCGGCGAGCCGGGCCAGCGTCCGCATGGCCGTGGGCAGGTTGGCGGCGATCCTTCTGCCGATGACACGGGAGAAGAGCGGCGACAACGGACCGGCGATGGTCACGCGGTGGGTGAAGCGGCTGCCGGTCGCCGTGGGCTCGATGTGGTGGGCGAAGGTGAGGCGCGCGAGGGGTAGCCGGCTGACGTCGGTGAACCCCACCTCGGGCGTGACCTCGGTAAAGGTGAAACGTGTTGCCGGGCCCTTGACCGGCCTGAGGGTGCCACGGGTGCCGACCGCCATCGGACCCTGCACGGTCACACCGGCCGTCTCGGAATCCCACTGGGGCCACGTTGTCGGCTCCGCGTAGTGCGCCCACAGCCGCGCGGGGGTCGCGCTGGTCGGCTCCGTGTGCTCGAACGTCCACATGCCGGCTCTCCCTTTCCTGGTCCGAGGACCCACCCATCGGTGGAAACAGATAGTATGCGCGCTTAGGAAGTGATGCAAGTATTCGTGGGAGGCTGCGGCCATGGATCCCGCGCTGGCGCGCCGCGTCTACGACGCCTGCCACCTGACCGGCTCGTTCCGGCTGCGGTCCGGGCAGCGGAGCGGTGAGTACTTCGACAAGTATCTGTTCGAGGCCGACCCGGTCCTGCTCCACGGTGTCGCGGCGGCGATGGTTTCGCTCGTCCCCGATTGCGACGTGCTGGCCGGCATGGAGATGGGCGGTATCCCGATCGCCACGGTGATGTCGCAGCTGACCGGCCTGCCGGCGGTCTTCGTCCGCAAGACCGCCAAGGAATACGGCACCTGCAAGGCGGTCGAGGGCGGGTCGGTGCGTGGCCTGCGGGTCGTGGTCATCGAGGACGTCGTCACCACCGGCGGCGCGCTGCTCGACTCGTGCGCGGGCCTGCGAGCCGACGGGGCGCTCGTCGACACGGTGGTGTGCGCGATCGACCGGGAACAGGGAGGAGCGGGCAACCTGCTCGCCAAGGGTTTGACGCTGCGTGCGGCCGTTACCCGTACCGAGCTGGCAACTGCTCGCTGACGAGCGGGGCTGGACGGCGCTGTCGTGCCTTCGCGCCGGCCGGATCGACCAACCCCGAGCCCATGACAGTCGGAGAGGTGCGAGAGAGGGGAGTCGAACCCCTACGCCCGAGGGCACCGGATCCTAAGTCCGGCGCGTCTGCCATTCCGCCACTCTCGCGCCCGACCATCGTAAGGGCGATGCGGCGTTGCCGCGGTCCCCGAGTGGGCAGGGTGCGAGCGGGTGAGCGACCCTGCGAGGAGGGCCAGTGAAGGCATGCACCGTTTCGCCAGGCAAGATCGACTCTGCGGCCGTCGAGGAGGTGCCCGAGCCCCCGGCCGACGACGGCGAGGTGCTGGTAGAGGGGTTGTTGGTCGGCGTCTGCGGGACCGACGTGGAGATCGCCCGCGAGGGGTACGGCGTACTGCCCGCCGGCCGCCGGCGGATGACGCTGTTCCACGAGTCGCTCGGGCGCGTTCTCGAGGTGCCCGGCGAAGCCGGTCTGGCCGTCGGGGACTTGGTCGCCGGGATCGTCCGGCGGCCGGACCCGGTGCCTTGCGCGTGCTGCGCGATCGACCAGTGGGACTTCTGCCGCAACGGGCAGTACACCGAGCGCGGCATCAAGGGCATGGACGGCTACGGCTCCGCGCGCTGGCGGGTGCCGGCGAAGTTCGCGGTCAGGCTCGACCCGGCACTGGCTGACCTCGGCGTACTGCTGGAGCCGACCTCCGTCGTGGCGAAGGCCTGGGACCAGACCGAGAAGATCGGCGCTCGCGCCTCCTATGCGCCCGAGAGGGTGCTGGTCACCGGTGCCGGACCGATCGGGCTGCTGGCCGCGATGCTCGGCGTCCAGCGCGGGTTGGACGTGCACGTGGTCGACCGGGTCACGGAGGGGCGTAAACCGCAGCTGGTCGCCGACCTCGGCGCGACGTACCACTCCGCCGGCGTCGACTCGCTGGGGTTCGAGCCGGACATCGTGATGGAGGCCACCGGCGTCGGCCAACTGGTCTTCGACGTGATGCGGATCGGCGCTCCCAACGCCATCGTCTGCCTGACCGGCATCTCCTCCGGCCACCACACCGTGTCCGCTGATGCCGACGCGATCAACAAGGAGCTGGTGCTCGGCAACGAGGTGGTGTTCGGCTCGGTCAACGCGGGGCGGCAGCACTACGAGCAGGCCGCGGCGGCGCTGGCCCGAGCCGACCGGTCCTGGTTGGACCGGCTGATCACCCGTCGGGTCCCGATGGCGAACTGGCCGCAGGCGCTGGACCGTGCGGCGGACGACGTCAAGGTGGTCGTCGATCTGAGAGGGTGAGCGCGCGCACGCGCGGTACGCCGGCAGGCACAGCGCCGAGGGGAGTGGACGTGGCGAAGGATCCGGAGTCGATCGAGCGCGACATCGAGCGCAGCCGCGCACAGCTGGCCGAGATGGTCGACGGCATCGCCGACCGGGTGAGCCCGCGCCGGGTCGCGGGTCGCGGCAAGGACCGGGCCATCGCCGCGGTCGCCGCGTTGCGCAGCCGGGTGGGTGCACTGACTCCACCGGCCGGAGGCGGCAGCGACCGACCCGCCGTCGGGGCCGGTTCCCCGCGGCCATCGGATCGGGCCGCCACCGGCCAGGATCGGCTCGGCGACCTTGCCACCAGGGGCGGTGAGCTGCTGTCCTCCGGCCGGGCGACGGCGAGCGAGCTGGTACGGCGAAAGGACCCGACCGCGATAGCGGCGGCGGTCGCGGCGGTGACACTGTTCGCTCTGGTGCTCCGCCGTCGCCGCCGCTGAGCCGGCCGCGCAACTCCATCTGCCGCCAGCGGCGCTGGCTCACCGGGGGAAATCTTGAAGGTCACGATGATCCTGTGCGACTCCGCGCAGGTCAGCGACGGGAAGCTGCACCTGCTCGGGGGCGGCTGGACCGTGACCGGGCCGGGTCCGGTTCCTTCCGCGGTCGCCATGATCGTCGAGGTGCCGTGGGATCAGGCCAACACGACGATTCCCTTCACCCTCCAGTTGCGGGACGCCGACGGCCAGCCGGTCATGCAGGAAGGGCCGATGGGCCCTGCACCGGTGCTGGTCGACGCCGCGATCGAGGTCGGCCGGCCCCCCGGCGTACCAGCGGGTACGCCGCTCACGGTGCCGCTGGCGCTGGGGATACCGCCGCTCGAGCTCCCCGGGGGCCAGCGGTTCTCCTGGGAGTGCACGCTCGCCGGGGAAACCCGGGAAGACTGGCACCTGGCGTTCTCGACCCGGCCGGTGCCGCCTGCCCGCGGCGGTCCGGGCGACATCTCGATGCCGCCGTACTGATGTCGCCGCCGGACCGCTCGACAGGCGAGGAGTGACACCCGTGGCGGACACGATGGGTCGCACGGTTGTGGTGACCGGCGCGAGCGGCGGGGTGGGACGGGCGGTTGCCACGGCGTTCGCCCGGTCAGGCGCGGCGGTCGCTCTGCTCGCCCGCGGCGAGGCCGGCCTCGAGGGGGCGGTGCGGGACGTCGAGGCTGTGGGCAGCCGCGCGCTCGCGATCGTGACCGACACGGCGGACTACGACCAGGTCGAGGCCGCCGCAGCCCGGGTCGAGCGGGAACTTGGGGCGATCGACGTGTGGGTCAACGTCGCCTTCACGTCGGTGTTCGCCCCGTTCACCGAGATCGAACCGGCGGAGTTCAAGCGGGTCACGGAGGTGAGCTACCTGGGCTACGTCTACGGCACCAGGGCGGCGCTGGACCGGATGCTTCCTCGGAACAGGGGCACGATCGTGCAGGTCGGCTCGGCTCTCGCCTACCGCGGGATTCCACTCCAGTCGGCGTACTGCGGGGCCAAGCACGCGATCCAGGGGTTCAACGAGTCCTTGCGCTGCGAACTCTTGCACGACAAGTCCGACGTGCACGTGACCATGGTGCAGCTACCGGCGGTCAACACCCCGCAGTTCGACTGGGTGCTCAACCGGCTGCCAGGAAGGCCACAGCCGGTGCCACCGATCTACCAGCCGGAGGTCATCGCGGGGGCGGTGCTCTACGCCGCGGCGCACCCGGGCCGGCGGGAGTACTGGGTCGGAGGTACCACGGCTGCGACGCTGGCCGCAAACAAGATCATGCCTGGCCTCCTGGACCGGTACCTGGGCCGGACTGGATACGGGTCGCAGCAGACGTCGGAGCCGGCCTCTCCCGACGCTGCGACCAACCTCTGGGAGCCGGTTGACGGCCGGGGCGGCCACGACCACGGGGCGCACGGCAGGTTCGACGCCAGCTCGCACGGCCGCAGCCCGCAGGTCTGGCTGTCCCAGCACCACGGTCTGCTCGGTGCAGCGGCCGCGGTGATCGCCGCCGGTGTGACCGCGACGCTCGTCCGCCGGTAGTCGACGCCGATGTCGAAGCGCGGGCGCCCGGTGAGCGCCCGAGGCCTCGGCCTCGTACGGGCGGCCTGGGGCCTCGTCCTCATCACCGCGCCCGGGCTGATGGTTCGGATCGCCGGGGGAGGTGCGGGATCCCCGAAGCGAGTCGTTGATGTCGTCCGCATCCTTGGCGGCCGCCACGTCGTGCAGGCTGCCGTCACGGCGACCCGGCCGGCCGCCACGATTCTGCTGATCGGTGCAGCGGCTGACGGGCTGCACGCGACGTCCGGCGTCGCGCTCGCCGTGCTGGACGCTCGGTGCCGGCGGCCCGCGCTCCTCGATGCGACGGTGGCGGCTGCCTTCGCCACCGCGGGACTGGCCGCCGCTCGGCATGCGGCCTGGGCCGGTCCGACCAGCCGCTGACCTGCCGCCAAGTCGGGGTGGGCTGTTCGACGACCGTAAGCCGAAAGGGGTTCCCCAGCGCATCGACGGCCGCGAGGCTGACAGGAACGAGCGAGAGGACGACGACATGGCAGCCACGGTGGGCGACTTCCTGCTCGGCCGACTCCGGGAGTGGGGTGTAGAGATCGTTTTCGGTTTTCCCGGTGACGGGATCAACGGGCTGCTGGCCGCGTGGGGACGGGCCGACAACATCCCCAAGTTCGTCCAGGCACGGCATGAGGAGATGGCCGCTTTCCAGGCCGTCGGCTACGCCAAGTTCACCGGCCGGGTCGGCGTCTGTGTCGCGACCTCCGGTCCGGGCGCTATCCACCTGCTCAACGGCCTGTACGACGCCAAGCTCGACCACGTGCCGGTCGTGGCGATCGTGGGCCAGACCAACCGCAGTGCGATGGGCGGCTCGTACCAGCAGGAGGTCGACTTGCTGACGCTGTTCAAGGACGTCGCCCACAACTACGTGCAGATGGTCACGGTCCCCGAGCAGCTGCCCAACGTGCTGGACCGGGCGATCCGCACCGCCTACAGCGAGCGCGACGTGACGGCGATCATCCTGCCGGCCGACGTCCAGGAGCTCGAGTACACACCACCCACGCACGAGTTCAAGATGGTGCCGTCCAGCCTGGGGGTGAGCTCACCCGAGGTCGTGCCGACCGAGGCCGACCTCCAGCGGGCGGCCGATGTGCTCAACGCCGGCACGAAGGTCGCGATGCTGGTCGGGCAGGGCGCCCGCAGCGCCGCAGCCGAGGTCGTGCAGGTGGCCGACCTGCTCGGCGCCGGAGTAGCCAAGGCCCTGCTCGGCAAGGACGTCCTCTCCGACGAGCTGCCGTTCGTCACCGGCTCGATCGGCCTGCTCGGCACTCGGTCCTCATACGAGCTGATGATGGGTTGCGACACCCTGCTGACGGTCGGCTCGAGCTTTCCGTACACACAGTTCATGCCCGAGTTCGGGTCCGCGCGCGGAGTCCAGATCGACCGGGATCAGAAGTTCATCGGGATGCGCTACCCGTACGAGGTCAACCTGGTCGGCGACGGCCGGGCCACCCTCGCTCGGCTGATCCCGCTGCTGCGGCGCAAGGAGGACCGCACCTGGCGCGAGGAGGTCGAGGGCCACGTCGCCCGGTGGTGGGAGGTCATGGAGCGGCGCGCGCAGACCAGCGCCGACCCGATCAACCCTGAGCAGGTGTTCGCCGAGCTCTCGCCCCTGCTTCCCGACAACGCGATCATCGCCTCGGACTCCGGTTCCTCGGCGAACTGGTACGCCCGGCACATCAAGATGCGCGGCACCATGCGCGGGTCGCTCTCTGGCAACCTCGCGACGATGGGCCCCGGCGTCCCGTACGTGATCGGCGCCAAGTTCGGGGACCCGACCCGGCCGTGCATCGCGCTGGTCGGCGACGGCGCGATGCAGATGAACGGCATCAACGAGC
>JAABUN010004602.1_pt1 | contig 18491 bp, 16 predicted proteins | sample 5559311 | NCBI WGS metagenome assembly JAABUN01 (sample SAMN10711877, study PRJNA513370) | rock metagenome | isolation source: Antarctica rocks | place: Antarctica: Victoria Land, Siegfried Peak sud | reverse complement strand
CACCGCCCGGGCCTTGACCTCAGGGTTGATCTTCTTCGGCATATCGCCATCCTCCTGGACTCAGAAGACAGCGGCATCAAACCTTGGGCGCTTCACTGTCCATGCCGACCCGTCTGCGGCAGCCGCGCTGTTCAAGGCACGCGGCTCGAGCACGGGGGCGGTCTCGACGAGCGTCGAGTTGGGCCGGCATACGGTCCAGACCGACGAGCCCGCCAGCCTCGGGGGCGAGGACAAGGCACCGAACCCGGTCGAGTACGCCCTGGCCGCCCTGTTGTCCGGCCAGGCGGTGACCTACCGGGTTTGGGCAGTCAAGCTCGGCATCGAGGTCGAGAACATTGACATCTCGATCGAGGGTGACCTGGACGTGCGGGGGTTCTTCGGCTTCGACGAGCAAACCCGCGCCGGGTTCGGCGGGGTCCGGGTCGCGGTTCGGGTCAGCGGCCCAGAGGCGCCGCACCGGTACGCGGAGCTGCAGGCGGCCGTCGACGCGCACTGCCCGGTGCGGGACCTGTTCACCAACCCCACCCTCGTGCGCACGACCCTGACCGTGGCCTGAAGTCCCGAGGTGGCGGCGCCGCCGTCGAGGGCGCTTGTCCCGACCGGGGCAGGAAGGACGACATGAGCGATCGCAGCTGGGGCTTCGCCACCCGCGCGGTACACGCCGGTGGTGGGCCAGATCCCACCACCGGCGCGCGCGCCGTCCCGATCTACCAGAGCAGCAGCTTCGTGTTCGAGGACACCGCCGACGCTGCCAGCCTGTTCGCGTTACAGAAGTACGGAACCATCTACAGCCGGATCTCCAACCCCACAGTGGCCGCGTTCGAGGAGCGGATGGCCAGCCTGGAGGGAGGCCTGGGCGCCGTCGCGACCAGCAGCGGTCAGGCGGCCCAGTTCCTCACCTTCGCGGCGCTCACCGGCGCCGGTGACCACATCGTGGCCAGTGCCAGCCTGTACCGCGGAACCGTCACTCAGCTGAACGTGACCCTGCGCCGGTTCGGGTTCGAGACAACCTTCGTGACCGGAAGCGACCCGGGCGACTATGCCGTCGCGATCACCGGGGGTACCAAGCTGGGGGCGGTTTCACGCGGTCGTCGCAACGACTGGCTTGTTGGGATCGGATAATAGCCGCTGCATGGCCTCGGCCGGGGTGATGAAGCCGAGGGTTTTGCGGGGTCGGCCGTTGAGTTCGGCAGCGACGGCCGCGAGGTGATCAGCGCTGTGCACGGATAGGTCTGTGCCTTTCGGGAAGTACTGCCGCAGCAGGCCGTTCGTGTTTTCGTTGCTGCCGCGCTGCCAGGGTGAATGCGGGTCGCAGAAGTAGATCGCCATGTCGGTTGCGAGGGTGATCGCTTGGTGCTGAGCCAACTCGGTTCCCTGATCCCAGGTCAACGAGCAGCGGTGGGTCTCCGAGGCGTTCGTCGCGGAGATCCCGTTCACCGCGTTCACCTCCCACCCCAAGAAGCGGCAGGTGGGCTGCCGGCTGGTGGTGCGTCGGGTGGCCCGCCTGGGCGAGCACGCCAAGCAGGGCCAGGACGAGCTGTTCACCTCCTGGCGCTACCACGCGTTCGTCAACAACTCCACCCTGTCCACCGTCCAGGCCGACGAGCACCACCGCGACCACGCCATCGTCGAACAGGTCATCGCCGAGCTCAAGGACGGCACTGGCGCACGCCCCGTCCGGGAAGTTCACCGCAAACGCCGCCTGGCTCACCCTCGCCACGATCGCGTTCAACCTCCTGCGGGCGCCGGTGCCGCCGCCTCCCCCCGGCACGCGCACGCCCGGTGGGCCACCCTGCGCAGCCACCTCATCGCCGTCCCCGCCCGGATCGCCACCAGCGCACGACGCCTGGTCCTGCACCTGCCCCGGGACTGGCCGTGGCAGCCCGCCTGGCAGGACCTGTGGGCCACCACCACCACCCCCTGACCACTACCGCCGAACAGTGCCCAAGGAACGATCCGACGTGGAAGAGCCGGACAGACCGGCGAACCCGCCGTGCCCATCCCCAAATCGAATACGAGACGACACCCAGAATCCCTACCCGACCCCGCCAAGAAACACCTTCGGTGGATCAGGGCTGAGGGGACGTACCTCGCATGGCTCGACTGCCGCGCAGTGGGCCTGACCGAACCGGCTGAGTTCTTTCTCCAGCGCGCTGGAGTCGCCGTGACTGATGGCAGCAGGTGTGGCCGGGCGGGGCAGGGTTCGTCCGGTACAACTTCGCCCCCCCGGCCCATCATGGTTCAGACGATCGAGCAGATGGGCGCGGCGCTCGCTAACCGTTGACCCGGCGCGGCGTCGGCAACGGTAGCGGGGATTGCCGCGGACGGCTCCCGGGGGGCAGAGGAACCCAGCCGGGCCGGTCCTGACCCCACGGCCGTCCCCTGGACCGACGCTGTCAGGCGGCCGAGCACCCGTCCGGACAGCTGGGCCGGCGCCGGTCATCGTCACGACACCCAGTGCGGTCAGTCCGCCAAGCCGTCCCGTCCACGTCACGAAGCGGGACGCGACGTCCGAGGAGCCGAGGACCGCCAGTCGAGGTTCACGTCCGACGTGCCCCGGTAGAAGCGGGTGATGTGTTCAGCCACCAGGTCAGCGGCGCGCGGCCCGTCGCCCGTGGCGATTGCCGCCGCGATCTGACGGTGTTCCTGCGAAAGCCTCTGGACCATGCCGTCCCAGTCCTCGATCCGTTCGAAGGCCGTCTCCATGTGGGCCCGGACAGCGCCACGCAGGGCCTGCATCAGGTCGGCTGCCAGTGCGTTGCCCGACGCCCGGGCGATCGTGACGTGAAACTCGGTGTCGAGCTCGTGGAAGTGCGAGTGCTCCAGGTCCTGCCGCCCCATGGCCTCGATGATCGCCATGAGCTGCGCATGGTCTGCGGCACCAGCCTCCTCTGCGGCGCGGGCGGCAGCGGCACGCTCGAGCTGGATCCGAACCTCTACCAGGTCGGTCAGCTGGAAGCTCGACAACGCCATGTGGAGGCGGAGCAGGTTGCTGAGCGCCTCCGAGGCCCGACCGGAGACCGTGGAGCCTGCGTCCCTGCCGGAGCCCACGTTGGCCTCCACGATGCCCATGGCCTCGAGGATGCGCAGCGCCTCCCGCACGCTGCCCCTGCTGACCCCCAGAGCACTGACGAGCTCGCGCTCACTGGGCAGCCGGTTCCCTACCCGCAGCCGGCCGTCCAGGATCCGCTCGGCGATCTGGGCCAGGACGTGCTCGTGGGTGCGGACTCGCCGAACAGGCTGCCAGGGATCCTCGCCCGTCACGACTGGCTCCCGGTCGCCCCCGCGCTCCGGCGCCGGCACCGGAGCGGACCGGGCTGGGCCGGTGGGCACACCGTCCCGAAGAGCCGGCGGGAGGCGATGAGCGACACTGCCCGTTGGGGGGTGACGGTTGACACGGGACCTCCTCCCGGCCGGCGAGGGAGGGGCGGGGGTGTCCGGTCGCGACGACGGCCTTCATCCCGCACTCTGACTCCGGTCCGTATTCCACGACGGATGACCTGCTCGGAGCCGAGGTTCGCAGCAGGTGCTCCGGCTTGTCGTCGGTGACCCCGGTTCTCCCAGGGCGTCGACGGCCAACGGTTGCGGGTCAGCGCCGGACTTCGACCGGCTTTCCCTGTCCACGGACATTCGGTGCTCGCACGATCCCACGCCCCTCTCGCGCTGTCAAAGTGCTGGCGTGTCGCCGGGTTCTTCGATGGGCAGGCGCTGTGGTCATCCCTCACGACAGAAATCCTCCCCTGTAGGGCTTGCCCATGTGGTTCATCACCCCTATGGTCCTACCACACACCCCATGGATCAACGAGGAGCAGCTCATGAGTTCTGGGGACGCGCCCGAGCAGCCGATCCGCGTGATGCTGGCCAAGATCGGGCTGGACGGGCACGACCGGGGCGTCAAGGTCGTCGCACGCACCCTGCGGGACGCGGGCATGGAGGTCATCTACACCGGCTTGCACCGCAGCCCCGCCCAGGTCGTGGAGGCAGCGATCCAGGAGGACGTCGACGTCCTGGGCGTGAGCCTGCTGTCCGGAGCCCACATGCCCATCTTCGGCAAGATCTTCTCGATCCTCGAGAGCCAGAGCGAGCCGCACCGGTTCATCATCGTGGGCGGCGGCGTGATGCCCGACGACGACGAGGCGGCGCTCAAGGAGATGGGAGTGGCCGCCATCCTGGGACAGGACGCTCGTCCGGAGGACATCGTCGAGACGATTCGCGGGCTGGTCGGTCGGCAGACCGCCGCCGCGCAGGACGGATGAGCGTGGCCGGGATGGAGGAGTGGCGGTGGCCCCCCCGCTACGACGAGGACTATGCCCCGCCCCCGGACCAGGCAATGTGGTTCCCACACCGGGAGACGATGGATCCGGAGCAGCGCGACGGGCAGATCCTGTTGCGCATCCGAGAGGTCATGTCCTACGCCTGGGAGCACGCCCCCTTCTATCGACGCAAGTGGGACGACGCGGGCATCCACCCGTCGTCGATCAAGACCCTGGACGACTTCGAGAGGGTCCCCGTCGTCCGCAAGGAGGAGATCCGCGCCGATCAGCTGGCCAACGAACCGTTCGGCAGCTACCTCTGCGTCGACCCGCACGAGGTCAAGCACATCAACGGCACTTCGGGCACGACGGGCCGACCAACCGCCTTCGGGCTGAGCCACTCCGACTGGCGCAGCGTCGCCAACGCGCATGCCCGGGTCATGTGGGCCATGGGCATCCGCCCCGCCGACACGGTGCTGATCGCGTCTCCGCTCTCGCTCTACTTCGGCTCGTGGGGCGCCTACACGGGAGCTGAGCGGCTGGGCGCCCGCGTGTTTCCCTTTGGCGCCGGGACGTCGGGCCAGACGCTGCGCACCGTGCGCTGGATCAAGCAGATGGGGGTGACCGTCTTCTACGGGACGCCGTCTTATGCGATGCGCCTGGCCGAGGTGGCCGCCTCAGACGGCGTCTCCCCGGCCAGCCTGGGGATCGAGAGGTTCTTCTTGTCCGGGGAGCCGGGCGCCAGCGTCCCCGCGATCCGGGACCGGATCGTCAACACCTTCGAGGCCGAGGTCTACGACTCTGGCAGCATGGCGGAGGCCAGCCCGTGGATGCACCTGGGTGCCGCCAGCAACGAACCGGGGATGCTGGCTTGGCAGGACCTCGTCTACACCGAGGTGTGCGACCCGGTGGCGCACAACCGTCTCGACTACGGCGCACAGGGAACGCCCGTCTACACGACGCTGGAGCGCATGAGTCAACCCATGATCCGGCTGCTTTCGAACGACCTGACGACATGGGAGGCGCCGTCAGCCGATCGCGGTCGCACCTACCCCTTCCTTCCGCGAGGGATATACGGACGCATCGACGACATGTTCACCGTCCGCGGCGAGAACATCTACCCGACTGCCATTGACGACGTGGTGATGTCCTCACCTGACTACGGTGGTGAACACCGAATTGTCATCAGCCGCACCCAGACCATGGACGAGCTGACTGTCCAGGTGGAGCACGCGGACGCTCTGGACGACGCATCGGTGGGCGCGTGGGCAGAACGCATCTCGAGTCGGCTCCGGACGGTCCTCGGGGTAGGCGCCAACGTCGTTCCCGTGCGCCAGAACACCTTTGAGCGCAGCGAGTTCAAGGCCCGACGGGTCGTCGACGACCGGGACATGCTCGGGCAGGTCAGTCGCGACTCCGGGAGAGGCACCGGTCCGTGAAACTGGACTCGGCGCTCGCTGGACGGGTGCGCTCGGGCGAGCAGGTCGCGATCGCGCGCATGCTCACCCACGTCGAGCGACGGACAGCCGGAGTCAACGAGGTGCTGGCGGAGCTGCATGGGCACACCGGGAAGGCCCACGTCCTCGGCGTGACCGGGCCGCCGGGCAGCGGCAAGAGCACCCTGGTGAGCGCCCTGACGACACGTCTGCGCGAGCTGGGCCGCTCGGTGGGCATCATCGCCGTCGACCCGTCCAGCATCTTCTCCGGGGGCGCCATCCTGGGAGACCGGATCCGGATGTCCGAGCTGTCCGGCGACCTGGGGGTCTACATCCGTTCGATTGCGACTCGCGGCGCCCTGGGCGGACTCTCCCGCGCGACCCTGGACGCGATCACCGTGCTGGATGCCGCCGGGCTGGACGTGATCGTGCTGGAGACCGTCGGGGTCGGTCAGGCGGAGGTGGACGTGCTCAGTGCAGCGCAGTCCGTTGCCGTCGTCAGCGTCCCCGGTATGGGCGACGACGTCCAGGCGATCAAGGCGGGCCTGCTGGAGATCGCGGACATCCACGTGGTCAACAAGGCAGACCGGGACGGGGCACAGAAGACGCTGTCGGAGCTGCGGGAGGTGCTGCGGCTGGCCAAGCGCAAAGCCGGCCAGTGGAACGTCCCGATCCAGCTGACCACGGCGACCCGGGGTGAAGGCGTCAGGGAGCTCGTGGAGCAGTTCGACGCCCACTACGCCTGGATGGAGCAGCACGGCGAGCTCGAGCGACGGACGCGCCGCAACAGCGAGACCCGCATCCGGTGGCTGGCCGAGGAGATCCTGTTCGATCGGCTCCGAACCGGTCGGCCCGATTTCGATCATGCGGTAGCCGAGGTCACCGCCCGGCGGCGCGACCCCATGAGCGCTGCGAAGCGCCTCGTAGAGCAGATCGAGCCACCCGCCGGGGTCGCCACCTCGGTGAACCCGACGACGTAGACCGGGAGGACTGACATGATCGAGGACCAGAGCCAGACGGACCGGAGTGAGACGTCGTTGGCCACCAGTGAGCTCATCCAGGCGGTCGAGGACCAGCTCTCGGACTGGGAGGCCAGCGAGCTCGCGCAGTTCGTCCGCCGGGCGCCCGAGTCGCGCGAGAGCTACCTGTCAGGAAGCGGCCTGCCTCTCAAGCGCGTCTACACCCCGGCTGACCTTCCCGAGGACTGGGAGTCGATCGGACTGCCGGGACGCTATCCCTACACCCGCGGCCCCTATCCGACGATGTACCGCGGGCGGACCTGGACCATGCGTCAGATCGCGGGCTTCGGGCAGGCGGAGGAGACGAACGTCCGCTTCCAGTACCTGATAGCCCAGGGCCAGACCGGGCTCTCCGTCGACTTCGACATGCCGACGCTGATGGGTCTGGACAGCGACGACGAGATGAGCCTTGGCGAGGTGGGCCGTGAAGGCGTCGCCATCGACGTCCTGTCTGACATGGAAGCGCTGTTCGAGGGGATCAACCTCGAGGAGATCAGTGTCTCCATGACGATCAACCCCTCGGCGTGGATACTGCTCGCGATGTACATCACCGTCGCCGAGGAGCGCGGCTACGACCTCAACAAGCTGTCGGGAACGATCCAGAACGACATCCTCAAGGAGTACGTCGCCCAGAAGGAGTGGATCTTCCCAGTCCGCCCCAGCATGCGCATCGTCCGGGACACCGTTGCCTACTGCTCCGAACGCATGGCGCGGTACAACCCCGTGAACATCAGTGGCTACCACATCAGCGAGGCCGGTGGGAACGCCCTCCAGGAGATCGCCTTCACCATGGCCATCACCAAGGCGTATGTCGCGGACGTCGTCGCCGCCGGTGTGGACGTCGACAAGTTCGCCTCCCGCCTGTCCTTCTTCTTCGTCTCCCAGGCGGACGTCTTCGAGGAGGTCGCCAAGTTTCGGGCGGTGCGTCGCTACTACGCGCGGATGATGCGCGACGAGTTCGGGGCCAAGGACCCGGCGTCGATGCGCCTGCGCTTCCACGCACAGACGGCCGCAGCGACGCTGACGAAGCCGCAGCCCCTCAACAACATCATCCGCACGACGCTGCAGGCACTGTCCGCGGTCCTGGGTGGAGCGCAGTCGCTGCACACGAACGGTCTGGACGAGGCGTACACGATCCCCAGCGCCATGGCGATGAAGGTCGCCCTGCGAACGCAGCAGATCCTCGCCGACGAGACCGGAGTCCCCTCCGTCATCGACCCCCTGGGGGGGGCCTACTACGTGGAGAGCCTCACCTCGGAGCTGGAGGAGGGCATCGAGCGGTACATGCAGCAGGTCGAGGAGATGGGTGGCGTAGTGGCCGCCATCGAACAGGGCTTCTTCCAGCGTGAGATCTCCGACACCGCCTATGCCTACGCCCTGCGGAAGCAGAGCGGCGACCGCCCGGTCATCGGCGTCAACAAGTACGTCGACGAGGTCGAGGACCATAAGGTCGAGGTCCACACCCTCGACCCGGAGTCCGAGGCACGCCAGATCGCGCGACTGAAGAAGACTCGGGAGACCCGGGACAAGGTTCGCGCCGACAAGGCGATGGAGACGCTGCTGGCGGTGGCCAGGGACGACCAGGCCAACCTCATGCCGGCGACCATCGAGGCGGTTCGGGCACAGCTGTCCATGGGCGAGATCACCGGTGCTCTGCGTGCCGTCTTCGGCACATACACGGAGACACCGGTCTTCTGACCGCCGACCATCCCGTGCACGCGTCACCAGCGCCATCCGGCTGCTGAACCATCGCCGAACCCTCAAGGAAGAGAGAGCCGATCATGGTAGGAAAGCAACTGGAGGACCTGTCACGACGGGAGATCCTGCGTCTCGCTGCGTATGCCGGTGCGGGCGCCCTCGTCGTGCCCTCCCTCGCGGCCTGCGGCGGGCTCGACTCGTCCAGCTCGCCCCAGGCGTCCGGCGCGGCAGGCAAGGACGCCATCCTGCTCGGTGTGCTCGACTCCCTGACCGGGGTGTATGCCGCGTCCGGCAAGAACGAGATCGACGGCATCACCCTCGCGGTCAGCGAGGTCAACAAGGCCGGCGGGGTGCTGGGCGGCCGGCAGGTGAAGGTGGTCCAGCGCGACGACGGCACCAAGCCAGACATCGGCGTGCGTGGCGTGCGCGAGCTGGTGCAGCAGGAGAACGTCGACATGCTCGTTGGGGTGCTCTCCTCCGGAGTGGCGCTCGCCGTCTCGGAGGCTGCGTACCAGTTCGGCGTACCCTTCATCTGCTCGGGAGCCCATGACGACCAGGTGACCGGCGCCAAGGCGAACAAGACGACGTTCAGGTTCACCGTGGACAGCACGATGATCGCGCGCGCCGTCGCGCCATACATCGTGGAGAAGGGGGGGAAGAACTGGTTCTTCATCACGGCGGACTACGCCTACGGGATCGGCGCAGAGAGCGCGATGACCGCCGAGCTGACGAAGCTCGGCGGCCGCGTCGTCGCCAGCGAGAAGACTCCGCTGGGGACGACGGACTTCTCCGCGCAGCTGACCAAGGCCCGCAACTCCGGGGCGTCAGCGGTGGTCCTGGTGCTGTACGGGCCGGACCTCGTCGCCGCGACGAAGCAGTTCGCCGAGTTCGGGCTGGGCAAGAACATGTACCTGGGGGGGCACCTGCAGGGTCCGGAGATGGCCGTTGGCATCGGGTCGGCCGCCATGCAGGGCATCTACGGCGCGGCGTGGGACGGCAGCATCGACGCGAAGGAGTCCAAGCAGTTCTTCGACAAGATGAAGGGTGCCATCGGCGGCACCCCGAACTGGCGGCACTATCTGGGCTACATGAGTGCCCGGGAAGGGTTGCAGGCCATCGACCGTGCCGGCACCACCTCGGCGGCCGAGGTAGTCAAGGCGCTCGAGGGCCACAAGTTCGACCCACTCAAGGCCGGCAAGGGCTACTGGCGGGCGTGGGACCACCAGGCCGTCACCGACGTGGCGGTCATCGAGGCGATCCCGGAGAAGGACTGGAGCTATCCCGGCCAGTACTTCAAGGTCGTCAAGCTGGTGGACGGCGACTCGGTCTCGCGCACGGAGGCCGAGAACGCGGAGGGCAAGAAACGGCTCGAGAGCCAGACCATCCCGCAGCGGGCGAACTACACGGCAAAAACCAAGTAGGTCGCCCCATGCGACAACTGGTCGACCTGGCCCTCAACGGGGTCATCCTGGGCGGGATCTACGTCCTGCTGGCGCTGGGGCTCAACATCATCCTCGGCATGATCGGCGTGCTCAACTTCATGCACGGGGCGTTCTACATGATCGGGGCCTACCTGGCCTGGACCCTGACGGGCCTCGGGCTCAACTTCCTCCTCGCTGCCGTGGTCGCGTCCATGGGTGTCGCGGCACTGGGGTTGCTCATGGAAGCGACGCTGATCCGACCGCTGTACCGGCGAATATCCGAGCACGCTCTCCTGCTCACCTTCGGGCTGACCCTTATCGCGGTCCAAGCGGTCCGGTACCTCTGGGGGGACGCGCCGAGATCCCTGCCCGCCCCGTCCTTCCTGGCCGGGTCGGTGGCGCTGTTCGGGTACCAGTTCCCGTTGTACCGACTGTTCGTGGTGGCCGTCACCGCGACGGCGGTCGGGGCGGTGTGGTTTCTCATCAACAGGACCAACATGGGCCTGGTCATCCGGGCAGGGATCACCGACAGCGAGATGGTCGGGGCGGTGGGCATCAACCTCCCGCTGGCCTTCACCCTGACCTTCGGCCTGGGCAGCCTGCTCGCCGGGCTGGGCGGGGCGCTCGTCGGCCCGGTCACCGGGCTCAACACCGAGATGGGCAGCTCGTTCATCATTCTCGCGTTCGTCGTCGTCGTCATCGGCGGCCTGGGCAACTTCTGGGGCTCGATCATCGGCGGGGTCCTGGTCGGCGTCATCCAGTCCGTGATGGTCTACTTCTGGGGCCCGGCATCCGAGATCGTGCCCTTCGTCCTGATGATTCTGGTGCTGCTCGTGCGTCCACGTGGCCTGCTCGGCGTTGAAGGAGTGTTCGACTCATGACGACACAGACGACGACGCACACCGCCTCCCGTCCCCTCAACGTGGTCCGCCGCACAGTGGTGAAGCACCCGATGCCGCTCTTCGCCCTCGCGCTCTACCTGCTGCCGTACGGGGCGGTGGCTACAGGGCTGTCCCCGTTCAACGCTGCCGAGTTCCTGGTATGGGGTCTCTTCGCCCTCTCGGTCGGGCTGCTGTGGGGCTATGGCGGAGACCTGAGCTTTGGTCACGGCATGTTCTTCGGCTGGGGCGCATACGTGGCTGGGCTCGTCTCGCAGAAGGTCCCCAACATGCTGCTCGCGCTGGCCTGTGCGGCCGTGATCTCCGCCGGGGTCGCCGCGGTGCTCGCCGCCATCATCGTGCCGCGTGCGCAGGGAATCTACTTCGCCATGATCACCTTGGCCACCGGACAGATCTTCTACTTCCTGGCCTTTCGGATGGATTCGGTCACCGGGGGGGAGACCGGTCTCGGCGGCATCCAGCGAGGCACCCTGCTCGGCCTGAACCTGGTCAACAACGTGCCGTTCTACTTCTTCACCGCCGCCATGGTCCTCCTTGCGACGGCGGCCGTCCTGCGCACCATCAGGTCCCCGTTCGGGCGCGTGCTCAGGGGTGTCCAGCAGAACCGGTCGCGGGTGCCGTACCTCGGGTTCAACGTCGTCCGGTATCGGCAGGGGGCTTTCGTCCTGTCCGCGTCGGTGGCGGGTCTCGCGGGAGGGCTGTCGAGCTTCCTGTATCTCACTGTCCCCCCCGAGCGGCTCAACTGGACGACGACGGGTGCCGCCATCATCATGACCATGCTCGGTGGTCTGGGCACCCTCTTCGGGCCCTTCATCGGCGCCGCGCTGTACAAGTTCCTCGAGGGGACCCTGAACCCGATAACCAACTACTGGCCGGCCCTCGTCGGCCTGGTGTTCGCGATCGTGGTGCTGGCGGCGCCCAAGGGGATCGCCGGCCTGCTGACGCAGCTGTGGGTCCGGCTCACCGGGCGGTTCACCGATGACCACGCCCCACAGGCACACCAGCGCGAGGTCACCCCTTCCAAGCGAGATGCCCCATGAGCACGGAGCAGACAACGGTCCCTGCTCTCCGCACGACGGACCTGTCGATGTCCTTCGGCGGCCTCAAGGTGCTGCAGGGACTGAACCTGGACATCCAGCAGGGCGAGAAGCGGTCGATCATCGGCCCGAACGGAGCCGGCAAGACCACGTTGTTCAACATCCTGTCCGGGGCGTTCGCCCCAACCAACGGCACCGTCGAGGTGCTCGGCCACCAGGTGGCCGGCGCCCGCCCGGACGTGTTCCACAGTCTGGGACTCAGTCGCTCGTTCCAGGTGACGAGGGTCTTCCCGGACCTCACGGTCGAGGAGAACCTGCAGCTGGCCCGGATCGCGTCGCATCCTCGCCGGCCCGGCCTGGTACGCACGCCACCCTGGTCGCGCCGGCTGTCAGAGGAGGCCGCCGGGCTGCTGGAGGACCTGCAGCTGGCGCCCCTCGCCCGCCGTACCGCCGGCACGCTGAGCCACGGTGACCAGAGGCGCTTGGACATCGCCCTGTCCATGGCCTCCGACCCTTCCATCATCCTGCTGGACGAACCCACTGCAGGCATGGCCCGCAGTGAGGCGCACGAGACGATGGGTCTGTTGGAGGGCCTGCTGCAGGGCCGCACGATCGTTCTCGTGGAACACGACATGGACCTGGTCATGCGCATCTCCGACAAGGTGTCGATGCTGCACTACGGCAAGCTCATCGTCACGGGAACCCCCAGTGAGGTCAGGGCGAATCCCGAGGTCCGCAAGGCCTACCTGAAGGGCGGCGTCGACTAGTGCTCCAGCTTCAGGCCCTCGAGGTGAAGTATGGAAAGAGCCAAGCGGTGTACGGGATCGACCTCGAGGTCGGAGAGGGCGAGGTGGTCGCCCTGCTCGGCAGGAACGGCGCAGGCAAGAGCACCACGCTCAAGTCCATCATGGGGATGCTGAAGCCGTCTGGCGGTTCGGTGACCTTCCGCGGGGAACGGCTCAACGGCATGGAGCCGTACCGCATCTCCCGGCTCGGCGTCGCGTACGTGCCTGAGGACCGCAGGGTGTTCGCCAATCTGAGCGTCGATGAGAACCTGCGCCTCGCCGCCATGCGATCAGGAGAAGGCGCGTGGACCCGACCCGCCATCTACGAGCTCTTTCCCAGGCTGGGCGAGCGATCCGCCCAGCGCTCCGGCACGATGTCCGGGGGCGAACAGCAGATGCTGGCCATCGCCCGGGCCCTCGCCGCCAACCCCAGGATCATCCTCCTCGACGAGCCGCTCGAGGGCCTGGCCCCGACCCTGGCGGAGGTGGTCGAGCAGTCGATTCACGACCTCAAGAAGCGGGGCATGACGATCCTTCTGGTCGAGCAGAACTCGGACATGGCTCTGCGCGTCGCGGACCGCGGGTATGTGCTCGAGCTGGGCCGGGTGGTCATGTCGGGCAGCTCCGAGCAGTTCGAGTCCGACCGCGACCAGCTGCACCGTTACCTGTCCGTGTAGTCCGCCGTCCGGTGCCCGCTTTCCAGGGGGCACCGGCACACGACTCGAAGCGAGGCGCTCATGACCGGTTCCGTTGCCCACCTGGTGGCGACCTACCTGCGCGGGGAGGGGATCGAGCGTGTCTTCGGGCTGTGCGGCGGTCACATCCAGCCGATGTGGGATGCGGTGGCACGGTCCGGGATCGACATCGTCGACGTCCGCCACGAGGGGGCGGCGGTCTTCATGGCGCACGCGGCCGGTGAGGTGACGGGCACGGTCGGGGTGGCCATGGTGACCGCCGGCCCGGGGGTGACGAATGCCGCGACCGGCATCGCCAACGCCTGGGCGGCCGGCGTTCCGTTGCTCGTCATCTCGGGGAGGGTGCCGCGGCCGCAGACCGGGATGGGCGCCATGCAGGACGTTGACCAGGCTGGACTGCTCGCCCCCATCTGCCGCTCCGTGCACCAGGTCTGGGACCAGCGTCACGTCGTCTCGGAGCTTGACGGCGCCTTCGCGTCGGCACTGGGGGCCGACGGACGCCCCGGCCCGGTGTACATCGACCTCCCGGTGGACCTGCAGGAGGAGCAGGTGGATCCCCCGAACGCGGCCGTCCCGAGGGCACCACGAAGGGCCCCGCTCGGGCTGCCGTCGTCCCAGGACGTCGAGGCCGCCACGGCTCTGCTGCGCACCGCACGGAGGGTGCTGGTGATCGCGGGTCGCGGGGCGGGCTCAGGGGGGTCCGGGCTGCCCGGGTTCCTGGACCAGGTCGGGGGTCTCTACCTGGACAGCGCGGAGAGCAAGGGCCTCGTGCCGTCCGACAACCCGCGATACGTGCCAGCGGTCCGGGGACGAGCCATCCGCGAGGCGGACCTCGTCATCACCCTGGGGCGCCGACTGGACTTCCAGCTGGGCTACGGCTCGGCTGCCGTGTTCGCGCCGGGTGCGCGTTTTCTGCGGATCGGGCGCAGCTTCGCCGAGACCGGCGAGAACCGGCGGGGCGAGGTGGAGATCCGCGCCGACGTGGGCGAGGCGCTGAGTGCCCTGGCGGCTGCCGAGGTCCGCGTGCTCGACCCCGATCACGCCTGGCTGGCGGAGCTTCAGGAACAGAACGCGAAGCGCGTCGAGAGGCTGAGGGAGTCGATGTCTTCGGCCGGGACGGGGGCCGACGGCCGGATGCACCCCTTCAGGCTGGTCGACGCCCTCAACGGCATCATCGACGACAGCACGATCGTGGTCGCCGACGGGGGGGACATCCTCTCGTTCGCGCGGGTCGGGCTACGGGCGATGACCTACCTCGACTGCGGGCCGCTGGGTTGCCTCGGCGTCGGTGTCCCGTTCGCAACGGCCGCCGCCATCTCGCAGCCGCACCGGCCGGTGGTGGCCCTGATCGGCGACGGCTCGTTCGGGTTCCACATGGCCGAGATCGACACGGCAGTGCGACGTCGGGCCCAGGCGCTGTACGTCGTCGCGAACAACGAGGCATGGAACATCGAGCGACAGGACCAGCTCCAGCGGTATGCCGGCAACCTCGTCGGCGTGGAGCTGCCGGGGTGCCGCTACGACCTCGTCGCGCGGGCGTTGGGGGCGCACGGCGAACGGGTGGAGAGGCTCGAGGATCTCGCACCGGCCCTCGCGCGGGCCAGGCGCAACCTGCCTGCCGTAGTGGATGTGCTGGTCACCCGGGACGCAGACTCTCCCGACTTCCTCAGTGGGCTGGCCACCGTCCCCCCGTACCAGGCTCTGGCGTCCTGGGACGAGACCGAACGCCGACTCAGGTCGCTCTGATGTGCGTCGGCGATTGCAGGGCGGCGCGGTCGACTCGCTCAGGCGTAGGTGAAGAAGCCGCGACCGGTCTTACGACCGAGCAGGCCGGCGTCGACCATCCGGGCCAGCAGCGGCGGTGGGGCGTACAGCGGCTCCTTGAACTCCTCGTAGAGCGAGTGGGCCACCGCCCTGGTGGTGTCCAGCCCGATCAGGTCGGCGAGCGCGAGCGGACCCATGGGGTGGGCGCAGCCCCGGACGAGCCCCTCGTCGATGTCCGCCGCGGTGGCGAAACCCGACTCGAGCATCCGGATCGCTGAGAGGATGAAGGGGATGAGCAGCGCGTTGACGACGAACCCGGCGCGATCCTGGCAGTCGATCGCATGCTTGTCGAGGGTCTGTTCGACGAATCCCCGCGCCCGCTCCGTGACCTCCGGGGAGGTGAGCAGGCTGGGCACGAGCTCCACCAGCGACAGCACCGGCACGGGGTTGAAGAAGTGGATCCCGAGGACGTGGCTGGGGCGCGCGGTTGCCACTCCCAGCTTCATGATCGGGATGGACGAGGTGTTCGTGGCCAGGACCGCGTCCGGCGACGTGACGATCTTGTCGAGCCGGGAGAACAGGTCCACCTTGGTCGCCTCGTCCTCGACGATGGCCTCGACAACGAGATCGCGGTCGGCAAGGGACTCCAGACCCTGCAGGACGCGAATCCTGGCCAGTGCCTCGTCGGCGCTGGCGATCTTGCCCCGCTCCGCGGCTCGGTGCAGCGACTGCTCGAGGCGGGCCCGGCCGGAATCGACAGCGGCGGTGCTCGACTCGACGACCACCACCTCCAGTCCTGCGCGGGCGCAGATCTCGGCGATGCCGGCCCCCATCAGGCCGCAACCGACGACACCGATCTTCTCCATGCTCTCCCCTGTCCTTGTCGGCTCGCAGGGTGCTTCTCCGGCAGGCGCGGACACGGGTCCAGTCCCAGCCGCGCACCCGCACCCACCTGGCGATCTGGACGGCATACTACTAGGGCACCCACGTGGCGCGACCCGTCAGCGAGGACGCGATGGCCAGCGCCGCGGATGCTGAGGAACCCCGTGTCCTGGTGCGGCGTCGGGGACGGGTGGGCCACCTCACGCTGAACCGACCGCGCGCGATCAACGCCCTTACCCTGGCGATGGTTCGGGACCTGCAGACCGCCCTCGCCGCGTGGTCCAAGGACCCGGCGGTTGAGGTGGTGCTGCTCGACGGGGCGGGGACGCGCGGGTTCTGCGCCGGCGGAGACATCCGCGTGGTCCACGAGAGCGCGCGTACCGGATCAGCCGCCGCCCTGCAGCTGTGGCGGGAGGAGTACGTGCTCGACGCCAGCATCGCCGGTTACCCGAAACCGCTGGTCAGCATCGTCGACGGGATCACCATGGGTGGTGGCGTGGGAGTCGGTTGCCACGGCGTGTACCGGGTCGCCACGGAACGCTCGCTGCTGGCGATGCCGGAGGTGTCCATCGGCCTGGCGCCGGACGTCGGGGCGCACCTTCTGCTCGCCCGGGCCCCCGGAGAGCTGGGGACCTACCTTGCGCTGACCGCCGCCCGGATCGGACCAGCGGACGCGCTGCTGTGCGGACTGGTCGACCACGTGGTACACAGCACCGACCTCGGCGCGGTCGCCGGGCGCCTGCAGGACTCCTGTCCCGCCCGTGCGATCGCGCCCAGCACGCTCACCGACCAAGAGGTCGGCATCGCCCCACTGCGTGCCGCCCGGACCTGGATCGACGAGTGCTTCACGGGTGCGGACGCCGGTCAGATCCTGCGCCGGCTGCGTCACCACCGCGACGGGGACGCCCGGGCGGCGGGGAGCCGGCTGGCCGCGATGTCGCCTCGCGCGGTGGCGGTGAGTCTGCACGGGCTTCGAGAGGCTCGACGGCTCGATGACCTGCACCCCGTGCTGGTGAACGACTACCGCTCGATCACCCGGTCCCTGCGCACCCACGACCTCCCCGAGGGCATCCGGGCGGCGATCATCGACAGGGACCGGAGGCCGGTGTGGTCACCCGCCACCCTGGACGAGGTGACTCCCGAGATGGTCGGACGCCACTTCGCCCCGCTGGGGGCCGAGGATCTCGACCTCCAGGGCGTGCCTGCACCACACCGCTGACCAACCGCAGCCGCCGACGCGCCCGTCATCATCACCATCGAGACCCCGACCCTGGGCGACCGCTCCTACCTGGTCCACGACCGTCAGGTCGGCATCGTCGTCGCCCGCAGCGCGACATCGACCGCGTCCTTTCCCTGGCCCAGGAGGCCGGCGTGAACATCACGCACGTCTTCGAAACCCACATCCACAACGACTACGTCACCGGCGGCCTCGCCCTCGCCCGGGCTACCGACGCCGCCTACCACATCAACGCGGACGACGACGTGGCCTACGACCGCTCCCTGATCCGCGACGGCGACGTCATCCAAGTGTCCCCCACGATGCGGGTGCGGGCCATCGCCACCCCGGGCCACACGTTCACCCACCTGTCCTACGCCCTGGAGGCCGCCGCCGCTGACAGTGGCCAGTTCGAGGCGGTCGGGGTCTTCACCGGTGGCTCCCTGCTGTTCGGGGCCACCGGGCGGCCCGACCTGCTCGGCGAGGAGCACACCCACGACCTGGTCCACCACCAGTTCGCCTCCGCGCACCGCCTGGCCGAGGAGCTGCCCAAGCAGGCGCAGGTGCTCCCCACCCACGGGTTCGGCTCGTTCTGCTCCTCCGGGCCTACCAGCGGCGCTACCGCCTCGACCATCGGAGCCGAGCAGCGGCAGAACCCGGCGCTGACCCACGACGAGAAACGCTGGGTCGCCGACACCCTCGCCGGCCTGGACGCCTACCCCGCCTACTACGCGCACATGGAACCGGCGAACTCCGCGGGACCCGGCGCACCCGACCTGAGCGTCCCCCAGGCCGCGGACAAGGCCGCCCTCGCCGCGCGCATCGCCGCCGGCGAGTGGGTCATCGACCTGCGAACCCGCACCGCGTTCGCCGCCGGGCACGTCACCGGGACGCTGAACTTCGGCCTCGACGGGCAGTTCTCCACCTACCTCGGCTGGTTCATCCCCTGGGGCACCCCGCTGACCCTGCTCGGGGAGTCCCCGGAACAGGTCGCCGAGGCCCAGCGGGAGCTCGTCCGCATCGGCATCGACCACCTGCACGGCTGCCGCCGATGGGCCCGAGGAGTGGACCGACAACCCGCTCGGCACGCTGGAGCGTGCGGTGTTCGCCGACCTGACCCAGCTGCGACATCACCGGCAGGTCCCCGTCCTGGACGTCCGCCAGGTCTCGGAGTACGACGACGGCCCACATCGAGGGTGCCGTCAACATCCCGCTGCACGAGCTCCTCGGCCGCCTCCACGAGGTCCCCGCCGGCCAGGTGTGGGTGCACTGCGCCAGCGGCTACCGCGCCACCATCGCCGCGTCCGTCCTCGCCGCGCGCCATCTGCCGGTCGTCGTCATCGACGACAACTTCGACGAGCACGCCGCCGACGCCGGCCTGCCCAT
>JAABUN010004601.1_pt1 | contig 18491 bp, 17 predicted proteins | sample 5559311 | NCBI WGS metagenome assembly JAABUN01 (sample SAMN10711877, study PRJNA513370) | rock metagenome | isolation source: Antarctica rocks | place: Antarctica: Victoria Land, Siegfried Peak sud | reverse complement strand
TCGTCGGCGAGCTTGTAGGCGGTCGTCCGGCTCACCCGCAGCACGGCGGCGGCCTCGGAGACGGTGAGCATGAGCGGCAGCCCGTCGAGCGACCGCGCGCTTGGCTGTGGATCGGCTCGGCGTGCGGCGGCCGGGGGCCGGGAGCAGCCGGCCGGGGTCGTGTTGGAGGTCGTGCCAGAGGTCGTGCTAACGGTCGTGGTCCCGAAAGAAGCCCTGGTCACCGGCACTCCGAGGGCCGACAACGACAAGCTCTCCGCCCACAAGCTCGGCACCCACCGCCGGCTCGTGCTGAGCGATGGGCTTGCGCCCAGGCGCTGTCGACCAGCGGCCGCCGAGATGCCCTCGACGAGATGACCCGCCAAGCCGAGGGGTTTGGCCTCTACGGCCGACGGCGCACGACCCCGCGCAGGTATCCCGAAGGGAAACTTCAAACGTGCGCGCGCCGGATCTGGCCTTCTGCGGGCGCGAGGTCGTGCTTCGCGAGACGGGTGCTTCCGGGTGGCGCTGCCGGCATCCGAGGTTCGAGCACGACCGCAGTTCAGCTGGTTCTCCGTAGGGAGTCCGTGGCGCGTGCGGCGCGACAAGGGTGGGGAGGTGGGGCACGCAGGATTTGAGGCGTCCGAGCCGTGCCGGTCTGGTCCACATCCATGTGATAGGTGATATCTTCGCCGGTGGTGTCCCCTTACGAATTGCGCTCAGCGCGCCGAAAGAGCGGTCTCAGCCTGGCCACAGTGGCGCGGGCGGCTGGCACATCGGCTACCAACGTCTCCGCTTATGAACGGGGCACCAAACGAGCGAACGACGCGACCCTGGCCCGCCTCTGCGCCGCAGTCCGAGCCGGGTCCGACAGCCCCATCCATCGCAACCGCCTTGTCACCGTTCCCGCCGCCGCAGCGGCCATCCGCTCTGGTCTCCGACGTGGCTGGGCCACTGCTGACCTGCTGCGGATCGTGCGTGAGCTCCGCTCCAACGCCGAGCACCTCCGCAACGACACCGACCGCGACGCGTTCTACGCACAGCCGTCGACCACAGGGGACCGACGCTGGGACGCACTTCTCGCTGGCGTCACCGAGATGGACGCGCTTCGCGACGGACGAGACGTCCCTGGGTGGGCACGCGGCCACGACCTCCCGCACCTGTGGTTCGTCGGTTCGAGCCCCAGCCTGCACCCGCACGCACTCGTGCACACGCCGTCGCCGCTCGCCGTCCGAGGCATCGTCCTCGATGGCGCCGCGCTGGAGTCCGTGTGAGCGCTGAAGGCCCACTCCTGGACGCCGACCAGATCCGAGATCTGCTCGCCGAACTGGGCCGGCGGCTCCATGCCCGCGGAATCACGGCGCGAGTATTTCTCGTCGGTGGAGCGGCCATGGCGCTCGCCTACAACGCCCGGCGAGCCACTCGTGACCTCGACGGCGTCTTCGAACCAAAGACCGAGATCTACGCCGAGGCAGCCCTCATGGCTGACGAAGCTGGGTTGCCGCCGGACTGGTTGAACGACGGTGTGAAAGGGCTGCTTCCGGATCGGTCACCTGCCGAGATCGGTAGTCACTTCGACTCCGAGGGCATATCGGTCGGAGTGGCCAGCGCCGAGTACCTGTTCGCAATGAAGGCGTTCGCCGCCCGAGAGGAGGTCGACACCGACGACCTCCGGTTCCTTGCCCAGCACATCGGCCTCCGGGACGCGACCGAAGCCATCGACCTGGTCGAGCGCTTCTACGCGCCGCACCGCCTCAAGCCAGTCACCCAATACCTGCTCGAGGACGTTTTTGCCGGGCTCGCCTCAGCGGGTGACGATCCCATGTAGCCCGAGGACTCGAGTTGTGCGGACCGTTCGGACGATTAGTTCGTCATTCGGGTATACTCGAACACCGAATGACTGGACCGAGGACTTCCCCTGATCAGCTCCTTGGCGGTGCCGTTGAGTCAGCCGAGCGCGCTCTCGCCCACCTGGGCTTCGTTGTCGGCCGAGCTGGGCCGAGCGCCGCTGACGACCTGACGCTTCGTCTGACAGTCGATGACCGAAACCTGTTGGTCCATCTGGATGCTAAGTCCTACGGGACCGGACCCCAGGTCGCAGACGTGATCAGTCGACGCCGAAGCGACGATCGGCTGGACATGCTCGTCGCAGACAAGATCACAAGCGATGCTCGCGAGCGCCTCAACGAAGCGGGATGGTCGTGGCTCGACCGCCGTGGTCGGCTCCACCTGACCGCACCCGGCGTCCGCATCGACGCCGATGTGCCGCCCGATCCCCGGTTGCCCTCCTCTCCGACGGGGCGAGATCCCATCACTGGTCCCGGCGGGTTGGCGGTCGCCTACTGGCTTTGTGAACACCCCGACCAGGCGGTCTCGCCGACTGGGCTTGCGCCCATCCTCGGTTTCGCTCCGTCGACAGTTTCGACCGCCAATCGACGGCTGGTCGATGCGGGCCTCGTCGGAGACGACGGCGCGGGCCTGTACCCGGAACTGTTCTGGGAGCTAGCGACGGTCTGGCAGCCGGACCGGGTCTGGCTGGCAGCCGAACCTCCGCCGCCGAAGCCGTCCACTGACCCAAGAGCTCCGCGATGGTGCCGAGCGGGCACCGCCGCTGCCGCCGCCTACGGCGCACCGGCGGTGAGCGCTGGCGCGGCGCCGGTCGAGCTGTATGTGTCCGGGCCTGTCGAGCTGGACATCGCCCATCGCCGCTACCACGCGGCGACGCCCGGCTCCGGCGCCGCCTCAATGGCCGTGGCTCCGGTGCGAGCGGTCACCGCACGGCCCGAGGAAGGCAGCGAGGTGCCAGTGGTCGGTGGCTGGCCGGCCGCCCCGATGCTGGCCGTCGCCCTCGATCTCGCCCAGGACCGTGCGCGAGGCCGCCAGATCCTCGAGGAGTGGGAGGTGGCCGGTGCCGTCTGGCGCTGATCCCGTCGTCGTGCTTCCGGGACCCGCCATGGTCGGCCTGGTTCGCGCCGTGGCCGCGATGGAAACGGCCGGGCTGGGGCGCCACGCCGTCGTCGGCGGCTTGGCGGTCTGCGCTCGATTGAGCCAGGCCCACCGCGCCACGGCCGACGTCGACACCGTTGTCGACGAGACCACGCCACCAGACGCGGTGAACGCGCTCCTGCTGCTCGACGACACGCGACCAGATCCCGCTGCCAGTCATCGTGTCTATGTCAGCGGGACCAAGGTCGAGATCCTCGGCGTCGGTCCGATCGGGGAGGCAGAGGACCTCTCGTGGGCCACCGACGACGGTGCGTTGTTCGTGCGGTCTCACACGTGGGCGCTCGATACGGCTCGACCGGTCCGGGTGGTCTCTGGCGACGATCCGGCGGTGCGGGCGACGGCACCGTTCTCCACGCCCGGCGCATTGGTGGCCATGAAGCTGCACGCGATCGAGAGTCGCAGCACGGCCGGTCTCGACAAGCGAGCCGGAGACGCCTGGGACCTCTACCGGATCCTCGTGGATCTCGACAACGACGGAGCCGTGCGTGCCGAGCTGCGCGCTGCACCGGTTGCCCTTCGGGATCTGGTGAGAGCCGCCGCCGACCGGGTCCTGGTGGCCGGGGCTCCGCGAACGAGAGGCTGGATGCGCACCGGCGACGATGTCGTCGCTGCGGTCACCGCCAACGAGCTTCGATCCGTGGGGCAAGACCTGCTCGACGCAGTGGACTGACACACAAGGCGGGGACAATCCTTGCTTGCCAGGCAGTTCCAGCGGCAGCGCGCCTGAGGCACACTCGCTTCAAGGAAAGGTCTTAGCTTAGCCGGCGAACGGTGCCACGAGGTCGAGGAACCGTGACCTGGTGGAATCTCGGATTCCGTAGCGGGTGGCCCGCTGCTCGGCGCGCGTGAGCAAGAGGGTTCTCGTTGGGCGTGTTACCGCCACGTAGAAGGCCCGGAGCTCACCCTTGCGTTCTTCGGCGGTTTCCGCTCGGAAATCGGGGAACTGGCCATCGTTCATGCCCACGACAGCCACGGCGCGGTACTCGCGGCCCTGCGACTTGTGGAGGGTGAGGAGTCGCACGCCGGCAGAAAGGTCGACGCTGCTCTGGAGGCGCGTGAAGAAGACGCGGAGGTTGCCCCACGTGCGGCCGAGCGAATCGGTTCGGAGGACAAAGCTGTCCCACGCGTCGTGGAGCAGCTTTCGGTCGGCCTCCCAGTGGGGGTCGTTGCGGATCTCCAGGTCGTCGATCATCGAGATCAGCTCGTGCGGTGAATCGACATGGCAGAGCGGCGCGAGCGTGGAGAGGCTGTTGGCCTGGCCCTTGAGAGACCTGGCGACATCGTCAAGGCAGGAGAGGTCGCCGGGATCGAGCCCGAGAAGCCGGGTCAGTTGGAGCTTCGGGCCACGGTGATCGGTGCAATGCAGTGCGACCACTTCGAGGATGATGCGGCCAGCAACGCTGGTCAGCCAGTCGTCCATGCTGACCGCGGCAGCGACTTCGATGCCGCGGGCTTCCAGTGTCATCCGCGTGGCGCGCAGCGACGCAGCACTGCGGCCCAGCACCGCGATCTGCTCGGGCCGGACGGCGGTTGGTTCGCCGTCGACCAGATCATCCGGATGGAGGCCTCGGTCGAGGAGGTCGGCGACCCAGTCGGCCACATGCGCTCCTTCGACGCCTTCATCGGGCAGGGAGGCCATCTTGATCGAGCCGGCCGCTGCGTAGACGTCGTCGCTTGGAGAGCTATCGCTGTCGAGCTGGGCTGCGATGTGGTTGCCCAGCTCGACGATCTTGGCGGCCGATCGGTAGTTGACGCTGAGATGCAAGCGCGTAGCGTCGTACCGCGCAGCGAAGGTCGCCATGAGGGTGGCGTCGGCACCCGAGAACCCGACGATCGATTGCTTGGGGTCGCCAACCATCATCAGCGCGGTTGCGTCAGGCGGAGGATCGCCGACCACCGTCGTGAGAAGTCGGTACTGGGCTGGGGTGAGGTTCTGGGCCTCGTCGACGATGATGTGGGCGTACCGCTGGCGCAGGCTGCGGCGGGTCGAGGTCAGCTCGGCAACCGCAGCGGCTTGTTCGACCATGGCGGGGAAGTCGAGAGCGCCGTCGTTCGCCAGCGCCGCACGCCATTCGTGGAGGTAGCGCGCCGAAGACGTACATCGCGCCCGGGCTAGGTCGATGGCCCGGAGCACGTCTGGCAGGTCATCGGGTACGACAGTGCCCTCGTTTCGGAGCCAGCGGGCAAGCAGGTCGGCCCGATCCTCGTCGCGCTGGAGCACTTCGGGCTCGGCCGGCAGACCGATCCAGGAACCGTGCCTGCGTACGAGCTCGTGGGCGAATCCATGGAGGGTTTCGGTCTCCACGCGACGCGCCTGGCCTCCTAGTCGGACATGAAAGCGCTGCCGCAGCTCCTCGGCCGCCTTGACCGTGTACGAGAGGGCCAGGACCCGCGATGTGGCCCCCGGATCGGTGGCCAAGAGCCGTTCGACGCGTCGGGACACGACCTCGGTCTTGCCGCTGCCGGCGCTGGCAGTAAGCACGATCGCCAGTGCGTCGCACTCCACGGCGGCCTGCTGCTCGGCGCTCAATACGAGGTCAGTCGCCGTTGCCATTGTCCTCCGGTGGGTCGAGCGCCCCTGCGAGACGCTCGATGAGTGTACGGATGGGTGATGGCCAGTCTCTGTGATCCGGGTAGCAGCGGATCAGCTCGTGCGCGAGGGGTGCGCCCGCCGAACCCTTCGTGTGCTTGAGCGCGTGGAGGAGCGCGCGCTCGCTCCCCTCATCGTCGAGTTCATGGTCGAGGAGCCGCAGCGCGGCCCGACAGACGTTGGGGTCGAAGTCAATCATCATGCGCTCGGTGGCCATCTGGCTGGCTTCGTCGATCCAGATGACGCGGGACTGACTCAACGCATCGGTGGCACCGTGGCGATCCAGAATGGATTCGACCGCTCGTCGTCCTTGGTCGTCCCCATCGGCGAAGAGGTACCAGGGGATGTCGACCAACTCTGCGAACTTCACGAGAATCTCGGCCAGCGGCTGGTTCATGCTTCCGGGGTCGACCACGCACACACCATGGGCCAAGACCCCGAGGGACCGACGGATCAGGGGTGGAAGAAGCGCTCGCTCGGTGGCCCCATCGCCCACTACTACCGCGCTGGCGAAGAGCAGTTCGCCGAAGGGGCGCTCAATGAGGCGCTTCAGCTTCTCCATCTCGTCGGCGTGCAGTTCGGGCCGAAGGGCTCGCGGTGTGTCGTCATCGCCCGCTTCGGCAGGGTGAAGCGAGCGGACCTGGGTTGACCCACCGTCGGTGCGGAGGAGGCGGAGTGCGGCCGAGGGCACGACCGTCACCAGGTGCGAAGAGTGAGTGGTGACCACCACCTGGCCCGGCAGCGAGGAGATCAGGGCATCGAGCTCCAACTGCATCTGGGGATGGAGGTGTGCCTCGGGTTCCTCGATCAGGGTCACGGGATGAGGCCGGCGGTCCGGGCCATCGTGTCCGAGCCGGCGCTCGTACAGGACACGTTGCACCTGGAGCGACGCCAGGCTGCGAGGTCCGGCACCGTGCAACCGCATCGGGAGTGAGCCGGACCCGGTGTCCAGCTCGATCGACACCGTTCGGGCTACCTCCTCCAGGCGGGGCGGCAGCGGGTTCACCTGGGGTGTACCGAGGGCGCCCACCCTTGCCTCAGCGTGCTCCAGGGCATCTCGCACAGCACCAAGTGAGGCGCTGGCGGAGACGATCTCCTCGCCCAGGTCGGCAAGCCGGGCTTCGATCTCAGCGCGTTGTTCGTCGGGGATCTCCAGATCGCTCAACACCCTGCGGATGGCCGAGCGAGGCGTGGTCATCTCGTCGGACAGGTCGCGACCGGTGCCGATCAGAACGGCAGCCACCCTGCGACGCTGTTCCGAGGTCAAGGGGTCCGGGTTCGTTGGCAGCGTCCAACCGTGACCCTCTCGGTAGGCGAGGCGCTGAAGCTCGGTGCGAGCGCCGCTGCCTTCGGCGGAGCGTCGAACCGTTGCCCGCCAGGCGACCCGCTGCCGGAACGGTTCTTGGCTCACCACATCCGGATCGAAGACTTGGGCGATGTCGTGGGCAAAGGCCTGCTCGTCGTTACTTGCGTTGGGCGCAGGCGCCACTACCACGTCGATAGTTGCCTCGGTTTCGGCGCTCTTGCTGACCGTGAGGTCGTCGAGCTCTGCCGGCATCGTGCCGAGGCCGACACCCAAGGCTCGTAGCACCCGACTCTTCCCGCTGTTGTTGCGGCCCACCAGCACGGTGAGGCGTGGCTCGAGGATCAGGTCGAGAACAGCCAGACCCCGAAAGTTGCGGATCCGGACTTCCTCCACGAACACCGGCGCAAAGTTCGGGCCATCAACTTCAGAATCGATGCTTGCGGCAACTGCGGGATGTTCCATGACCATCGACCGTACGCAGGAGCGGTGACAGCGAAGGGCGAGCCGCCGGCGTGGCGTAGGTTCGGGCCCGGGAGCCGACCGGAGGAGCCGGCTTCGGGACCGGTCTTGGGTGGGAGCACCGATGAGCAAGACAACCGCACCGAAGTCGCTGCGATCGGCGCTCTGGGACGCAGCCAACACCATGCGAGGGAGCGCGGTCGACCGGACCGACTGGAAGGGGTACATCCTTCCGTTGCTGTTCTTCAAGCGGATCTCCGACGTGTGGGACGAGGAGACCGCCGAGGCTGCCGAGGTCTACGGCGATGCCGATCCGTCGCAATTCCCGGAGGTGCACCGCTTCGAGGTGCCCAAAGGCTGTCACTGGCGCGACGTGCGGGCCCGCGGTTCGAACGTGGGCACCGCGCTCCTGCACGCCATGCAGGAGATCGAGCGCACCAACCCCGACACGTTGGCCCGGGTGTTCGGCTCGGCCGATTGGGCCAACCGCGAGAAGTTCAGCGACGGGCTGCTCAAGGACATGATCGAGGGTTTCTCCACCATCGAGTTGGGCAACCAGGCGGTGAACACCGACGTGCTCGGCGACGCCTATGAGTACCTGGTGGGCAAGTTCGCCGACGTGAACCGCCGCAACAAGGCCGGCGAATTTTACACACCCCGCAGCGTGGTGCGGATGATGGTGGACATCCTCGATCCGCAGGAGGGCGAGTCGATCTATGACCCGGCGTGTGGCACCGGCGGCATGCTACTGGCGGCCATCGACCATGTTCGCGACGCCGGCGGCGACCCTCGCCGCTTCTACGGAAAGATCTACGGCCAGGAGAAGAACCTGACCACGTCGTCGGTGGCCCGGATGAACCTGGTGCTGCACGGCATCGAGGACTTCCAGATCGCCCGGGAGGACACGCTTCGCAACCCGGCGTTCACCGACGGGGCCGGGGGCCTGGCCCGCTTCGATTGCGTCATCGCCAACCCACCGTTCTCGCTCAAGGAGTGGGGTCGAGACGTCTGGGAGAACGACCCCTGGGGCCGGACCAGCTACGGCCTGCCGCCGGAGAGCTACGGCGACTATGCGTTCGTGCAGCACATGGTGGCGTCGATGGCCGAAGGTCCGAGCAGGATGGCGGTGGTCCTGCCCCAGGGGGCGCTGTTCCGCAAGGGCGCCGAGGGCAAGATTCGGGAGGCCATGCTGCGCGAGGACCTGATCGAAGCGGTGATCGGCCTGGCCCCCAACCTGTTCTACGGCACCGGGCTGGCCGGCTCGATCATGGTCCTGCGCCGCAACAAGCCCGCCGAGCGTCGCAACAAGGTGCTGGTGGTGGACGCGGCGGCCATGTTCCGTAACGGCCGGGCCCAGAACTTCCTCGACGCGGAGCACGCTCAGCAGATCGTGGGGTGGTTCGAGGCGTTCGCCGACGTAGAGGATCGGGCCAAGGTGGTGAGCCTCGACGAGATCGAGGCCGAGGGTTGGACGCTCAACATCTCGCGTTACGTGCTGCCGCCGATCGGCGATGACATCCCGCCGCTGCCCGAGGCCGTAGACGCCTTCAAGGCGGCCCTGGCCGATGCCCGCGCCGCGGAGGACCACCTGCGCACGGTCCTGACCGACGGAGGATGGCTGACATGACTAATGACGCAGCCGAGCCGATCACCGGTGGGTCGAGCCAACCCGGGTCGAACCCGAACGGGTTGAGCCAGAAGGAGCTGGAGTCCTACCTGTGGGGTGCGGCCACGCTGCTCCGCGGCCTCATCGACGCCAGCGACTACAAGCAGTACGTCTTTCCGCTGCTGTTCTTCAAGCGGCTGTCCGATGTCTGGGACGAGGACCACCGCCAGGCGCTGGCCGACACCGACGACGACGGCTACGCCACCGCCACGGCCAACGACCGCTTCGTGATCCCCGCCGGTGCCCATTGGGACGACGCTCGTGCCGCGTCACGCGACGTGGGCCGGGCCCTGCTCGGCGCCTACCAGGCGATCGAGGTGGCCAACCCCGAGCGCCTACAGGGCGTGTTCGGTAACGCCGCCTGGACCGACAAGGCCCAGATGCCCGACGAGACGCTCAAGAACCTGATCGAGCACTTCTCCGAGCACACGCTGAGCCTGGAGAACGTGCCCGAGGACGAGCTCGGCAACGGCTACGAGTACTTGATCAAGCAGTTCGCCGACGACAGCGGCCACACCGCGCAGGAGTTCTACACGAACCACACGCTGGTCCATCTGATGGCCCAGATGCTCGAACCGCAGCCCGGCGAGACGATCTATGACCCGACGTGTGGCACCGGCGGCATGCTCATCTCCTGTCTGGCCGAGGTGCGCCGCACCGGTGGCGACACCCGCGCCATGGGCCTGTACGGACAGGAGCTCATCAACATCACCGCCGCGATCGCCAGAATGAACCTGGTGCTGCACGGCGTGGCCGACTTCCAGATCCGCAGTGGCAACACCTTGCACGAACCGGCCTTGGTGGAAGGGGACCGGCTCAAGACCTTCGACGTGGTCCTGGCCAACCCGCCTTACTCCATTAAGGCCTGGAACCGCGACGCCTGGCAGAGCGACCCCTGGGGCCGCAACTTCTTGGGCACCCCACCCCAGGGCCGAGCCGACTACGCCTTCTTCCAGCACATCCTCAAGAGCCTCGACCCCAAGACCGGCCGCTGCGCCATCCTCTTCCCGCACGGCGTGCTGTTCCGGAAGGACGAGGGCGAGCTGAGGCGTGCCCTTGTCGAGACCGACATGGTCGAGTGCGTGCTGGGCCTGGGGCCCAGCCTCTTCTACAACTCACCCATGGAGGCGTGCGTGATGATCTGCCGAACGCAGAAACCGGAGGCGACGAAGGGACGGACCCTGTTCGTAGACGCGCTGCACGATGTCGCTCGGCAGGGCACCCTGAGCTTTCTGCGTCCGGAACATCAACGCCGGATCCTGGACAGCTACCGGGCGTTCGTCGATGAGCCGGAGTTCTCGGCCGTTGCAGCTACGGAACAGATTCTGGCCAACGGTGGAGACCTGACCGTCCATCATTACGTGACTCGGGCAACGATCGTGCCGACTGGGTCGACGGAATCCCTTGCCGAGAAGTGGGAGCACCTTGACGCCGACGGCCGCGCGTTCTGGTTGGCCATGGATGAGCTGGTGGACCAGCTCGACGGGCTCGGAACGGGGGAGAACACCGATGGCTGAGGCGACAGCCCGGAAGGGCTGGACAAGGGTCTCATTTGGTGACGTCGTGCGCCAGGTCAAGGATAAGGTCGACTCGGAGACCGCGGGACTTGACCGCTACATCGCCGGCGAACACATGGACACCGACGACCTGCGCCTCCGCCGCTGGGGTGAGATCGGTAGCGGCTATCTCGGCCCGGCGTTCCACATGCGATTTAAGCCAGGACAGGTCCTCTACGGGTCGCGCCGGACCTACCTGCGCAAGGTGGCGCTGGCCGATTTCGAGGGCATCACGGCCAATACGACCTACGTGCTGGAGTCGGCCGACGCCGAGGTGTTGCTGCCCGAACTGCTTCCGTTCATTATGCAAGCCGAGGACTTCCACGATCACTCGAAGCGCGAGTCAAAGGGTTCGGTAAACCCGTACGTCAATTTCTCAGACCTGGCTTGGTACGAGTTCGTGCTTCCGTCGTTGGACGAACAGCGGCGGATTGCCAGAATCTTTACTGGCACCGAGTTGGCTCGATCTTCTCTTGACAGTGTTTGGGCCAAGGGAATCCTTCTTCGGGATTCCCTGCTCGGCTGGAGCCTCATGGGTGAGGGTTCATCCCGGGATATCACGAGGGGCCGGGATCGAGACCGTTGGCCCTTTGCACGCCTTGGTGACCGGTATGAGGTAAAGCTTGGCAAGATGATGTCGCCATCTGCGCGGCAAGGGTCCAACCAGGTCCCCTATATGAAGAACGCCAATGTTCAGTGGGGCGAGTTGGATCTCTCGGAAATTGACACAATGCACATCCCTGAGGATGAGCTAGAGGCGTACACTCTTCGTTACGGCGATATCCTTGCCTGCGAGGGGCGTCACGTCGGAAAGTCAGCGATCTGGAGAGATGAGGTGCCCGGGGCGTGTTACCAGAAGGCACTTCACCGTCTGCGTCCGTTGGACCCAGCACTCGACAGGCCCGAGTTTTTGCTTCTGTGTCTGCGCTACTACTCCGTGAGCGGCAGACTTGTCCGTGAGATAGGTGAGACTACGATTCCCCACCTGCCTGCGGAACGACTACGAGAGATCCGCTTTCCATTCCCCTCGCTCGAGGACCAGACGGAGATCTGCGATCGCATTGGTGCGCTGGACTTGTTCCTTGAGCGTGCTCGAAGCCGAACTGAGGCAATTCGTGACGTTTCGCGTACGCTCCTAGCCGGTATGCGCAGCGCCCTATGAGCTTCAGCGAATCCAACACAGTCGAGGCGTTCATCCGGGACCTGTTGTGTGGCCCGATTGGCGTCACCACGGCGGTCGGACCGGGGCTCGCTCGGCGCAACAACCAGGTGTCGGGGCTGGGATGGCACTTCCTTCCCCATCAGGAACTTCCTCGTCAGGTGCACGAGCCGTTGGTGGAGGAGCACGTGCGGGAGGCGCTGATCCGACTGAACCCGTCGATCGCGGCGCAGCCGGATCGGGCCGACGAGGTGCTGTATGCGTTGCGGGCGATCGTCATGGGGGTCCGGGCCGACGGGTTGGTCAAGGCGAACCAGGAGTTCGCCCGCTGGCTGACCGGGGAGCAGTCGCGGCCGTTCGGGCCGAATGGCGAGCACGTCACCGTTCGGCTGATCGACTTCGACGACCCGGAACAGAACCAGTACGTCGTCACCCAGCAGTACACATTCAAGGCGGTCAAGGCCGAGAAGCGGGCCGACCTGGTGCTGCTGGTGAACGGGTTGCCGCTGGTGGTGATCGAGGCCAAGACGCCGGTCCGATCGAGCGAGAGCTGGCTCGATGGGGCGCTACAGATCCACGGCGACTACGAGCACAACGTGCCCGAGCTGTTCGTGGCCAACCTGCTGTCGATCGCCACCGAGGGCAAGGAGCTTCGCTACGGGTCGGTCAGGATGCCGGTGGAGTTCTGGGGGCCGTGGCGGCTGGAGGACGACACCACGCTGGCGTCGATGGCCGAGGTCGAGAAGGCCGTCACGTCGATGCTGCGCCCCGAGGTGCTGCTCGACCTGCTGGCCAACTTCACGTCGTACTCCATCGTGAAGGGCAAGCACCGCATCAAGATCATCGCCCGCTACCAGCAATACGAGGGCGCCAACCGGTTGGTGGAGCGGGTGGTGGAGGGATACCCAAAGAAGGGCCTGATCTGGCACTTCCAAGGCTCGGGCAAGTCGCTGCTCATGCTCTTCGCCACCGGCAAGCTCCGCCTCCATCCTGCCCTCGCCAACCCGACGGTGATCGTGGTGGTGGACCGCATCGACCTCGATAGCCAGATCAGCGGCACGTTCTATGCCAACGCCGCCCAGAACCTGGTGAAGGCCGACAGCCGCAAGGACCTGCAAGAACTGCTGGCCAGCGACGTTCGCAAGGTGATCATCACCACCATCCATAAGTTTGGCGAAGCCGACGGCGTGCTCAACGACCGCAACAACATCATCGTGCTGGTCGACGAGGCCCACCGCTCTCAGGAGGGCGACCTAGGCCGCAAGATGCGAGAGGCCCTTCCCAACGCCTTCCTGTTCGGCATGACCGGTACCCCGATCAACCGGGCCGACAAGAACACCTTCTACGCCTTCGGCGCCACCGAGGACCCCAACGGCTACCTGAGTCGGTACGGCTTCGAGGACTCCATCCGAGACGGCGCCACCAAGGAACTGCACTTCGAGCCCCGGCTGCTCGACCTCCACGTCGACCAGGCCGCCATCGAGGAGACCTGGCAGGAGCTCACGTCGCGGCTGACCGACGAGGATCGCGACCTGCTCGGCAAGCACGCCGCCAAGATGGCGGTGCTGGTCAAGGCGCCTGATCGGGTCGAGAAGGTCTGCGCGGACATCGCCCGGCACTTCGAAGCCAAGGTGGCCCCCAACGGGTTCGGCGCCATGGTGGTTACCTTCGACCGCGAGAGCTGCCTGCTCTACAAGCAGGCCCTTGACCAGCACCTCCCGCCCGAGACCAGCGACATCGTCATGTCGGTGAACAGCGGCGAAGACCAGTACGCCCCCTACCGGCGCGATCGCGACGCCGAGGAGAAGCTGCTCGACCGCTTCCGCGATTCGCTCGACCCGCTCAAGATTCTCGTCGTCACGTGCAAGCTGCTCACCGGCTTCGACGCCCCGATTCTCCAGGCCATGTACCTCGACCGGCCGCTGCGCGACCACACCTTGTTGCAGGCCATCTGTCGGACCAACCGGCCCTATGACCAGAAGAAGACCCACGGCCTGATCGTCGACTACCTCGGCGTGTTCGACGACGTGGCCCAGGCCCTGGAGTTCGACGAGGAGGGGATCGCCCAGGTCGTCACCAACATCGCCGAGCTGGCCGAGCAGCTTGCCGGTGCCATCGAGACCGCTCTTGGGTACTTCGAAGGCGTCAACCGGACCGTCACCGGCTACGAGGGACTCATGGCTGCCCAGGAGCGCCTGCCCGACAACGACGCGAGGGACCACTTCGCCGCGGATGTCAGTTACCTCATGCGGCTGTGGGAGGCGGTCTCACCCGACCCGGTCCTCGGTGCCCACGAGTCCGACTACCGCTGGCTGGTGCAGGTCTACGAATCGGTCAAGCCAGTCTCGGCCATCGGGCAACTGCTCTGGCACCAGCTCGGCGCCAAGACGGTGGAGCTCATCCACGACAACGTGCGGGTCGACGCCGTGCGCGACGACCTGGAGACCCTGGTGGTCGACGCCGACCTCCTCGAAGCCATCCTCGGCACGCCGGATCCCACCAAGAAGGCCAAGGAGGTCGAGATCAAGGTGGCCAAGCGGCTCCGCAACCACCTGCACGACCCCCGGTTCAAGGCCCTGGCCGACCGCCTCGAAGATCTGCGCCGTCGCCATGAACAAGGCGTGCTCCTCAGCGTGGAGTTCTTGAAGGAGCTCCTCGACCTGGCCCGCGACGTGGTCAAGACCGAGCAGGTCATTCCGCCGATCGAAGAGGCTGACCGAGGGCGTCAGGCGCTCACCGAGCTGTTCGAGGAGGTCAAGGTGGCCGACACCCCGGTCATCGTCGAACGCCTCGTGCACGACGTCGACGAGATCGTCCGCATCGTCCGCTTCGACGGCTGGCAGGCCACCCACGGCGGCGAGCGCGAGGTCAAGATCGCCCTGCGCAAGACCCTCTTCACCTACAAGCTCCACCAGGACACCGACCTGTTCGACCGGGCCTACGGCTACATCCGCGAGTACTACTGACTCGACTTCGGCGGACCTGGATGCGCTTCGGTGAGCGCACCCAGACCGCGCCGTCGTCTTGGACCTACCGGCCCAGATGGCGGCAGACCAGTGAGGGGCGCGCTAACCCTCCTTTCTACCGCCTTGAGCGGTTGGCCGTCTGCCTTGCCGTCCATGAACTTGCCCGTGGAGGTGTTGCGCTTGCTCCACGTCTGGGTCTTGGGGTTCTTGGTCTGTGAGCAGCCTCGCACCGCGCCGATGCGGCCGCCACCGTTGGGTCCGTTCTTGGCCATGTCAGCCTCCTACTTGGTGTCCCGCGGCGGGAACGGGTCGTTCCCCGGGGCCACGGTGTCGGAATCGCGGATGGTGCCGTTGGGCCGGTGGATGACGACCTCGCCCCCGCCGGCATTGTGGACGATCTCCCGCGCACTATCGATGGCGCCGGACTGCGTGGGTTGGTGACTGCTGGAGCGGTCCGCCCCTGGCTTGATCACGTCCCAACCCCCGGCAGGGTTCGGGACGACGTGCCGGTTGTTCTCTTTGCTCATGGTGATGCTCCTCTGGACTGGATGGGTTCGGGTGTCGGCGTCGAGCGCGACATCTCGCTCGACGCCGACCAGATCGGGGCGGACTACTTGCACTTCATGGGCTTGCAACCTGTGCGGCAGCGAGCCCTGCACTTGGAGGCGGTGGTGTGCGTCCAGGCGCCCTCGGGCGGGTTGCCGAAGTTGGCCTCATACAGGTCGAGGGTGACGTCGTAGGCCGACGCAAGGTTGGTCGCGTCCTCGGGGCCCTTGAGCCCGAAGTAGGGGTAGTGGTCGTAGAAGAAGCCGAAGACGCGCTGGCAATCCTCCCGGTAGGCGGCGGTGTCGAGGATGTGGGCGTGCCACAGCTGGTCGACGAGCCGGCACGGGACGATTGCTTCGTCGGGGTAGGCGAGGCACAGGGCAAAGAACCGGCGGTACTCGGCCTCGGCGAGGTCGAGCTGGTCCTTGCTCCAGGGCTCGCCCTCCTCCGGTTTGGCGAGCTTGTACCTGACCATGGCCAGGTCGAAGTCGACCTTGGCGAGGGTGTCGGCGGCGGGGTGGGCGGTGGTGCTGGTGGGCGGACGCATGGTCATCATTGGGGACTCCTTGGCCTGAGAGAGGCAACCTGCCGCTCTATTCTCAGAGGATAGCAGACCTCAGGAGATGAAACGCACCTGACTCTTCTGATAGAAAAGTTCGGTGACGGATGCCGAATCCTTGGGAAACCGCCTGCGGGCGCAGCGCACCAAGCTCGGGCTCACCCTTGCCCAGGTGGCGGAGGTGGCTGACCTTTCACTGCCCTATCTGTCGAATCTCGAGCGCGGGAGAGGCAATCCCACCATGGAGGCCCTCACCAAGGTCGCCGAAGCGCTCCAGGTCACCGTGGCGCACCTAGTCGACACCGGCAGCGCGGGTGACGAGGCTTCTGCCGGGCTGGAGGTGATGCTGGGAACCCCGCCCGAGTCGCTGGTCCGGTTCCTCCGGTCAACCGAGTTCGAGAGAGCGACCAAGCGGCTCGCCTCCAACCAAGGCGTGACCGAAGCGGACATGCGGGAGCGTCTGATCACTTCGATGTCGACAGCTCCTCGGCGCGCAAAGGGTGAGCCAACCGAAACCGACTGGCGTCGCCTCGTCGACACCTACTCGTTGATCCTCGGGTCGGACTAGAGGGCAAGGATGGCCGGCGGGCGCCTCACCTACGAGAGCATCGCGAGAGATCTCCTCAGTCACCTCCCCGCAGGTGCAGCGGAAGACCTGCGCCTCGAGGACCCGGCCACGGCCGTCGAGTGCAACTTTGAGCCGGTGAGAGTTCGAGCCATGCCTGCTGCTGGCCTGTTCGACGCCGAGGTGTGCTCCACCGACGGGTTCTACGACCACTCCATCGATCCCAACGGCCCGTGGATCTTCTACGCCGATGACGTCACGACGGCCCGCGCCCGTTTCACCATCGTTCACGAGGTCGGGCATCACCTCATCAACGCGGTGGCAAGCCACCTGCTCGACGCGATCGACAGCCTGGGCTCCGACGCGCAAGCAACGGAGGAACAGGTGTGCCATGCGTTCGCCGGACTTGTCCTCGTCCCGGACCACCTTGTCGGTGGCGGACCAGTGACGCCGGCTCGGATCGTGGAGGTGAAGGAGGAAAGCGCCGCCTCATGGGAGGCCACCATTGTTCGGTTGATCAGTTCAACAACCGAACCGCAGGCCGCCATCCTTCTCCGAGATCCGGGGGTCGTGGCCTTCGGAGTCGCCTCGCGCAGCCTTGGATCGGGTTGGTGGAACCGAGGGGCTGTCGTCGACGGTCACGGTCCGCTGCGATCAGCCCTTGGACGGAGGATCGTCGCCCAGCCCGACACCTACCGGTACGGCCTGGCGGGCTCGCAGCGAATGTTCGTCGATTCCGTTCCGGTGCACGCTCGTCTGGCTGTCGCGGTGTTCAGTCGTCAGCCCAGCGACGGTCACTTCGAGGTACTGGTTGACCCTGAGCCAACGTGGAAGGACGACGCAACTATGTGCCTCTTCTGCCCAGGGGAACGCGGGACGGGATGGTGTGAGACCTGTTCGGCGCGCTTTTGTGACGAGTGTGGCCGCTGCGGTTGTGCCGGCGCCCCTGCAACGGGGCAGCGCTGCAAGGTCTGCAATCGGCAGCCGCGGCGCCCTGGTGCAGACATGTGCCGCACCTGCGAGGCTGACTTCAGCTGACGGTTCCGGTCCGAGTCGTCAGCGGGGCATGCGGCCCGTTGTTGCTCGTCGTCCACCGGTAAGGCAACTGCGCGCATTGGAGCGCCTGGCTGCACTTGTTCTAGCCACCCACGGTCATCCTGTGACCGGAGGTCATCTACGCTCCCTGGTCTTGGCCAACGGATGGCCTAGCGGGAGGAGAGGTGCTGCCATGAAGGTCAAGGTCAAGAAGTTCGACGTTGCAATGGATGTCAAGAACAATGGGATCGAGTTCGAGGTTCGAACACCCGACGGCAGTTCGCAGGTCGGTGATTGCTGCCTCACCAAGACGGGGCTGACGTGGTGCATTGGCAGGACAACCAAGGCGAACGGGATCGATATCTCGTGGCGGGATCTCGCCGTGATCCTCGGATCACCAGATTCCAAGGCCGCAGCGCTGAAGGCTGCCAAATCTGTGTGATGGTCGATTCCCTGTGCTCCGCCGATGCTTGAGCACGCCGGATCCAGAGATTAAGGATGCGCCTTGCTTTCGACGGTAGAGGGCCTGGGCGGACTCTCGACCAGGAGCCAGGTCGGTACTACTCCGATACTAGAACTCGCCGAAAGCGGCCGGATCGAGCCCGACTCTCCGGACATAACCGCAGGTCACGGACTTGCTGGGACCGACCGAACGCCTTCAGCAGAACTTCGACATCTTCGACGCTGACGTCGTAATCGGGCCTACCGAAGGATCCTGAACATGCTGGTCAGTACCATGGACGCATTGGTGGCACGGGAGCTGGCGTCAGGGCTGAACATCCCGTCACCCTGGTGAGAGGACGATGAACATGGCGAACGCAGATCTGGCCCATGGGGACGAGGTTCTCATCCCTTGGGGGTTCGAGCACGAGGTCATCGGCACGGTTCAGGAGGTCTACGGCCCCTCCGCCCGTCGCCACGTCGTCGTCCTCCTGACGCCCGTGCTGAGCAGTGCCGTCGTCGATGAACTCGCCAACCATCGACGGTCTCCGTCCCGCTCGACGCGGTCGAGAAGGTCGCCCCAGCGGCGTGACCCGGGGGAATTCGCGACACTCCTGTTTGGTACTACTCCGGTACTAACTCGCCGGAAACACCCGAAGCG
>JAABUN010004600.1_pt1 | contig 18497 bp, 26 predicted proteins | sample 5559311 | NCBI WGS metagenome assembly JAABUN01 (sample SAMN10711877, study PRJNA513370) | rock metagenome | isolation source: Antarctica rocks | place: Antarctica: Victoria Land, Siegfried Peak sud | reverse complement strand
CGGCCCAGACCTTGGCGATGGTGTCCTTGCCGAGCCCGAACCGCTTGGCCAGCAACCGGGTCGTCCAGTGCGTCCCGCCGTCATCAGGCTTGTCCTGACAGGTCACCCGCACGATCTCCGCGACCGTGCCCTCGGTCAGCCCGGACTTGCGGCCACGCCCCTTGGCGATCTTCCCGACGCCGTCCACGCCCTGCTCGACGAAGCGAGCTCGCCACCGCCGAACGGCATCGGGCGTGACCTGACAGCGCCGCGCGATCTCCTGATTGGCCACCCCATCACCGGCCCACAGCAGCGCCTTTGCCTGAAGCACCTGCCGGTGCGGCAACGACGTGGACATCGCCATCGGCGTCAACTCGGCGCGCTGTGTCGCCGTCAAGGGCAAGGCCGGGGCAGTCATCACAGGCATGACCATATGATCCCCTGTTATATCGCAGACACGACTAGGCGCGCCGACCTCACCGCCGCCAATTCACAGACGGACCACTAGGCTACGAGCGGGTGTCGTTGCTCGCGCGGATCGGGGCGTACATCGCCTCTACCGCCGCGATGGTCGCGAACACGGCTGCAAATCTCGCGATCCGGGCGGGGATCATCCTGACGCAGGGTGCTATCTACGCGATCACCGCGGCTCAGTGGTTGTGGAACGCCGCCATGACGGCCAACCCGATCGGCCTGATTGTCTTGGGGATCGCAGCCCTCGTCGGCGGCCTGATCTACGCCTACAAGCATTCTGAGACGTTCCGAACCATCGTGCAGGGCGCGTTCGATGCCGTCGGCGCAGCCGTGCGGTGGGTGGTCGAGAAGATCGCAGACCTGTTCGGGTGGCTGTCGAAGGCGCCCGGAATGGGATGGGCCAAGGACGCAGCCGATAAGATGACGGGGCTCGACAACGCGACCAGCGGTGCGGGCGATTCCGTAGACGAGCTCGCGAACTCGGAGGACGCGGCGAAGACCGCGACGGACAACCTCAACGCCGCGACGCAAACCACACTTGACAAGTTCACGCTGCTGAATGTGGGCGCACTGTCGGCGGCTCGCGCCGAGGACGCGTGGAAGGCGTCCCTGGACGCCGTCACCGAATCCGTCAGACAGAACGGCGGCAGCCTGGACAACAACAGCGCGGCCGGCCGCGCGAACCGCAGCGCGATCGAGGGCGCCGCCGGTGCGCTCAACGAGAAGGTCAAGTCGGACGTCGCCGCGATGATCCAGTCCGGCGACCTCACCGGCGCCACGCGCGTCGCTACTGAGCAGTTCGAGGCGAACCGCCGCAAGCTCATCGACGTGGCCGTGCAGTCCGGGTTATCCCGGGAGGCTGCGGAACGCTACGCCGGGCAGTTGCTTGCTACGCCTGATCAGATCGCCACGGCAATCCAGACCCCCGGGTTGGAAGCCGCGCGCCGTGAGGTGCAGGGCCTCGGCGTTGACATCAGCAAGCTGACGGACAAGACGATCAACATCGTCGCGAACGCGAAGGCCAACGGCATCATCGGCTACGGGGTCGACAAGTTCGGGAACATGGCGCAGCTCGCTGCCGGCGGTTCCGTGCACGGCCCGGGGAGCACTACCTCCGACAGCATCCCGGCCATGCTCTCTAACGGTGAGCACGTCTGGACCGCCGCCGAGGTCGCGGCTCTCGGTGGTCACCAGGCGATGCACGCCTTGCGCGCAGCGGTCATGCGCGGCGAGGTCGGTGCCTTCGCTACTGGTGGCGCCGTGGGCCGGAATGTCACGGTCCGAGCGTCGTCACAGGCCGGCGAGCTAGGCGACGCCGTACGCGGCGCGATGGGTGCCGCATTCGAGGCTGTGCAGTCCGCTGCGCGCACCGCAGTCCAGCGCGCGCAGACTGCTGCCACTACGCAGGCCCGCGCGGCACAGGCCGGTTCCGGCGTAGCCGGCCGGGGGAATGTCGACGCCGAACTCCTGCGCCGCTTCGACGCGTGGAACGCGAGCATCGGCGGCGCGCTACACATCGTGTCCGGGTACCGCTCGTCGGCTAAGCAGGCGCAGCTGTACGCCGCCTATCTCAATGGCACCGGGAACCTCGCGGCCCGCCCCGGTTCGTCCAATCACGAGAAGAGCCCGGCGCGCGCGATCGATTACGGGCCGGCGTCGTGGGCTCGCACCCCCGGCTCTTACGCCTACGGCTTGAAGGCCCCGGTCCGGTCGGAGCCGTGGCACCTCGAGCGCGCCTTCGACGAAGGTGGGGTCGCTCGTGGCAGCGGCATGATGCCGAAGTTCAACCCCCGTCCCGAGCGTGTCCTGTTGCCCGGGCAGACAGAGGCGTTTGAGCGGCTCGTCCAAGTGCTGGATCGTCAGGGCGTCGGGGCGGGCGTGAGTGTGTCGGTCAGCGCAGACGCGGGTCTGGCCCAGCAGTACGCCGAGCAAGTGGCCGAACGCACGGTCGTCAAGTGGCGGGACGCCTTGGCCGTGAGCGGGCTGGCGAGCATCCTGTGACAGTCCTGCTCGCGGCGCCCTACGCACCGCGCTTTGTCAGCTACGGCCTTCGCAGCCTCATCGCTGCCGGCACGAACACCATGGACGCCCTGGCGGCTGACTGCTCGGCTGGCAGAGTGCGCCGTCATGCAGACGAGCCCACCGGCGGTCCGGTACGAAGCGGTAACCGACCTGCTGGTTCTCAAGATGCATCCCGGGGAGGAGCTACCGGCTGAGTGCGTCATGCAGCCGGTCGACATCGACATGCCGCCGGTCATGCGTCTGACGGCGATGGTCGGGATGGACGACGCACGCATCTACGCCTTCGGGGTATCGCCCGCCTCGATCTTCGTGCCCGCAGGCGTTATTCGTGCCGCGCCGACTCCGATCGCGCCTGTTGAGACCGAGCCAGACACGTGGTTGCTGCCGTTGTTCGATGGGGCGCAACGCGCGGCTGCCGGGTCCCTTCCTCTCGACCTCCTTGACGGCTGGCCGCCCGTGACGCTTCTACTGGCGAACAGCGGCCGCATGGTCGGACTGACCGTGCCGGCGGCCCGGAGGCGTCTCGTAGAGAGCCTGTGGAGCGGCGACGCGACACCGCCGCATGCCTGATCTGAGCTGGGTCGACTGGGGCAACGCGCCGTCGTGGGGCGCGCTGATCGCCGCTGTGACCGCCGCAGGCTTTGCTGGCCGCAACGTGCTGGTCGACGTCAGGGACCGCCAGAGAGCCCAGGCCGGTCAAGTGGCGGCGTGGTGGGGCAAGAGCAGCCTCGGCGACCCTGGCCTCGGCGCCCTGCCACCGCGCAAGCGCGAGTTCCTCGGCGCGTGGGTCCGCAACGCCTCTGAAGTGCCGGTATACGACGTCGAGGTGCTCTGGCTCTATGCGGGCAAGCGGCACAAGGCCAAGACGCTTCGGGTGCTACCACCAAACGACGAGCCAGAGTTCCACGCCATGCCACTCGACCCTGACCCGCAGTCTCCGTGGCACGACCTGTCAGTCGAGGAGAAGGTGCAGGCCTTGCTCGACGTCACGTCCGGAGGTATGGACGTCGAGGTGTCCTTCCGGGACTCAGAGAACCGCAGGTGGCTCCGGTCCCCGTCAGGGGCCTTGACCCTCGTCAAGCAGCACTACCGCCCAGCCTGCGTCTTACTGAGAGGCTGCGCCCCATGACAGAGGACCGCCGGATCAAGTGGGAACGCACCCTCGAGTGGCCGCTGACGTTGGCCGCTGTGCTCTTCCTCGTCGCCTACGCCGTTCCCATCCTCAGGCCCGACGTTGACCCGAGCCTCCCCGATCTGATCGTCACGCTGACGTGGGTCGCCTTCGGCGTGGACTACATCGTGCGGCTCGTCCTCAGCGGCGCACGATGGCGCTTCGTCCGGCAGCATCCGCTCGACCTGCTCGTCATCGCCCTGCCGATCCTGCGACGCTGCGCCTCCTGCGGCTCGTCGCGCTCCTGAGCGTGCTCAACCGCTACGCGAGCGCCGGCGCCCTGCGTGGTCGCGTCGTGCTCTACATCGTCGGATCGACGGCCTTGCTGATCCTCGTGTCCTCACTCGCCATCCTCGACGCCGAGCGAGGCCGCGAAGGGGCGAACATCGAGGACTACGGCGACGCCGCATGGTGGGCGATCACGACCATGACCAACGGTCGGATACGGCGACCGCTTCCCGGTCGCCGGCGCCGGACGCCTCATCGCCGCGGCCGCTCATGCTCGCGGGGATCGCACTGCTCGGCACCGTCACCGCGCTACGACGTCCGCCCGGGTGGTCGACGGCGGTCGACCACGAGCGGCACCGCAACGCCCGCGCTGTGCTGTGGCTCGGGGCACGACGGACGGCAGCGGGGCGGCCTGCATAGGACCAGGGGCACCCCGCGCCCACCCTCCAGGACGCTGACCGTGGAGGAGGTCGCAAAAGCCTGCGTCAAGTTCAGATCTTCACGGGACGGCGTGTGGGCCGGGACGGTAATGGGGCGTGGGGCACGTGCCCATCGCGGCCCGACAGTTCGTAGGCTGCTCGCTGTGATGCCGGATGTGTTGCCTGACGATGCTCTCGTCGTGCGAGGCGGCCTGATGGCAGACCCGGCGGTCGCTCGCGAATCCGCAGAAGCACATGACGCTCGCTTGTCAACTTTCGCCGGCGTTCCAACGGACGGGGAGAGCGTCGAAGACCTACTCAGGCGACTCTGTGTCGATGGCCCGATCCCCAACGGCAAGCTCCGGGCCACCACTGCCGGTGCGCTGCGAGCGGCCGGATTTGATTTTGCGTACACTCCACCCCCGGACTGTCACTACGATGTGATGTTGGGTACCGTGACGGACGAGCACCTTGAACGCTTTAGCGCGGCCTTCGACGAGCCGATCAAAAATCCGACCAAGGGAGGTCGACCAGCATGAAGAGTGTGTGGGTCGACTTCAACGCGAGGGTCGACGGGTATTGCGTGGTGCCGGCTCGTAGGTTCCCAGAGGGCGCCGCTGTCGATGAAGAGGTGTCGGTCTACGACCCGGAGGACAACGAGACTCAGGGCAGAGCGAGGGTGGCGGGGTTCGATCTGGATCGAGGTCGGGTCCTGCTAGACGTCGACTGGGAGAGCTTCGACGAGGAAGCCGACGTTGTCATGTTGGCCCAAGTCTTCCTGCTGGCTCGTTTGGGAGTCCCTAGCCGGATGGCCTTCGCAGCTGCAGGCGCGGTCATCTTCGTGACTGGGCTCGGAGCACATGCCATCGAGGCCAAGCCGAAGCGGCCTGACGCGGTGGTCCGGCACCTCGAGTTCGACCGGATGGTCACAGCCTGATGTTCCGCCTGGACTGGTTCGGCCTATCAGAGGGGGCCGCTGCCGATCATCGCGGCATGCTGACGCTCGTCGGCTTCAACCCGCAGGTGCTGGCCATACCTCTTGAGGCCATGCCAGCCTCAGTGGGTCTCGTGCTAGTGGTGGTGCTCGAGTCAGACGATCCGGAGCGGCCGGGTGATCACGCCCTTGGCTACTCAGTACGCCTGACTGCCCCTGACGGCAGCATCCTGTTTGCTGCACAGCAGACTGCTCCGCTCCCGGTTCGCATCCACCCCGAGTTGCCCATCAGGGTCCAGATCGTGTTGGGAACCCAGGTGGCGTTGCGCCTACACGGGCGCTATGAGGCTGCCGTGACCATCGAGTTCCCCGATCAAGCACCGATCTACGGAACACGCAGCATCTATGTTATGTCGCCCGTCGAGTTAGGTCCCGAGGCCACAACCTCGGCCCCGCCTTAGGAGATCGCCGCGAGGACGGCGCGCGTCCGTTCGAGGAACGCCTGCCGCGCCGGGTGATCCCGCAGGGAGCGAGGCGACCCGGCGCAGGTCGTCGATCAGGCCGGCGACCTCGGCGGCCGAGATGCGCGGGGACGTGATCAAGGCGATGCACTAACGCGCATGTCGTATGTCGTCGACCTGCTCGTCCGTCAGGGCCCCTCGGCGAGGACCTCACTTCTGGCCCACCAGCGCGTTGAGCCGGTAGGCCTCGTCCGCGAGCGCCTGACGGACTGTGGACAGCGGCCCGGCAGCCCCCCGACCGTGACGGCCGAGGGGCTGCTTGCACGAGGGGCGCAGCGCGTGGTAGCCGAGCGCCCAGGTCGACCGGGACGACTCGTGCGCGACGTCACCCCCCGGCGATCTCCGCGGCGTGACGCAGGTGGTCGGCCAGAGTTGCCGCCTGCAAGGCGGTGAGCGCCGTCCGACCCATGGGGCTGGAAGGGACCTCCATGACCACCTGGTGCAGCCCGGGGCCGTCCTCGTCCTCCCACTGTGCGGTCCAGACTTCCGCCACGCCAGGCTCGTCGGCTGGCGTGTAGCCCTCCTCCCGGGCGACGGAGGTCGAAGTGCCGCTGCGGTGCTCCACCATCCACTCGCTACCTTCAGACAGGTCTGCATGGTCAGTGCACCATGGCGGGCACTGCGTGGTCACCTGCGGCTTTGCCACGCGTGTGCCCACGCTCGCGCGGGCGTCGGCGACCTTGAGCAGCAGCGCACGGGCCAGGCGTTCGGCCTCGTCGAGCTCCATCGAGGTGAAGTTCTTCATGCCGGCGTTCTCGGGCCAGTCGATGTCGATCGTCATCGGGTCGTGCCGCCCACCCCCCGCCGCACCGGGCTTCATGCGCTGCGCCGGCGGCGTGAGGTCAGCGAGTCGGTGCTGAACCTCGCGATGAACGCGTCGAGGTCGTCCCGGCGGATACGGACCAGCCGGCCGTAGCGGACGGCGGGCAGGTCACCACGGGCGATGGCGCGGTGGACGGTGCTCGGGGTCGTCGCCAGGAGCGTTGCGACGTCGGCCGGGGTGAGGTAGGCGGCGGTGCCGACGACCTGGCGGGTAGAAGCGACCCGCGCGCTCATGCCGCCCGGCCCGCGAGCCGGTCGCGCTCGTCAGCCACCTCCACCAGGAAGCGAGCGAGCATGCGCGCCTCCTCGGGCTGGAGGTGCATGACCTGTCCGAGGTCGAGCAGCTGGGCCGGCGTGAGGCGGTCGGTCTCCTCCTCGGTCATGCCGGGCGCAATGCCGTCCTGGCCGTCGAAGGGCAGCGCGAGCATCACCCTGAGGCGGTCGCTGCTGTCGCCGGCCTCGACGACGCCGACCTTGTACGGCTGCCCCCAGATCGAGCGAAACCACTCGGTGACCTTGAGGTGATCGCCGAGCACGAGCGTGGGGTACTCCGGCTCCGTCTTCGCGGTGCAGTGGAACGAGCCGAAGCACCAGGCGGGGTGCTCGACCTCCTCCCTCGTGGTTGTCGAGGGCTGGTCGATCATGGTTCCTGATGAGGTGGTCGTAGCGTTCGTCATGGGTCGTTCCTCTCGGTAGTTGAGTGGTGCGATCAAGGCCCCGGCCGCTGTTGACGCAGCGGTCGGGGCCGCCTTGCTCACTGCATGAGGTGCTCCTCCACCTCGTCGAGCGTCATGCCGTAACCGCCTTGCAGGCCAGAAGACACAACACTGTTCGTATGGGCGTCGACCAGCATGTAGGTGCCGTAGTCGACTGCACGAGGGTCGCGCCGTCGAGACTTCGCAAGGTGTAGACCCTGCCGGTCGGCCATCCTGCGCATACGGTTCTCTCTGACCTTGTGCTCGTCGCCCATGCTGGAAAATATGCCCGTGGTGATGTCCGAAGGCAAGTCGGAAGGTGGGCGCCGCGCCTTCCGTGCCCCCCTCACCCTGACTCCCGGCCGGAGTTCGGGGCACGACGGGGGCACACGAGGTCGAGAAACGGTGCGAGACAACGGCAAGTGTTGAGAGGCATAACCGCAGGTCAGGCGGGGTGCAGAAGCATCGGCGCAGGTCAGGACGGGTGCCGGATTACTTCCGCTTCAACGTGTAGAGCGCGTCAGGCGGGCAAGGTCCGGGGTCTGAGACCCGTCGCTAGGCCGCACACGGTCATCAATATTCGGGGGCACTTCGGCCAGCAGGTCGCCCGCGGCCGTGGGTGCGGTCCTGGCTACGCTGTGGCGCGAGTGGCCCCGGCGGCGGGCATGCTGGACACTGCCGGGACGTTGTCCGGGGAGGAGTTGCGCCGAGCAGTGACGGGAGGAGCAGGAGGATGCCGCAGGCGACCGGTCGTGCCCTTCCGGTCCTGGCTCGCGCGCTGACCCTGCTTGCGGTGCTGTCCGGGCTGTACGCCATGCACGTCGTGGCCGGGGGCGGCCACAGCGCACACGCCGCCTCACCTGCCTCGGTGTCGTCGAGCCCCTCTCACGACGGCTCGACCGTCGCCCCGCACCTCGACCGCGCGATGGCCATGGGGGAGCAGATCCTCGCCGACGCCATGGCCCGGCCCGCGGTGGACGGCGACCTCGTGGCGACCGGAGCGCTGTGCCTCGCCGTCCTGATCTCGACCGGGCTCGCGCTCGTGCTGCCCCGGCTGTCCCACCTGGTCGCGCCGCCTCAACCGGTCCGACGCTCGTCCTGGGACCGGACCGTCCCGCCTGCCCGCGGACCGCCGCGGGACCTGCTCGCTCAGCTCTGCGTGCTCCGGACGTAGGACAGGCGCGCCGACGCCCGACGTCGGCACAGCAGCGCCTCACCGCACGTTCCGTAGATCCTTTCGAGCCGTAGGAGAACCCCAGCCATGCGCAACAACCTGATCAATCGTCGTAGTACCCGCTCCGCTGCCCTTGTCCTGTCCGTCGCCCTGGCTCTGACGCTTTCGGCGTGCGATGGGGACGACAGCACCGTCACCCCACCGACGGGCGCCGGGGGCGCCGGCACCGGCACTGTCGGTGCAGTGTCCGCACAGCACAACGACGCCGACATCACCTTCATCCAGGACATGACCCCGCACCACAAAGGCGCTCTGGCGATGGCCGAGCTCGCGCCGACCCGCGCGCAGAACGCCGATGTGAAGCAGCTCGCTGAGCGGATCGTCGCCGCGCAGGGACCCGAGCTCAAGCTCATGCAGGAGATGGCCGAGACCTGGGACGTCGAGCTGGCTGCCGGCGGCGCCATGAGCGCCGGCATGGAGATGGGCGGCGACACGGACATGCTCAAGTCGCTGTCCGGCGCCGAGTTCGACCGTGCCTTTCTGGAGATGATGACCGTCCACCACGAGGGGGCCCTGACCATGGCGCAGACGGAGCTGGACAAGGGCGAGAACTCGCAGGCGAAGGCCCTGGCTCGCGAGATCACCGAGAGCCAGACCGCCGAGATCGAGGAGATGAAGCAGCTGCTCAGCCAGCTGTAGGGCGGCGGCACCGGGCCGGGACGTCCTGGCCCGGTGCTCTTGCCGCGCAGCCCCACTCGTCTCGGCGATCTCCTCCCGCTCTGACTCGATGATCTCGTCGGCGAGCTGATGGAACCGCGGGTCCTCGATGTCGGCGCGCTCGTTGGTCAGGGTGGCGATGCTGTGGTGCGGGATCATCGCCTTCATCCAGGAGACGTCGTCGATGGTCGTCTGGTCGAAGCGAGGAACAGCGTGCTGGCGAACAGGACCGCGCTGCCGGAGAAGATCGCGGTGTTCTTGCGCTTGTCGCAGTACATGGTCAGCATGAACCCGAGCATGATGGCCGCCATCATCGCGCCGATGTACAGCGCCATCCAGAACCGCGCCTGGCTGAACCAGACGTGGTCGATGCGGTAGTCGGTCGAGTACATCGGGCACGAACATCACGACTTCGACGTGGCAACCAGCGCGATGAACCGCTTGTAGCTCGTGTGCGCTCTCTCCTGTGTCGTGTTGGGGCCGCGGACCGGCCGTGGCCGCGCTGCAAGTGGCGGCGGTTGCCAGGGGCTCAGGCGTCCCGGCGCAGGGACGGCCGAGTGTCGGGGCTCCGGCTGATCACCGCATGCCCGTGTGGGTGCACGGATCAATCACCTCGAGACGTGGCGGCGCCGCATGCACCAGCACGACGTCGGACTTGTCCTCCGCGATCCGGCTGCGACAGAAAGACAATCCCCGGAACCGGGGCCGGGGAACCAGAGATCCCACACCTGGTCAGACATGGTTGCTCCTCGGCGTGACGTGCCCAACGTGCCGATGTGGGTCCGGACAGTCAGTCGCCCGGTTCCAGGCGGCGGTGAAGGCGGCTTCTCGTTGGACGTGTTGGGCCCGGGCGGCTTTGATGAAGGGGGACCGTTGCACGGCCGCGAGGATCATCGAGTTGACCCAGGAGACCGGTGGACGGAGCGGCCGGACGATGTCGAGGAACAGCACGACCCGGTCGGTGTCGGTGTCGTTCCATGCCTCGTGTTCGTAGGTGTCGTCGAACACCAGTGATCGTCCTTGCTCCCAGTGCCGGACCTCGCCGCCAACCCGGATCCCGGACGCTGTGGCCGGTTCGGGGACCATGAGCGCCAGGTGATGGCGTAGCACTCCGCGGTAGGGGCCGTAGTGAGGGGGTAGGCGCTTGCCCGGACCGAGGATCGAGAAGAAGGCCGTGGTCAGACCTGGGATCGCCCGCAGCACCGCCGCCGTGTGTGGACAGCGCAGGCAGTTTGGGTGGTCCCAGACGCCGTAACCGGCGAACCAAAAAGTCTTCCACTGGTCGTCGCGGCTGAGCCGGATCTGGTCCGGGGCGACGTCGTGGAAGTTCGGCAACGCCGCCCGGACCGTCAGCACCCTTTCGGCCTCCTCGCGGATGGCCGGGTAGTGCTGCTCCAGCAGGGCTGTCCACGAGAAGCCAGCGGGATCGAGGAACGGCTGCGTCCCGACGGCGGAGAAATGACCGAACACCCGGTTGCTCAGACGCGGCAGGCTGCTGCACTCGACCAACCGCTGCACCTGGGCGAGTGGCCAGCGGTTTCCCAGTCTTGTGGTCACGTCGCCAGGCCATAAGTTGCATACCTGTTTTATGCCGCTTGATCTCGCGGACTTACGGCGAAACCGCCGCGCAGCAGCTTGGGCCAGTCGTCCATCTGCGCGTCCATCCGGTGGTCATCCTCGCGTTTTCGTTGTCGTTGTTGCTTCGGGTCTGAGGGTGTTGTGGTGCTACGTAAGGTGCGGACGCGCGGCGCCTATCCGCGCCGGATCAGCTCGCCTTGCGCGCCAGAAGGCGAAGCACGATGCCGAGTTTGGAACGCTGGACGAACTCAAGCCGCAGCCCGGCCTCTGCGACGCGCTTCTCGGGTTCGCGTAGCAGGTGATCGCCCTCCAAGCGGAGAAACATCGGTTCCAGCAGCCGCTGCGCGAACCGGATGAAGCGCTGCGGGCTGCGTACGTGCTCCAACAGGACCAGGGTGCCGTCAGGGCGAAGCACACGGGCCATCTCGCGAGTCGCGGCTGCGTCATCGGGGATGCTGCACAGCGCCAGCGTCGCAACAACGGTGTCGAAACAGTTGTCGGGGAAGGGTAGGTGTTGCGCATCCGCGATCTGCAGGGCCGCGGCCTGCTCGGACACCCTGGTGCGGGCGATCGAGATCATCGCGCCGCTCAGGTCGATGCCGGTCACGCTGGTGCCCGATGGGTAGTACGGAAGATTGCGACCGGTCCCGACAGCAACCTCGAGAACCCGGCCGGCTGCGTTGTCGGCCACCCACTTGCGGCCACCGCCGAACAACAACCACTCTGACAAACGGATCTTGCCGTCATAACGGGGCGCCGACGCGTCGTAGCGGTCCCTGATGGCTGTGGTCGGGTCGGACTGCCTCACCTCGAGGCGTGTCAGCGCGAAGGGGCAGCGGCGGCGGACATCATTTGGTTGTGCATGCGCTGCATCCCTGGGTTGCCCGTCTGCATGAGCGCGTGCATCCGTTGCATCCCGGGATTGCCCTGCTGCATGAGCTCGTGCATACGCTCCATGCCGGCCCCGGGCGACGGATGAGCGGGTTCGGCGCTGGCGAGACCGGCGGTCGAGACCAGGACCGCGGCGATGATGGCTGCGGTGGTCCCGGCTAACCGGGTAAGTCGTCGTCGCTGCATCTCATCTTCCCTTTAACCTCGTTCTTGCACGGATACAGAGGGGGAGTACCCGATCAAGGGCTGGGCACACCTCCGGCGTACGTCGACCTGCGGCAAGCGGACCCCGACGGCATGTACAGGAACAGCGCCAGAGGCGCCGGCGCCGTGTTACCCGCCGAGACAGCAGTGTTCCTTCACTGGCCCTTCACCGCGGGCGTCCATGCTCGCAGGGTCCCTACCAAGGAGGAACCGTGCCGCATGACCAGATGGTGGTCGGCATCGATGACCGGCGACCCCGCGCGTCACCCTGGCCGTTCCGGCCGATGAGCAACCCGGCGACGGCGTCGTTCCCCGTCGCGCTGACCGTCGGGGTCGCCTACGTCTTCGGCATGGTTGCCCCGATGGTTGCTCTTGCGCTGGCGTGGGACCGCCGCGACTGGGGCGTGCCGCTGACCGGTCGGTCGGTGACGTGGCGGATCGGCCGCCTGTCCCGCACGCTGCCGCTGGGCTATGCCCTGTCGGGTGGTCTGCTCGTACTGATGGGAGCGCTGACGGTCGCGCTCGCGCCGCGCCGGCCGGGTATGGCCAACGACGGCTGGCAGGTCCAGGTCAGCGCCGCGCTGCAGCACGCCGCCGCTGTCACCACGGGTTCCTGTCCGGAGTCCCGGGCTGGGTCACGGCCCTACTGATCTTCGGCGCGCTGGCCGCCTTCCTGCGCGCCGCGCTGTGCCGCTCCTCGGCCACGCAAGACGTCATCGTCCCGACCTCCAGCCCGACCCGCGACGAGAAGGAACTGATGCCACGATGAACACCCGCACGCAAACCCCTCCCTCGAGCCGTCGTCAGTCCGGCCGGACAGCACCGAATTCGGTGTCGTCGAAGCCCCGGAACCCCGCGGTGGCTGCGCTCGCCGTTGCTTCGGAGTCGAGCGGCGCATCCAGCGCGTCGGGGACAACCCCCGCGACTGACTTCCAGGTCGGTGAGCCCGGCGTCGGTGCGGTCTGTCCCTGGCGTCCACGACCGGCGGGCAGGTGCAGCTCGCCGACTACCGCGGCAGGAGTGTCCTGCTGTACTTCCAGGAGGGCTTGGGTTGCCAGCCGTGCTGGGAACAGCTGCGCGACCTCGAAGCCCGCAGACCGGACCTGCGGGCCGCCGGCATCGACGAGATCCTCACCGTCACCACCGACCCGGTCGACCAGCTGAGGCAGAAGGCCGCTGACGAGGGTCTGAAGACCCCGGTGCTGTCCGACCCGGACCTGGCCGTCTCCCGGGCCTATGAGACCAACAGCTACGGCATGATGGGGGACTCGCGCAACGGGCACACCTTCCTGCTCGTGGCCCCGGACGGCACGATCACCTGGCGCGCGGACTACGGCGGAGCAGCGAAGTACACGATGTTCTTGCCGGTCGACCGGGTGCTGGCGGACCTGAAGGCCGCCACCGCGTGACGTCGCCTCCGGGATCGCCGCGGACGGTGACGTTGCTCACGGCTACAGACTGCGCCATGTGCGAGCACGCCAAGCAGGTGCTGGACACGGTGGGACGGGACTACCCGCTCACCGTCAAGCAGGTACCGCTGGACACCGCACGCGGCAGGGCCTTGGCAACCGAGCAGGCGGTGCTGTTCGCACCCGGGATCCTGCTGGACGGCAGGTCCTTCGGGTACGGGCGGCTGTCGGAGCGCAAGCTGCGCAGGGCGCTCACCTCCCCCGGCCGATGACCCCTCTGCCGTTGCGGGCAGGCTGATGAGCGTGCTGACACCGACTGAGTTCCTGACCCTGCGGATCGAGTCCGCAGGCCTGCTGGCACCGGCCATCGGTGCGCTGGTCGGCATCGCACTGACGCTTTCCCCGATCGCGTGGCCGAGCGTCCCGGCGGTCGTCGCGCTCGTCGGTCCTGCTCGCGCCGCCGCTCGCGAAGACCGGCCAGCGGCGATCAGTGGTCCGCGCGGGTTCGCGGTCGTGCTCGGGTTCGTCATCGGCATGGACGGCGTCATCGCCACCCTGTCCGCGGCCTTCGTCAGTGTTCTCGTGCTGCTCACGCGGGCGGCCGTGGTGCTCAGCGTCGTCGCGATCATCGTCCTGACCTACGCCGCCGTCCGACTGCTCCTCGCCCGCACCCCTGCCGTGTGCCGCCGGCTCGACGCGCTGCCTCCCGACCCGCTGCGGGCCGTCAGCGCCGGGGTCGCGTTCTCGGTCAGCGGCTGCCCCGGCTGCGCACCTGTCGCCGCGGCCGTCGGGACCGCGGCTGCGGCCGCCGGTCCGCTGCTGTCGCTGGTGGTGGTCGCAGCCTTCGTCGTCGGACGGGCCGGGACGCTCTATGCCGCCGCGGCGTTCGGCGGACGGTGGCTCACCCCAGCAGACCCGCGCAGGGCGCGCAGAGTCGACATCGCGATCGCCGTCGTGCTGCTGCTGTCCGCGGCCTACTATGCCTACCGACTGCTGGACGGCCAGGTCTTGACGACCTTGCCGGGCGAAGGTCAGCTGCTGCCCTAGCAAGACTGACGCCGGCCGCCTCTGGCCGCAACCGGTCAGCATGCGCACGATGTCCTTCAGGGGGGTCCTGGCAAGAGGGACGCCGCTGCTTGCCCAATGGTTGCTTTCTTTTGTGACGAAGGCCTCCCCGCGGTCCCCGGTCGGTCCCGCCCAGCGGGGAAGGGGCAAGGGCAACCCAACACCGAAGGAGATCCCCGTGACCGAGACACACCCCGCCGATGAGGCGCGCAAGGGGCTGATCACCTCCGTGACCGGCAAGGCCAAGGAGGTCGCCGGCGCCGTGCTCGGCAACCACTCGCTGGCCGCCGAAGGACAACTGCAGCAGGCCGAGGCCACCGCCCGCAAGGACGCCAACGCGACGCAGGCCGTCGCCGACGCCGAGGCAGAGCAGGCCGCAGAGGTCATCGCCGAGGAGACCGCCGTGGCCGAGCGCCAGAAGGACTCGGTCGCTACGGTCGCGGACGCACGGGAAGATGTCGTCCTGCAGCAGGCCGGCGCTGAGCAGGCCAACGCTGCCGTCGCCGCGGAGCGCCAGGAGGCGCTCGACAAGGCCGCTGCGGAGCAGGACGCCCAGCGGGAGCAGGCGGCCGCGCTCGAGCAGGCCCGCGCCAGCCGGGCGGAGGCCGAGCGTGACCAGCAGGCGGCGCTGGACAAGCACGAGCAGCAACGGGACAGCGCGCAGGCGGCTGAGCAAGCGGCCGCGCGTGCGCGCGAGCAGGCGGACCGTCTGGCCGCCGAGTCCGGCCTTCCGCCCCAGTCCTGACCCACTACCGACAAGGAGCATTCATGAACGTCCTCACCATTCCGCGTACGGCGGCAGCGCTCGAGTACAAGGCGCTGCGCTACCCCTCACAGCTGTTCGAGACCAAGGTGGTCGCCGTGCTGCTGTCCGAGCAGTCCAGTGTCCGGCTCACCTTCGAGCGGGTCCTCGGCAGCCTGGACTCCACCGCCGGCTCGCTGTTCGCCGATCAGGGGCTCAAGGACCGGGGCAGGCTGCTCACCCGCCGTGCCGACATCGTCGAAACGGCGGCCTCTCTCGAGGCCAAGGCGCAGCAGCGCAGGGAGCAGGCGGACGCGCAGCTGCGTTCTGACACCGAAAAGGCTGCGGCCAAGAAGGCGCAGGCGCAGCAGGACCTCGAGCGCACGTCGCAGCAGGCCCGGGCGGAGAAGTCGGCGGCCAAGCAGGCCGCTGAGCAAAAGGCGCAGGCACGTCAGAAGGCTGACCAGCAGGCCGCCGCCGCCAAGGCCGAGGCCACGCTGAAGGCCGAGCGTCAGCGGGCCGAGGAGCAGAAGTCGCGCATCGAGGCCAAGGAGAAGGCGGCGACCGCGGCGCCGAAGGCCCAGCTCGACAAGGCGGTGGAGGACACTGAGGCGGCGCAGAAGCAGCGCAGCGACGCCGAGCGACTGGCGAAGCTGGCCGAGGCGGAGAAGGCCAGCCGCCAGCGCGAGGCCGAGAAGGCCCGCCAGAGCTAGGCGCGACCTGCGCAGCCGATGCAGGTACGGCCGGCGGGGCGGGCCACGAGGCGCTCGGCGCCAATCGACCCGCCACAGCCGGCGCACCGTCCGTACGTCCCGTTCTCCAGCAGCCCCAGTGCGTGCTCGACGTCGTCGAGCCGCTGCCGTGCCTGCGCCAGCAGTGCGCCGACCTGGGCTCGTTCGAAAGCGATGGTCGCCCCTTCGGGGTCGTGCTCGTCGTCGGCGTTGGATGACTCCGAGGCGGCCATCATCTGCTCGAGGTCGCTGGTCAGGTCGGCGACCTGCGTGAGCGCACGCTCGCGCGCTGCCAGCAGCACATCCGCATCGCTCACCTCGGTGGTGTGCCCGCGAGTTCCAGGTCGAGCAGGAAGCGTTTGCGCTCCAGCCCGCCGGCGTAGCCGGTGAGCGTCCGGTCGGCGCCGACCACCCGGTGGCAGGGAACGACGATGCAGACCGGGTTCCGGCCGTTCGCTGCCCCCACCGCGCGCACCGCCGCCGGCCGGCCGACCGCGGCGGCGAGCTCGGTGTAGGTGCACGTGCTGCCGTACGGCACCGCCCGCAGTGCCTGCCAGACCTGCGACTGGAAGGCAGTGCCACCGGTCTCGATCGGCAGGTCGAAGTTCTGCAGGGTGCCTGCGAAGTAGGCGGCGAGCTGCTCGCGGACGGCGGGCAGGACCGCGTCGTCCCGCCCACCGAACGCTGCGGCTGCGGGCAGGTGACGTTGGCCGGACAGATACAGCCCGCGAAGCGCCGGCCCGTCCGCCACGAGGGTCAGTGAGCCGACCGGGCTGTCGACGACGGTGTGACTGGTCATGGGCGATCTCCGATCGGCAGGGTGTTGACGGCGTGGTCACCGACAGCCCACAGGTGCTGCACGGCATAGGCGCGGTAGGGCGCCCAACGGTCGGCGCGCGTGAGCAGCGGGCGACCTGTCCCGAGTCCGAGGGTGCGAGCGGCGAGGACGACCCCGAGGTCCCCGGGCAAGAAGGCGTCGGGGTCACCGAGCCCGCGCATCGCGATCGTCTCGACGGTCCACGGCCCGATGCCGGGCAGGGTGTGCAGCTGCGTTCGCGCCCAGGTCCAGTCGGCACCGGGGTCGAGATCGAGTTCGCCGTCCGCCAGCGCCGAGGCCAACCGCAGCAGGCTGGTGCGGCGCGTGCCCGGCAGCGCCAGCACCGCCGGGTCGACGCCGGCGACGGCAGCCGGGGTGGGGAACAGGTGGGTGAGCCCGCCCTCCGGGTCGTCGATCGGCTCGCCGCACGCGAGCACGAGCCGTCCGGCATGCGTCCGCGCCGCGGCGGTGCTGACTTGCTGGCCGAGCACCGCACGCAGGGCGAGCTCACCGGCGTCGACCGAGCGGGGCACCCGCCGCCCGGGCGCCTTGCTGATGAGAGGGGCCAGGGTCCCGTCGTACGCGAGGCGCTCGTCGATGGCGATCGGGTCGGCATCGAGGTCGAGCAGCCGTCGGCAGCGCGCGACGGCCGGCGCGAGGTCGCGCAGGTCGGTGAGCGACAACCGGCAGGCGACGTGGCCGGGACGGCTGTCCTGGCCGGCCGGCGGTCGCAGTGCGACGATTCCGACGCCGAACGGCAGGCGCAGGGTCCGGCGGTAGGCGCCGTCGCGCCACTCCTCGACGCCTGGCACTGCTGTCGCGACCAGGTGGCCGAACAGGCTGTCGGGCCACAGCGGAGCCCGGAACGGCAGCCGGAGCTGAACCGTCCCGGGGGCCGAAGCGCTGCCCCGCCGGCCCCGGTCTCGGAGCTCGCCAGGCCGGCTGGCGAACACCTCGTGGACGGTGTCATTGAACTGGCGCACGCTGCCGAAGCCGGCGGCGAAAGCGACATCGGCGATGCCCAGCCTGGTCGTCTCGAGAAGAATGCGGGCAGTCTGCGCGCGTTGCGCCCGCGCCAGTGCAAGTGGTCCTGCTCCGAGCTCGGCTCGCAGGGCGCGTTCGACCTGGCGGCGGTTGTAGCCGAGCCGACGGGCGAGCTCTGGCACCCCGCCGCGGTCCACCACCCCGTCGGCGATCAGCCTGGTGGCGCGGGCCACCAGATCGAAGCGACCGTCCCAGGCGGGGCTGCCGGGGGAGGCGTCCGGTCGGCAGCGCTTGCAGGCGCGGAACCCGGCTGCCTGCGCCGCAGCGGCTGACGGGTGGAAGCGCGCGTTGCGCCGTAGGGGGGTGCGCGCCGGGCAGCCGGGTCGGCAGTAGATGCCGGTCGTGACGACGCCGAGCACGAACCAGCCGTCGAAACGACGGTCCTGCGCCTGCACGGCGCGCCAGCACAGCTCCTCGTTCACGCGCCCATTCTGACCGCACCGGGGGTCGATGTCTGGCGGGATCGCGACACGGCAGTCAGGCCCCGACCTGCCCCCGCTGGCGCAATCGCGGCTGGCCTAGGTCAGCCCGGTGGCCGTCTGTCTGGCCAGCAGCCAGGGCGGGGCCGCTCACGGTGGTGCGGCCACTCCACGGACCGCGCCAGGAGCCGCGTGCCTGCGAGGTCTGCGAGTAGAACGACTGCACCCGCTCGGACTTGTCGCGTAGGACCAGCGCGGCGGTCGGCTCGCCGCTCGGCGTGGGTGTCTGCTCAACGGCGCGCTCGCGTGCGGCTTGCAGGCGTTCCCCGACCGTCTGCACCCAGCCGTCGTAGAACGACAGCCGCCAGGTCTGACCGGCGATGCCGGCTGCGCGGTGCTCGCCGCGGTCCATGCGCCGCTGCGCCGCAGCCACCATCTGGA
>JAABUN010004599.1_pt1 | contig 18498 bp, 17 predicted proteins | sample 5559311 | NCBI WGS metagenome assembly JAABUN01 (sample SAMN10711877, study PRJNA513370) | rock metagenome | isolation source: Antarctica rocks | place: Antarctica: Victoria Land, Siegfried Peak sud | reverse complement strand
GATCAGAACAATGGTGATTGGTGGTGGCGCCTCGAGCAGGCGCACTAGCTGGTTCACCACAAGCGGCAATAATCGATTAGGTTCGACAAGAAACTCCTCAAACTGGTCGATGATGACGAGGGGACGGTGTCCAGTCTTGATGTTCCGAAGGTACACATGCGTTAAATCCACTCGCTCGTCGGGATGCGCTTGAATGGCCGCCTCGACGAGCAACTCTTTGTAATTCGTGACGTTAGCGCTCCATCGGTCAGCTCCCGGGACATTCCCACGTTGTACCCGGGGCACTACACCGGCGGCCATAACCGAGGATTTCCCGCTACCCGACGGGCCGAGTACTGCCAAGAGCCGAGTACCCTCGCCAAGCCGGCGAACGAGGCGGTCGGTCGCGGCTTCGCGACCGAAAAAGAAACGAGCGTCCTCTACCTGGAAAGACCGCAAACCTACGTAGGGGCAGACGCGGCTCACCTCCAACTCGCGGCATGCCTGTCGGAGGGTCTCGCTGGGGACAAGGAAGGCGGTCTGGGCTTGGCGCCCGTAGTCGTCCGGCTTGGTCAGACAGGTGGCCATGCCGAGCACGAGGCCGGTCGCGGGCTCCCACACCGGGGCGCCGCTGAACCCCTTCGAGATTTCTGGGCTCCGCACGGCGAAGACCGGGTGACCGCCGTCTTCGGTGCCCCCCAGGACCATGCATCGGCCCGGCAATCCCTCGACCGGCTTGGCATCGGGAAAGCCGTAGGTGTCGAGGCTGGCTCGCTCGGCTCCCGCGGAACTCCCCAGCCGGAGAGCAGCTATCCCCTCGGGCAGCGTCCCCTTGAGGCGCAGGATGGCCACGTCCTGGGCGTTAGGCTCGGTCCACCATTCCAGCTCCGCCGTTGCCCGACCCTCGTCGCCCGTGGCGTGGAAGGCGAGGTCGATCGTGTCGCCCGGGCCCCCGCCCGCGTCGCGCACGACGTGGGCGCAAGTCGCGATCAGCCCGTCGGCCGACACAACGAACCCGGTGCCCACCGTCCCACCGGCACCGTGAAGAATCCGGACGATCCCGGATGGGGGCGCGGGAGGCATCTACCGATCGCCCCGCTTCCAGGCCAGTTTGACGGCGTAGTTGGCCTCGCCGCCCGCCTTGGCCACGGCGAAGTTGCCCGCCTCACGGGTCGCCTCGAGCCCGAAGCTGACCTCGACCTCATCGGGTCGGTGATCCATCCCGTCGACGGCCTTGATTACCGCCTGGGCGTTGAAGCGGATGGCGCGCTGCAGCGCCGCCTCGAAGGCGTCCTGGGTCTCGGCCATGGCCCCCTGTGCCCGGTCCTTGAGGCCGGCCTTGACGACGCCTCCCGGGGCGGACGCGGTCTCCGCGCCCTCCACCTCGACGAGGACGGTGCGCCCGTCGGATGCCGTGAATCTAATGTAGCTCACCATTCCCACCTTCGTGATTGCGAACTCTGCGAGGTGATGAGTCGGGGTGAAACGGGCGAGCGCCCGGCGCGCTCGATTGTCCGAACCATCTTGGTCGACCTGGCTCTTTTGGAGCAAAGCATCGGAGTTTCGAAGGCGAAGTGGAGGCGGGGCACAGGTGCGCGGGTTAGCCGGAGGCACCTTGGTACTCGGAGGGTTGCACAGAGTTTCGGTGTAAGCAACGCCCACCGGAGATTCCAGCAGCGACAGTCTACGTCGTGACGGTATCAAGGGCCGCAGGTGGCACCAATCGACTCGGCATGTCGAAGACGAAGCGCAGCAGCATCTGGAGGAAGTCGACCAACTGCTGGGCCAATTCGGGGTCAGGAACCTGGATCTCGTGCGTGGCGTTGTTGCCCTTGTCGCGGATGTAGTCCACCCAGGGCTTCCCGTTCGGCGGGATCCAGTGGTTGTCAAACAGCCAGTCGACGTTCGCCTGGAAGCCGCCCTTGACCGGTTGCCCGCCATTGAGCTGGGTGGCGACATACATCAGCGTCGTCCGACTCGCCAGTGCCGCGGAGCGCGGTGCCCCGGCGGCGACACAGGCCCGCGCCTCTTCATACATCCCGTTGACCGGCTCGGGAATGTGTGGGATCGCCTCGCCGGGCAGAGGCTCTGGGAACGGGTGCTGATTGACCTCAAAGAACGACGGCCGACGGCAGCGCGGGCAGGTCATGATTGCGGCGAAGTGCCGACCGGATCGGCCGACTGCACGCCACCCCTGTGCCTGCCCCACGGAGTGGCCGCAGAATCCGCACTGCCAATCCATTGGATCCAAGTCTTCTTGCTGCGAACGCCATGTCACCCCGTTCGCCACTAGAAAGTCGATCTCTCGAGTCATTAGCCAGCCTCCGTTACGCGAACGGTTCATCTCGTCGGTAACAGCTGTTCTAGCACAGGACCGGTTGGTCCCTAGGACAGAGAAGGCCTTGAAGATTCCCACCGACCGTACGGCCGCGCATCGGGAGCAGGATCCTGGGTTGCACCAGCGAAAGCAGCCATGGCAGGCAGCGGTCCGCCATCACCCTAGCTTTCCAGTCAATGTAAGGCGGTAGGAGGGTGTGGGCTCAAGCTTGCAGTGCTCATCCCGCGAATGAGGGCACAATCAGGAGGCAGTGCTGCGTAGTCGGAGTGCGGGTTCAGAGCCCGGGTTGGGCGGGATAGGGGGTATAGTGTCAGGTCCAAGATTGCCTCGATTTAGGGAACATTCCCATTGTTAGGCACGGGCACAACAACCCGCCGCCCGTTGCTCGCATGATGTGTCCGAGCAGTTGCGCCACGTCAGCCCCCGATTGCTTCCCTGTGAGGAAACTTGGCCCGTGGGTGGGCGAGGACGCCCGGTTCTCGACCTGCGATCGGCGCGGGATTCTGCCATGGTTTCGCAATTGAGCGCTATCCAACCCCTGACGCGACGCCGAAATCCGAGCCGGTCCTTGTCCGCCACCTCCTCGTGAGTCATCGAGACTAGGAACCCGATCCCTGCAAACAGGAGCTCAGCGAGTATGTTGCGCTACTGTTCGCAAGATCCCGACGTGTCCGTTGCCCCGGACCAGTGATCCAATCGGAGGGCCGGTTCCGTTAGGTGTATTGAACGCAGCCGGCTCACCATGGGGGGTGCTGGGCGCGGGGTCGCTTGTCCACGGATGGCGGGCGACGATCGAAAACGGACGGAGGGATCAGATGCAACCGTTGCACGAGCGTTTCCTTGAAGCCGTCGCGGCCGAGCAGCACCGTATCACCTCACGGAGGCGGTTGCTCGCCGGCTCGGCGAGGTTGGCAGGCGGCGGCGCGCTCGCGTTGGCGGCCGTCGGGGCACCGGCCGCCCTCGGGCAGCTCTCGGCGCTGGCTCAGGCTCAGGACTTTGGGAGCGATCTCGACATCCTGAACTACGCGCTCACCCTGGAGCACCTGGAGTACGCCTTCTACCGCGACGGCCTGCAGACGTTCGGCCCGAGCGACTTCACGGCCGCCGGCTTCGCCGCCAGCATCTACGACAACTTCGGTCTCATCCGCGACCACGAGGGCGCCCACGTCGACGTGCTAACCAAGACCATCACCAGTCTTGGCGGCACCCCGGTCGGCGAGGCGCAGTACGACTTCGGCTACGGCAGCGACGTCACGGCGTTCGCGGGCACCGCCCAGGCGCTGGAGAACACCGGTGTCTCGGCCTACGACGGGGCCGGTGCCGCCATCCAGAACAAGGACCTTCTTGCGGCCGCCGGCACGATCGTTGCGGTCGAGGCCCGTCACGCGTCCTACCTCAACTTTATCGTCGGCGATGTCCCGTTCCCAGATGCCTTCGAGACGCCCAAGTCGAAGGCCGAGATCCTCGCCATCGCCAGCCCGTTCATCGTGTCCGGGTAACTTCGAGGTCCGTGCCCGAGCGTCACACCCGATCAGGGGAGCGGGCCTGCCTGGTATGCCATTTGACGAATGGACGCGGCCGAGAACGCCGCCGTCTGGAGGAAAGACGAGATGCACCAACCACAACTCCACGAACGGTTCCTGGGCGCGGTCATCGCCGAGCGGGAGCGCCTCGGCTCTCGACGCGCCTTCCTGAATCGCAGTGCGAAGCTAGCCGCGGGGGGTACCCTCGCCGGGGCCTTCGCCGCCGCGCCGGTGTCCGGCATGCGGTCTACCCTGGCCCAGGCGTTTACCGACGACCTCGATATCTTCAACTACGCGCTCACCCTAGAGCACCTGGAGTACGCCTTCTACCGCGACGGACTGCAGACGTTCGGGCCCGGCGACTTCACGGCCGCTGGCTTCGCCGCCGTCGTTTACGACTACTTTGGGCTTATCCGCGACCACGAGAACGCCCACGTCAACACGATCACCGCCACCATCGCCGACGCCGGCGGCACCCCGGTCGGGGAGGCTCAGTACGACTTCGGGTACGGCAATGACGTCACGAAGTTCGCGGCGACGGCACAGGCGCTGGAGAACACCGGGGTGGCGGCCTACACTGGCGCGGCCCCGTCGATTTCGGACCCCGGCCTCCTGACCGCCGCGCTGACGGTGCAGGGGGTTGAGGCGCGCCACGCCTCGTACCTCAACCTGCTCAACGGCGACGTGCCGTTCCCCGATGCGTTCGACGCTGGGAAGACGCGGTCCGAAATCCTGGCCATCGCCGGCCCGTTCATCGTCGGCCGCGTGACCACCATGCCCAATACCGGCTCGGGCACCTCCTGCGTCAGCGACCCGGCCACGTGCCAGGGCGCGTAGAATGGGTCCTCGTGGCGGGACCCCAGTTCTCCAGGAGTCCCGCCGCCCGTCGCCACCGGTCCAGCGGCTGCTCGACCATCGTTACGTTGGCGGGTGCCGTCGGAGTGACGGCGTCCGGACATGAATTGCCACCAACGTCATCCGTCGATGAGTTGTCCTCTCGGACGTCTTCATCGGAGCTCACACGGCTCGCTCGGTAGCGAGCGCCGCCTTCAGATTGGCCAGCATCGCCTGGCTGGGGTGGCGTCGCCCCGCGAGGACCTCCGTGAGATGCGGGTAGCGGACGCCGACCAGCATCGCGAACTGGCGCACGCTCAGCTCTCGGCAACGTTCCGTTACCACCTCCAGCATCGCCTCCACGTGCGCGGCCTGCTCCCGCTCGTCTGCCTCCAGTCGGGGCACCGCCCGCGATCAGGTGATTGACACGGAAAAGCTGCTGTACTACAATGATTGGATACCCCGCGAACGACGCGGCGGGGGAGGGCCGGGTTCCCCGAGGGGCGGGGCGTCCGGCAAACTCAAAGGAGAGGGAGTACGATGAGCGATGGTAACGGCGGCGTGCTCGGTCTGTTCGACCGAGTGGTTGGCGGCTCAGGGGCCTCGTCCGGTGCCTCCGGGTCCTCGGGCGACATCGCGGCGGCCGGCAACGGCGGCACGGCCGATGCCAGCGCCAACGGCGGCACGGTCAGCGTCGGCGACGTCAACAGCGGGTTCAACAGCGGGAGCGACGTCTCGGTCGGCGACAACGGCGGGATGGTCTGCGACGACTATGGGAACTGCTACCCGGTCGACGGCGGCGCGGTGGCCATCGACGGGGGCGACGTCACCAACACGACCGGCATCGGCATCTCCGCCGATGGCGGGACGGCGATCGCCGACGCCAGCGGCGGCGACAACAACTTCGCGTTCGTCAGCTGACGCGGGACGTCCGTCCGAGTGACGGGCCGCGGCAAGCGCAGCGAGGGGGCGGGCAACCGTCCCCTCGTCTTTGTGTGCCCCCGGGAGGCCGGCGCCCTCGCCCCCGGCGACGCGTCCGGGGCCGCGGCGGTCCGAGCGCACGCGAGCCTCTCACGCTCCCTCCTCCGGCCCTCGCCCGTGTCACGCATCCGGACGTTTCGGGAGGCTCAGAGCCCCCCTATACTCCGCTCCAATCCCAGCGAGTTCCCGCGCGATAGGAACTACGATTTCCTCCACGACCTCCTTGCTCACACCCAGCGCCGCCACCACTCTTGCCAGCTGCGGGTGCAGTCGGCAGACGCCCCGCTCGGTCAGCACCACGTCGCCGGGGACGAACGTGTGCCGATGAACGAAATCAAGCACCAGCCGGTCCACTCGCGGCCGCAGCGGCTCCATCAGATCGTAGACCAACGCGACGCGTCCGGGACGGCAGGCGTGCAGGTACCCGATGCTCGGATCTAACCCCGCCGCAACCGCCGCGATCCGGACTTGGCTCTCCAGGACGCCGTAGGCGTAGTTCAGCATGGCGTTGACGGGATGCGTAGCATGACGATTCGTGCCGCTGACGAATGACTGGCGTAGCCCGGCATGCTGCCATTCGAGCGGAATCGGCTTCCGGCCCGTCCCCTTCCAGCGAAGCGGGATCGTCTCCCAGCAGGTGAAGTAGGCGAGCGCGGCCCGCCCCTCAACGAGTCGCAACGATTCCACGTCCGCTGGGGGACATGCGTGCAGCTCGTGCAAGGCTCCCGCAAGCTTGCCCTGCGCCCGGTCCCGTGGCAGCGATGGCGGCAGCGACCGCACCGTGTCGATGCTGCCCTCCACCTTTGCCAGGATGAGCCGGGCTGCCAGGCGTAGGCCGAGCCCATTCTGTTGGGCGGCCAGCTGGGCATGGCGGAGGGTGGAATCGGGCACGCCGCCCCCACCATCGAGGACACTGAGGACCTGCCCCTGCCAATCGAGCAGGACCAACGGCACCGCCTGCCGCGTCAGCCAGGCGATCACGTCCAGCGAGAGGGCCCCGTCGCCGTCCAACACCACGATCCGGGAGGGGAGCCGGTGGTCCCCCGGGAATAGGCGCCACTCTTGGCACCGTTGCGGGTGGTGGGTGAAGCCGTTGCGGACGACCAGCGCCCCCTGCTCGATGCGGAGCCGCACCCCGTGCCCGGTCAGCACCAGGGGTGGCGCGTCGAGGCGCTTGTCTCGTTGGGGTCGGCGCGGTTCGGGCCGTGCGCCCACGCCCTGCCAGTACTGCCCCCGCTCCACCCAGCCGAGATCGTCCCCGGCATCCTCGTCGAGAACGTAGATGGTAGTAACCAGCGCCGGGTGTGCTGGAGGGCCGTTCGCGGGTAGTGCTGTCGGTGATCCCAATGCCGACGGTGGCGACTCGCGTCGCCGCCGACGAGGGATGCGGCGGTTGCTCTCGGCGATCCTGGTGCTTCGTCGGAAGGCGATCTCACCCACCGACCGCGGGTCCTGTCCGGTGGCTTGGAGTTCGGTGAGCTTCTTCGTTCCGCGAGCAGCCATGTCCTGCTGACGGTTCGCCACCCACCACTGTTGGTAGCAGGGACGGGAGCAGAATCGCTGCACGGCTGGGCGTCCGTCCAGACTGGCCCCGCAGTGGCGGCAACGATGCTCGTGGTCCGCGTCGGATTCGGTATCCTGCTCGTGCATGCGGAGCTCCCATCTCCATGTGCCATGCCCCCGGACGGTGGCCGCCGTCGCGGGGGTACCTTCATTCCCGGTCTACGCCGCTTTCCGCCACTGGCTCTCGTTCGACAGCCCGGTTCACTGCTCCCCTCCGCGACCCGAGCCAAGTCTTGCCGCCAGGGTCGGATGCGCGGCAAGCACCGCTTGCGTGACGGCCTGGATGCGTTGGCGTTCCGCAGACGACACCTGCTCCAGCAGGTGAGGTCCATCCGGTCCGAAGAAGCGAGCAGACGTCGGGTCGGCCCGCACGATCGCCAGGACGGCCGTCGCCTCTGGTTTGGCTTCGGTGACCGCCTGCCTGATGGCCTCGAACGGGGCATCCCCGAGCCCCCGACGCAGACGCAGGCAGATCGTCAGCAGCAGGGTCCGATCGCGGGCATCTCCGCCGATGAAGACCGTCAGGCCGCCAATGCCGAGCGCATTCCCGCCGTAGGTCGCTTCTGCCGCCGCCGCGATCACCGGCAGATCCTCGGTGAGCAACTTGGCATCGTCCCGCGCGCGACTGAGGGCATCTGCTGCGGCAGCCCTGACGGCGGCAGCGAGGGTGTCAATAGCGGTGAGGTCGTCCTGCTGCAGCGCCGCGACGGCGTTCCGCACGGCCACGGCACCCTGCGGCAGCCATGGCGGAATATCGCCCACCCGGTCAGTGGCCGCCCGCTCAAGCCCCATGACCCGCAGGAGCAGTCGTTCGACCGGTGCATCGCCGAGCTCGTTTCCGACCCCATGACCGCCCCAGGCCGGTGTGCCGCCGAACGGCACGAGGAGCAGGTTGATCAGGGCGGACTCGACATCGGCAGGATGACGGAGTCGGCGGCGTACCGCCGTCGGGACGGTCGATCGTCGCTGCCGCATCAACGTGGCGGCCGTCTCCTCGGCGGCATCGAGTGGGTCAGCGGCCGGGGAGCGACGTCCCGAGGGCAGCAGCCGCAGCAGCGACGCGCGGAGCGGGTCCAAGGAAACCTCCCAACCCTCCCACCACAGCCAGAACCGCAGTTCGTAAAGCTTCCGGCGCCGCTCTCGCCATCGGCAGACCGCCAGGAACTGCGCCTCGGTCCCCGGCGGATAGCGACCGATAGATCCCCGAGTCCCCGGCCGATGCTCCTGCACCTTGCGTGGCAGCAGGTGCTGCTTATGCCACCGCTCCAGCTGGCGCGGCGTGACGGCATAGCCCGCATTCGCGGCAATCGCCAGAAGCTCCCGATCGGTCGGACCAGACCCGTTCATGCGGCCATTATCAGAGGGGCCGCGAATGGGTGTCAACCGGTGAGGACGGGCCTGCGACTATGCGCGAAGGCAGACGACGGCGTCACATCCAATCGCTCCGCGAAGTCGAACCAGAGCGAATGATTGAACGAGGAGAGGCATTCAATGACGACCGAACCCTACGACATGCCGCTCGCCCGGATCGTGGTCGTTCCGGACCTACAACCGCGCGTGGATGGCCTCAATCTCGACCACGTGCGGGCACTCCAGGACACGCCGGAGAGCTGGCCCCCGTTGGTCGTCGTCCAGCAGGACCGGCACTGCCTGCTCGTCGACGGGTTCCACCGGTTCGCCTCCGCCCAAAACTTGGGGCTGACGAGCGTGCCCGTTGCGATTCGAGAGCATCCGCCGGACGGCGACTTGCACGCGTTGGCCTTCGCCCTCAACGCGGTGCACGGCCGCCCGCTCTCCCTCACCGATCGCCGCACGGAAGCGACGCGATTGTTGCGGGCGCACCCCGACTGGGCCGACCGCGAGATCGGCCGCCGCTGTGGCCTGGAGCAGCCCACGGTAGCCCGGCTCCGAAACGAGCTCGAACACTCCGCTCAAATTGAGCAGACGGACACCCGCGTTGGCCGTGGAGGCTACACCTTTAGCGTCGGCACCAACCCCAAACCGCGTGCCCCCGGCGAGCTTCCGAGTGAGGGAATCGGTGAGCGCCTGACGACCACCGTGGGCGGGGTGTTCACCTCCGAGCAGCGCCGCCAGCAGCGACGACTCGCGTCCTACTTCCGACGCCTGGTGGTGGCCTTGGAGGACGGCGATGACCTCGCCGGGTGGGCCGCGGCCGACGATGCGGCGGAGGCCTGTCGCTTGGTGCTGGGCGCGGAGGAAGCCACGGACCTCGGCGAGCGGCTCGGTCGCACGAGCCGGAATGTCCTCTACGTCGCCGTCGCCCTCGGCTATGACGATGAGGATGCGGGATGACCCCGCTCCCACCATGCACCCTGCGCGAGTCGTCCAACGAGCAGGACGCCGCCGGAACCACGGCGGAAACGGCGGTGCAAGGCCGACCCTCGCGCTCCATCCCGAAACGCCTGCGCGTGCAGTCGGTCCCGCCGGCTATGGTGCGACCACTGATGGTCGAGCGCCACTACCTCCGCGCGATGGCGGCTGCGCCCCGACGCTGCTACGGCGTCTTCCTCGATGGGGTCTTGCGCGGCGGGGTCGTCTTCACCAGCGGCGCCCGACACGGATACCGGCTGCTCTCGGCGGCGCGTCCCCAGGATGTGGCGACGCTGGCGCGCCTGTGGCTGAGCGACGAACTCCCGGCCAACAGCGAGAGCCGGGTCCTCGGCATCGTGCTCCGTGATCTCCGTCGCACCACCAGCTGGAAGCTCCTGCTCTCCTATGCCGACCCGGCGGCGGGACACGTCGGCACGATCTACCAAGCAACCGGGTGGCGCTATCTTGGAGAGACGGCCGGGGAGACCTACGTCCGGCTGGCCGATGGCAGGTTGCATCACCCGAGAAGCGTGTTCACCCAGTTCGGAAGCAATCGCATCGGGCACCTGAACGCCACCGGAATCATCGCCTCCCGCGAAGAGGTCGGCGGCAAGCATCGGTATGCCTACGTGCTCGATCCGGCCTGGAGCTGGCGGCTGCGCGACGTGGCCCATCCCTCCTCGACCCCGACAACGCGGAGTCGCGGGCCACCAGCACCCGCCCCAGGAAACCGGGGTTCACGGCCAGACAAACAGACCGGCGGCGAGCTTGTCCCTCGCCGCCGGCCCAATCAGGAAAGGATGGTACACCGGTGTCCACTCTACCACAGCCTGGCCCAGCGCCGGCTGTCGTCACCCCACCAGTCTTTGACGGTGATGGGTGATGGCGGCGCGGCGCGACTATCGGGCCGAGTATACGCGGCGGGTCGCGCGCGGGCGGGAACGGGGCCTCAGCCGGAGCCAGGCGCGCGGCCATGCTCGGCCCGGTGAAGCCTTCATCTCAAGCAGAGGGGCGATACCTGCCTACGATCCAAGGCTGGAAGCCGGGCTGAAGCTCATCCGGGCGGGGACCGCCCTAACCCGAGCCGCACCGGCCATCGGCGTCTCGTCAGAGCGCCTGCGTCGCTACATCATCCAAACCGGCGTCGTTGAGAAGCGGCGCGGGCGGTGGACCGTCGGCCATGACCCGCGCCCCCGCGATATGCCCATCTTCAGCCGGGGCCGCGAGCTGACCGTCACCGTTGCTGGCTACGAGCAGGCGGCGCACGCGGGTCGCTACCTGGCAGCGGTCCGGGCGTTTCTCGGCAGCAACGACCCCGCCTATCTCGACCCGTTCGTCGGCGAGGCCGTCACCGACGTCACGGGCACACGCCACGTCCTCGAAACCCGCCCAAATGTGCTCTATCGCCTCGCCGCCGGACGGGGTGAATCCTTCGAGCAGATCTATCGCATCGTCGCCTAAAGGAGATACCACTATGCGCACCCATGAGGTCAATCTGGAACATCGCAAGCAACGCGCCTTGCAGCGATTGGGGAGCAACCAACCACGGTGCGTCGCCTGCGGTGAGGACGACTGGCGCTGTCTCGAACGCCACCACATCGCCGGGCGAGCCTATGACGATGGCACGGTCATCCTCTGCCGCAACTGCCACCGCAAACAGTCCGAGCCCAGCGATAACGCCGACGCCCCCACCGATCCGCCGAGCTTGGAGCGCGTCGGGCGGTTCTTGCTCGGGCTCGCAGCCCTGCTGCTCATGCTGGCGGCGAAGCTCAAGGCCGTCGGCGAGGAACTACTGAGGGGAGCGCGGAGCTGCCCGCGTCCTTACGGTTGGCAGGAGGCCACAGGAGGGGCGGCATGATCCCGGCGCCTGAATCACGGACCATCGCCACCCGAGCCTATGCCACGCCCGTGCAGCCCGCGAAACTGCCAACGCGGAAGCAAGGTGGCCGCTCGTCCCTCTCGCCCTCGGCGTGGACGCTGACCTTCGACACCGAGACGACCACGGATGCCGCCCAGCAGCTGCGATTCGGTGTCTACCAAGTGCGTCATGGGGACGACCTCCACGAGGAGGGACTCTTCTACGATCCGCTGACGCTGACCGATGCGGACCGTTCATTGTTCTATGGCTACGCCAGCGCCCGTGGGCTGATGGTGCGCACGGTCGAGGACTTCATCGACGGCATCTTCCTGCGCTATCTCTTCGATCTCCGAGGCACCTGCATCGGCTTCAACCTCCCCTTCGATCTCTCGCGGCTGGCCATCGCCCATGCCCCGGCACGGGGTCGCACGATGCACGGCGGCTTCAGTTTCCGGCTGTGCCCGGACAAACGGCGACCGCGCATTCAGGTCAAGCACCTGACCGGTCGCGCGGCTCTCATCCGGTTCACCGTTCCGGGCGCGCAGCCGACCCCACGCGGCATGCGGCGGCGCGGGTTGCGGGTTCACCCATGGCGCGGGGCGTTCGTCGATGTCCGGACCTTGGCAGGCGCTCTCCTGAGCGGGCCCTGGTCGCTGGCATCGCTCGCCGATCACCTGCAAACACAACATCGTAAACACGACACGGATGAGCACGGCGGACCGCTCACTGAGCAATACCTCGACTATGCCTGCAACGATGTCCAAGTGACGTGGGAGTGCTTTCAATTGCTTCACGACAGGTACACGCGGTATGGGCTGTCGCAAACGCCCATCCACCGCATCTACTCGGAGGCGAGTCTTGGCAAAGCGTGTCTGCGGGAGATGGGCATCCATCCTTGGCGCGAGCAGCAACCGGACGTGCCACCGGAACTACTGGGCGTCATTCTCAGCACCTACTACGGTGGCAGGTCCGAAGTCCATTTGCGACGGGTCATCAGTCGCGTGCTCTATTGCGATTTTCTCTCGATGTACCCGACGGTCTGCACGCTCATGGGTTTGTGGGCCTTTGTCACCGGCGAACGGCTCGCTTGGACTGATGCGACAGATGATGCGAGGACGTTTCTGGAGGAGGTCACGATCGAGGACTTGCAGGATCCTGAGACATGGCGACAGCTGACGACGCTGGTCGAAGTGATCCCGACCGGGGATCTCTTTCCCGTCCGAAGCAAGTACGACGACGGTGTGTACACCATCGGGCTCAACCATCTCACCGGCGACCGGCCGCTGTGGTTCACCTTGGCGGATTGTGCGGCCGCGAGGATCCTCACCGGTCGGGTACCGACGATTGTTCGGGCGCTTCGCTTCTCCCCGATGGGGTGCCAGGCCGATCTCACGCCCCTCGACGTGGTCGGGAATCCTGCGTACCGCGTCGATCCCGTCGCCGACGACTTCTACCGCCAGGTCATCGACCTCCGGGGCGACGTGAAACGTGATCTGACGACCGCCGGGGCCACGGGCGACCACGAGCGGGCCGCCCAGCTTGACACGGAGCAACTGGCCTTGAAGATCATGGCGAACGCGACGAGCTACGGCATCTTCGTCGAGCTCAACGTGACGACGTACGCGAAACCACAGCCGCTGACGTGCTGCGGGAATGGTGATCCGTTTGCGACCCGCACGCCCAACGTCGAAGAACCCGGCCGCTTCTTCCACCCGCTGCTCGGAACGCTCATCACCGGAGCGGCACGGCTGATGCTGGCCATGGCCGAGCGACTGGCCACGGATGCCGGGCTGGATTGGGCATTCTGCGACACGGACAGCATGGCGCTCGCCAAGCCGGGCACCATGGCCGAGGCGGAGTTCTTGGTCCGCGCCGGTCGGGTGGGGGACTGGTTCGCGCCGCTCAATCCGTACGCGACGAAAGGTCCGCTGTGCAAGGTCGAGGATGCGAACTACCGTCTCAGCGACGGGAAGACGGGCGACGCCATCGAGCCCCTGTGCTGCTTCGCCATCTCGGCGAAACGCTACGTCCTCTTTGGCCTGGATGAGAGAGGGCGGCCGGTCCTCCGGAAAGCATCCGCCCACGGACTCGGCCATCTCCGCCCACCGTACGGCGAGGACGCCGCCCCGGCATCAATTCCACCGCCGCCCGTGTCGCTGCGAGAGCTGGGCGTCGAGCGATGGCAGTACGATCTCTGGTACCGGATCGTCGAAGCGGCGTTGACCGGGAAGCCGGCCCAGGTCCGCCTCGACGATCTCCCCGGCTTCGGCACACCGGCGGTCAGCCGCTATGCGGCCACGACGCCGACGCTGCTGCGCTGGTTCGATTCCTACAACGCCGACAAGCCGTATCGGGAGCGGGTGCGGCCCTTCGGCTTTCTCCTCAACTTTCAACGTGATCCCTTGGCTCCGTTGCCGTGGCCCGGCACACCGTCCGAGGCCGATGTCTGCGCAGGATCAAAGAATAATGCGCCACGCCCGGTGGCGACCTTCGATCTCGACCCGGTCGTCGCGGCGGAGCGGTGCTTTGACCGCGTAACGGGGGCGCGGGTGCCGAGACAGAACCTCAAGACCTATCGGCAGGCGCTCGCCCAGTACCACCTGCATCCCGAGGCAAAGTTCGCCGACGCCGACTTCACGGACGCCGGCCCGACGACCCGGCGGCACGTCCGGGCGGTGGCCGTCGAGCACATCGGCAAGGAGGCCAACCGCTGGGAGGAGCAGCTCTACCTGGGCGAGGACCCCGAGACCCAGATCGTCTACGGGGCGGCGCCCGAGGACCGGGAGCGGTTGCGCGGCAACGTGCTGCGGGCGGGGCGGCGGTTCGAGCAGCGGGCGCTCGCGGAGGCGGCCGGCGTCTCCGTACGGGAGGTGGGGACGATCCTGCGCGGCGAGCGGCGCGCGACGCGGGAGACGCTGGCGAAGCTGGCGCGGACGGTGCCGCGGCTGGAGGCGGCGGAGCGGGAGCGGGCCGAGCACGAGCGGGCGGTGCTGGATGGGGTGCGGGCGCGGGGCCGGGAGGGGAGCACCCGGCGGTTCGCGGCGCTGGCGGGCGTCCACTACCCGCACCTGACGGAAGTCCTCGCTGGGCGACGCCGGCCGAGCCGGGCGATGCTGGCCCAGCTGGAGGCGGCGGTGAGGCAGACGCCCAGCTGGGCCTCGGCGCGGGACTTGCGACCTTGATGATGAAATGATGAAGCTGGTGGCTCAGATCGGGCCGCTTGGATTGAAGGCCGCGAGACGAGGCGGCGGGACTGGGACTATTGCGCCGTGTTGGAAGGCGTGACGACGTGACGTTTCGGCAATCATTGCCGGCGGTGGTGACGATGGTCACGCTGACCTGCGGTCTGGCAGCCCTCGAGGCCGTACGGGTCGGCGCCTGGGAGATCGCCCTGCGGCTGATCCTGCTGGCGATGGTCGCCGATGGCGTCGACGGCCCGCTCGCCCGGCGGCTCCGGGCGACGAGCCCGATGGGCCAGCAGCTCGACTCGCTCGCCGACGTCGTGGCGTTTGGAGCCGCGCCCGCGTTCCTCTTCTCGACGTACTACGGCGGGGAGCCGGATCCCGTCCGCTTCGGGGTTGCGCTTGCCTTCGTCCTGGCCGGCGCCTACCGGTTGGCGCGGTTCCACGCCCAGCCGCCCGAGGGCGTCTTCCGGGGTCTGCCGATCACCGCCGCAGGTCCACTGCTCACGGTGACCGTGGCAGGGCCGTTTGGCGCGGGAGCGCGGGAGGCAGGCGGCGTCGGCATCGGGCTCGCCGCGCTGATGGTCTGCCACCATCCATTCCCGACGCTCGCGCAGTCGCGTGGGTGGCTGCTACCCGGAATCGCCGCGGCCTCGCTGCCGGTTGCGCTCTGGTCATGCGGCGAGACGCTTGCCATCGTTACCGCCCTCACCCTTGGGACCTATGTGGTTTGGGGCGTGGTGCGGGGTTTGGTGAGCCGGGACGGAGACAACGACGTTCGTGGGATTGACAAGGAGGTACGGGAAGTTGTCGGACCGCGGCTCTAGGACTCTTGCACACCGGTCATCGCACTGGAGGTTCCTCAGGGAGTTTCTCCGTGCCCAGCGGACTGTCGGCGCGGTGGCACCAACGAGCCATGGCCTCGCGCGGCGTATCGCCCAACTGGCGGGGGCGGAGGCAGCGCATGCCATCGCCGAGTTCGGTCCGGGGACTGGCGCAATCACCGGGGAGCTGCTCGCGGCGCTGCCGGCCGATGGCCGGCTGTGGGCGTTCGAGGTGTACCCGCCCTTCGTCGCGCACCTGCGCGCGACGATCGAGGACCTGCGCCTCATCGTGGTGGCCGAGTCGGCCGAGGCCATCGCTGGGCTCCGGGAGCGCCAGGAACTGCCCGGCTTCGACGCCATCGTGTCCGCGGTACCCTTCAGCCTGATGGATCGGGCGCAGACGACCCAGATCCTGCGCGCAGCAGGCCAAGCCCTGCGCCCGGATGGCATCTTCGTTGCATTGCAATACCACCCGCGGTACTTGGCGCCGCTCCTGCGCGCGGAGTTCACGGTCGTCGAACGAGAGGTCTACCCATGGAACATCCCACCGGCGACGCTGCTGCGCGCCCGGAATCCACTCCGAGTCGATTGAGCAACCCGCGGTGGCGCCCGGCGACCGAGGACCGGCCCGTCCTGCTCCCGCTCATCGCGCTCGGGCTAGCGGCCGTCCTCGTGTTTCCACCAGCCGTCCCCCTGGTGCTCCTCCTTGCGGGCGCCGTCGCGCTCACCTTCCGCGATCCGGAGCGCGCCGTCGTCCGCCGGCCTGGTGTCGCACTGGCGCCGGCCGACGGCCGCGTCATCCACGTCGACCGCGTCTGGGATGCGTACTGGCAGACCGAGCTCGTCGAGGTCGGGGTCTTCCTCGCCTTGTGGGACGTCCACGTCCAGCGCAGCCCGCTGGGCGGGGAGGTCGTCGCGCGGCACCGCCGGGCCGGCGACTACCGCCCGGCGATGAGCCGGGCGGCGACCCACGGCAACAACCAGCTCGCAACCTACCTGCGCACCGCGGCCGGCCCATGTGTCGTCACCCAGATCAGCGGGCTGCTCGCGCGCCGGATCGTGAGCTGGGTGCCGCCGGGGACGCGACTGACCCAGGGCGAGCGGCTAGGGACGATCAGGTTCGGCTCCCAGGTCACCCTCCGCCTGCCAGCGACGGCGACTGTCGTGGTCGACGTGGGCGACCGCGTCCGAGCCGGGCTGACCCCGGTCGCCGAACTGGAAGTCGAGGCTCCTGCTCCCAGGTTCCCCGCCACGTGAAAGCGTTGGCGTTATCCGGACCAGCGCCAGTATGAGCGCCGAGCCGACCGGGCCATGCTGGCCAAGCTGGAGGCGGCTGGAGGCGGCAGCGCCCTCGCGGCCAGCGGGCGGATGTTCCCAAAATCGAGGCAATCCATGACTTGACACTATACCCCGGTTGGGCGGGATAGCGGGGCGCACATCCGGCTGGGGAATCGCGTTTTGCTGGATTCGGGTTGCACAGTCACGGGCGCCAATAACCAATCCCGTCAAACGGCTGACCGTCATTCTGAAGACTACTGTACTCCAAGCCTCTGTCCACGTAAATATGTCCCCGGTTCCGCCAACGAGTTTTCTGAGGCAACAGGTTCCACCATGCTTCGTCCCACGAACGCTTTCGATGCGCACGCGCTAATGGAGTAAGCTTCCGCCTGCTAAACTGTGCGATTCTGCAATGCTTGCCACGAGCCGGACCCATCGATGGAGAACCCGCTTACCGACCATCTCCCCGTCTCCTCACACCACGTCGAGCGTAGGACACCAAACGGTGCCTATCGCCTTGGCCCCGCTGTCGCGGGCACGAAGAGGCGCCGTGCTAGAATCGCGGCCGACGCACGTCCATCTGGGACGCGCGTTCAGTATGCCGTCACCCCACTCCGAGGAGTTCGTTACGCCATGGCCGACGCCGCGTTCGGGTGCCGTTTCGACGGGTTCCAGTCACCCATCGACCGCGACGACTCCACGCACGATGGGCTCGACCAGTCCTCCCCCAGCGGTGTCACCTTGGCGCTGCGGATGACCACGGCGTGAAGCTCCTCTACGGCCTGCTCGTCCTCGTCCCCGTCGCCCTCGCCTTGGAGTTCACCGGCCTCGGCGGCCACACCGCCGTCTTCGTCGCCTCCGCCCTCGCCCTGATCCCCCTCGCCGCCCTCCTCGGCCAGGGCACCGAGCGCGTCGCTGTCTTTACCGGACCGCGCGTCGGCGGTCTCCTCAACGCCACCCTCGGCAACGCCGCCGAGCTGATCATCACCCTCGCCGCCCTCCGCGAAGGGCTGGTCGACGTCGTCAAGGCCAGCATCGCCGGCGCCGTCATCGGCAACATCCTCTTCGTCCTCGGCTGCTCCCTCCTCCTCGGCGGTCTCAAGAACGGCCTCCAAACCTTCGACCCCCGCACCGCCGGTCTCAACGCCACGATGATGGCCCTCGCCGTCATCGCCCTCGTCATCCCCGCCATCTTCGCCCTCAGCCAGCCCTCCATCCGCCCCAGCGACCACGACATCTCGCTCCTCAGCGACGGCGTCGCCCTCGTCCTCATCGCCATCTACGCCCTCTACCTCGTCTATTCCTTCCGCCAACCCTCCACCGACGCCGCCACCCACGGCGCCCCGTCCGAGGGCGGCAGCTCCCTCCTCCCCTCCATCGCTCTCCTCGCCGGCGCCACGGTCGCCATCGTCGTCATGAGCGAGCTCCTCGTCGGCGCCCTGGAACCGACCGCCAAGGCCTGGGGCCTGACCGACCTCTTCGTCGGCGTCATGCTCCTCCCCCTCTTCGGCAGCATCGCCGAGCAAGCCGTCGCCATCCGCGTCGCCATCCGCAACCAGATGGACCTCAGCCTCGGCATCGCCATCGGCTCCGGCTTGCAGATCGCCCTCTTCGTCACCCCCGTCCTCGTCCTCGCCGGCATCCTCCTCGATCAACCGATGACCCTCGTCTTCAACGGCTTCGAGCTGACCGGCCTCGTCGCCGCCGCCCTGATCGCCGTCCTCATCTCCGTCGACGGCGAGTCCAACTGGCTCGAAGGCGCCGAGCTCATCGCCCTCTACGCCATGCTCGGCATCGCCTTCTACTT
>JAABUN010004598.1_pt1 | contig 18499 bp, 18 predicted proteins | sample 5559311 | NCBI WGS metagenome assembly JAABUN01 (sample SAMN10711877, study PRJNA513370) | rock metagenome | isolation source: Antarctica rocks | place: Antarctica: Victoria Land, Siegfried Peak sud | reverse complement strand
TTGCCGAACACGCGATTCGTAAGCTCAAAGTCTTTCGTATCCTTAAAGAAACCTATCGCCATAGAAGACGCCGTTTCGGTCTTAGGCTTAACCTCATCGCGGCCCTTTACAACCATGACTCGTGAGTCTGATGACTTTCGCCGGAGGTCTAGTCTTTGTCGCGCTCTTACTCCTGGCAGCTGAACACGGAGCTTCGCATAAGTTTGGAGTGGCCATCTCGGTATCTGTCCGCGATCTTGCACTCCGGTCAGGTGTGGGATATAAAACCGTCAACGCCGCACTCGTTAGGTTAAAAAAAGCTAACTTAGTCGTCCGTGACGAGCAGACACACAGGTACATAGGGCAAGCTGGCGTATTGGTTCTAATTGTCCAAGAGGTGCATGAATTACCCCACTCCTTCCCCTTATTAGGGGGGCTGAAAGAATGGGGTTATCTGCACACCCACCCGGCTTTTCGGCACGGCAAACTCGGGAAATCCGCTGCACCGCTGCTTATCATTTTATTGACGAACGATTGCCCACTGACCCGGCCCCAACTCGCCAAACTGCTCGGCCGTAAATCGCAGGCGCTGCGTGGGCCGCTCGAGCGATTACTGCGTCATGAACTCGTCACCGTTTCCGGTTCAGAATATGCCCTCGCACCTTTGTGGGAAGAGGCGCTAAACCGCGCTGCGACCGTTACCGGATCCTATAACACCGAAGACCGTCAGCGGCAGACATACTTAGCCGAACGTTTTGCGTTTCAAAAGCGGCTCGAGAAAAATAGCTCTTCAGAAAAAACCTCAGAGGCGGCGTAGAGGAATTTATGTATAGTAATGCCATACATGTACTGAGGAGGTTATGGCAAAAATTCCGTTGGGTTTACGTGTTGAAGAGGGATTGTTAGCACGGCTAGACGCGTGGCGCGAACAGCAACCGGTTCCGCCCGCGCGTACATCGGTTGTTGAAAAGGCGCTCGAAGCATTTTTAGATCGTTACGAACGAGGAGGAAACGGTGAGCAAACGAGCGAACGGTGAAGGTACCTGTTGACAGCGTAAAGATGGACGGTGGGAGTACAAGGTCATGGTAGGTGTACAGCCTGACGGCTCACCCTTCCGCAAATCTTTTTACGGCAAGACGCAGGGCGAGGCCAAGAAAAAGTTTGCTACCTTTCAAGCTCAGCGGAACGCGGGCATTATTCTCAGTACAAAATCCATCACCTTAGGTGAACTTGCTGATAGGTGGCTCGAGCTTAAACGTCAGCGAGGCGCGATAAGTGAAAATACATACGATGAGGTGGCGTGCTTCTTAGCCCATGTGCAGCCACACCGCCTCTACAGTCTTTTCTACACGGCAGTGGTCACAGGTATGAGGCGCGGCGAGTTAGTCGCGTTACGCTGGAAAGACGTTGACGCTGTCAAAAACCGTATCCACGTCCGCCGCAACGCTGTCGATATTCACGGAACCGTTCACGCTGGCGAGCCGAAAACAAAAGCGTCGCGCCGTATCATTCATGTCCAGGAGGACGACATCCGAATTCTTTTGGAACATAAACATCGTCAAAAGAAGAGCGAACGTGCCTGGGTCAGGCGTGGTCTGACCTTGACCTCGTGTTCCCGTCACAACTCGGCACTTATCTCAACCCACGCAACCTTTCACGTGTGTTCGAGCGTCTTGTCAAAGGTGTCGAGGTGACGAGCCTCGGCATTCACGGGTTGCGTCATACACATGCCAGCCTCCTGATCAAGAACGGCGTAGACATCGGCGTGGTGTGTGAACGGCTCGGTCATACCAATCCCGGCTTTACACGTAACGTTTACACGCACCTATATGACGAGCAGCGCAGCCAAGCAGCGCTCGGCCTCGCCAACTTGTTGCAAGGGGCATTTCGGCACGGTTCTTCGCAGCAGCCAAGCTTGCCGAACTAGCCTGTAGCGCCTAGTTGTGGTCAGCATTGTGGTCAAACGGAGCAATGTAAAAGAGAGAGGCAACGTTGCCTCTCTCTTTTTTGCTTCCCTCACGCTCATTCTTTTGGTCGGGGTGACATGATTTGAACATGCGACCACTTGACCCCCAGTCAAGTGCGCTACCAGGCTGCGCTACACCCCGAGGTGAAGGTAAAGCTCTAAAAGCGTAGCACGGTCTTGCCGAGAGCGTCAACTTGCTAAATGAGGTGATACTCTTGCCTCACCACCTGTTTTTCAAAGCGTTCCCAGCGCAGCGCAGAAACGTCGATAAAGGGCGCGTCGCCTCCGACTTCCGCTGCAATAACGCGGGCGACAGCGGCGGCTTGCTGAACGCCGTGGCCCGAAAACCCGCAGGCGTTAAACCAACCCGGTGCACCAGCCATTTCGCCCAAAATGGGACCACCGTCAGGGGTCATTTCGTAGTAGCCCCAAAAGCTGTTCACCCGGTCGACCGTAAGTTTTTCCAGCCAAGGGAACCGGGGAATGCCTACGGCGTTAACCTGCCCTAGCCAATTCCAGTCCATCCCCGCGTGCCAGCCTGCAACTTGCGCCGGATTACTAACGGTAAAGATAATCGTGCGGCCGTGTCCACGCAGCCAAAAATTGCTCGTCGTATCGATCGTCAGAGGATACGAGCGTGCGCCGTTGCCGCTTAGGGTGCGGTAAACGCAGCGTTTTACCGGAACGACCGGAACGTTTAGCCCGGCTTGACGTGCGACTTCGCGCGCCCACGCTCCGGCCGCATTGACGACAGCGGGCGCGGTCAGAGTATCCCTCGGTGTTTCGACGCGCCACTCGTTCCCCGCGCGTGCGATGCTCCTGACCGGCGCGCCGAGATAAAGCTCGGCGCGCCGCGTCTGCGCCTCCCGCAGATAAACCTTTAAGACTGCCAGTGGGTCGATGTAGCCGTCGGCGGGGCCGTAGGTGCAGCGGTAGACGTCATCTTGGGCAAAAGGGACAAAGGGACGAGAGCCTGTGCTTCGTTCGGGGTCAGTTCAGAAAGCGGTACGCCCACACGCCGCTGCGCCGCGATACCCTGTTCGTGTTCCGCCCAGTCTTTTTCGGCGACCAAAAAAAGATAGCCGACAGGTGTGTAACCGCTGTCAGCTCCGTACCGCTCCCTAAACGTTCGGTACTCCTGAATACTCTCCCACGATAACCGGACGTTGACCTCTTCGCTAAACTGCACCCGTACTCCGGCTCCGCTTCGCCCCGTCGAACCTTGGCCGAGCCCAGAGTTGGCCTCGAGCACCGCCACCTTAAAGCCCCGCTCGGAGAGCCGAAACGCGCACGCACACCCGATGATGCCCCCGCCAACCACAATCACGTCAGCTGTTGTCACCCACCGAGTATAACGCTGTAGCGCAGAGAAGTAGCAAGTAAATAAAATTTTCACGAGCACAGGTATTGTGAATAATAATACTAAGGGTGGTGACAGAGAAGCTTTTTCGCGCGAAGGCTTATCCTCACGCGTCATTTTCTTTCAGCTTTTTGCATCACTGCCAACAATAAATCTTCATTTTCTTTTGGTATAGTCGTCCTTACGTAAAAGTTTGTCTCGTGAAGGGAGTTTTTGTAGCTGTTCGCCTACCGTTTTAGGTCTCGCTTTGCCCGAAAGGAACCCCAAATGATTCAGGATGTAGAGAGCCGCGTCACCCCTCCCGTAGATTTTAAGAAGCGCTACGACAACTTTATCGGCGGCGAATTCGTTGCTCCCGCTAAGGGCATGTACTTTGAAAATCCCTCACCGGTTACAGGTCAAACCTTTTGCGAAGTTGCCCGCTCGACGGCTGAAGACGTCGAAAAAGCCCTCGACGCCGCGCACGCCGCCAAAGGCGCGTGGGGTCGCACCTCACCGACCGAGCGCTCGAACATCCTCCTTAAAATTGCCGACCGCTTAGAAGAAAATTTGGAGACTCTCGCCAAGGTCGAAACGTGGGACAACGGCAAGGCTGTGCGCGAAACGATGGCCGCCGATTTGCCGCTCGCTATCGACCACTTCCGCTACTTTGCCGGGGCCATCCGCGCCCAAGAGGGCGGGATTTCGCAGATCGACAACGACACCGTGGCGTACCACTTTCATGAGCCTATCGGCGTCGTCGCGCAGATTATCCCGTGGAACTTTCCTATCCTGATGGCGACCTGGAAACTCGCCCCGGCGCTCGCGGCGGGGAACTGCGTCGTGCTCAAACCCGCCGAGCAGACCCCTATCGGCATCATGTTCGTTGCCGAACTCATCAGTGACATCTTGCCTGCAGGTGTGCTGAACATCGTGCAGGGTTTCGGCGTCGAAGCCGGAAAACCGCTCGCCAGCAGCCCGCGCGTCGGCAAGGTCGCTTTTACCGGTGAGACCACCACGGGCCGACTCATCATGCAGTACGCCTCGGAAAACCTGATTCCGGTCACGCTCGAGCTCGGCGGCAAATCGCCCAACGTCTTTTTTGAGGACGTGATGCGCGAAGATGACGCCTTCTTTGACAAGGTGCTCGAGGGCTTCGCCATGTTCGCCCTTAACCAAGGCGAAGTCTGCACCTGCCCGAGCCGCGCGCTGGTGCAGGCGTCCATTTACGATTCGTTTATGGAACGCGCCGTCGCCCGCGTCGAGAAGATTCAGATGGGCAACCCGCTCGACCCGAATACGATGATGGGGGCGCAAGCCTCGAACGACCAGCTCGAGAAGATCTTGTCGTACTTCGACATCGGCAAGTCCGAAGGGGCGAAAGTCTTGACCGGCGGCGGGCGTAAAAAGATCGAAGGGCTCGAGGAGGGTTACTACGTCGAACCGACCATCTTTGAAGGTCACAACAAGATGCGCGTGTTTCAAGAAGAGATTTTCGGCCCGGTCGTCTCGGTCACTTCATTCAAAGATGAGGCGGACGCGCTCGAGATCGCCAACGATACGCTTTACGGTCTCGGCGCTGGGGTCTGGAGCCGTGACGCCGATATCTGCTACCGGATGGGCCGTGGAATTCAGGCGGGCCGGGTGTGGGTCAACAACTACCACGCGTACCCCGCGCACGCGGCGTTCGGTGGCTACAAACAGTCGGGGGTAGGTCGCGAAAACCACCTTATGATGCTAGACCACTACCAGCAGACGAAAAACATGCTGGTCTCATACAGCAAAGACGCGTTAGGGTTCTTTTAGGCGCTAGACGCAACAAAGGCTCGAGCCCGGCTTCAGGTCGGGCTCGTTTAGCCTGGTTACGGAACAGCGGTCAGGGCAACACTTAAAGAGCTTACAGAATATCAAAGGCCGTATAAAAACAAAAATTCAGCTGTTCGCTTCACGATTCTGTATGCTGACTTCTCAACTCTTTTACGACAAGGCGTCGTCCCGATACTTTAAGGAGATTACGGTGGATACGACCAAACGCACCGCTGACGGACGCGTCGAGCGGGTCAGCGTCACCCCAAAGGCAGCTGAACTGTTGGGCACGCTCAAACTCATTCACGGCCCGCTGATGTTTCACCAGTCGGGTGGGTGTTGCGACGGTTCGTCGCCGATGTGTTACCCGCGCGGCGACTTTCGGCTCGGCAACGTCGATGTCTACCTGGGGACGGTCGCCGACGTACCGTTTTACATCAGCGCCTCGCAGTACGAATACTGGAAGCATACGCACCTGACAGTCGATGTAGTTAAGGGTCGCGGTAGCGGCTTTTCGGTTGAAGCGCCTGAAGGGGTACGATTTTTGATCCGCTCCCGCATTTTTAGCGATGAGGAATACGCCCAGCTTTTAGCTGAAGGTGAACCGCCGAGGGGGGATCAAACGGCCAGTTCAATTAACAGCTAAAAATTTCACAAGCAGATGTATTGTGAAAATTATCACTAAATATGTACAGTCAAGACGCAGAGAAACGTCTGCCGAATGAGGTAAGAACCTAAAAACTACTTACACTTGGTACCCCAACCAACCTTTGACCCTACAAAATAAAGACACTCCTAAAAATCCGTTGAGCGAGGTGAGAAGGGAGGATACAGCATAGAAGAGTAGAAGAGTCCTCGAGCCGGGTTCTCCTTCTATAGTCTATGTTCTCATCACTCCCTCAGCGGGCCCAACTGACTTCTCGTAACAACCTCTGCAAGACGCCCGCCTTGCCCTTACATGACGTGTCCGGTATACTTCGGTAAATCTACGTTTAAGAATGGAGTCGTTATGCGGACATACCTACGTCGTCAAGTCGGTCTGTTACTGTTAGCCGGGGCGCTTTTTACCGGCATGGGTTCAGCCCAAGAGATGGGGTCGCTGCGTGTAATGGCTCCGGCTTCACCCGGTGGCGGTTGGGACACGACCTCGCGGTACATCCAGAGTGTTTTACAAGAGACTGACATCGTGCCGAGAGTCGAAGTCTTTAACGTCGAGGGCGCAGGTGGCACCATCGGCCTCGCACAACTTGCCAGTGCCGAACGCGGTCAGGGCGACCTGCTGATGATGATGGGCCTGGTGATGACCGGCGCGGTGCTGACGAACGACTCGGCGGTGACGCTCGCCGAAACTACCCCGATTGCCAGCCTCACGGCTGAATATGAAGTCATCGCCGTTCCGACCAGTTCACCGTTTCAAACGTTGGACGACCTGCTCAACGCCCTCCGCGAAGACCCCGGTGCGGTCTCGTGGGGCGGCGGGTCGGCAGGCGGTACCGACCACATCTTGGCCGGGTTGGTCGCGCAAGCGGCCGGAGTCGATCCTTCGCAGCTCAACTACATCCCCTATTCGGGTGGCGGCGAGGCGCTCGCAGCGGTTTTGGGTTCGCAGGTTTCAGCGGGCGTGACGGGTTACGGCGAGTGGGCCGGGTCGATTGAATCGGGCGACCTGCGTGCGCTCGCGTTATCGTCTCCCGAACGGCTCGAGGGGATCGACGTAGCTACTCTCACCGAGCAGGGGATCGACGTGACGCTCGCGAACTGGCGCGGCGTCGTCGCGCCGCCCGACCTGAGTGACGAGCAGACAAGCGCACTTTTGGCGGTGGTTGACAAGTTGCACGCGTCCCCTGAATGGCAGGCCATCTTGAAAGAGAACAACTGGGACGATGTTTACCGTAGCGGCGACGAGTTTGCGGCCTACCTCGAGAGCGAAGACGCGAGGGTCCAGGACATCTTGGTCGATATCGGTCTGGTTGGCGAGTGAGTTTGGAAGACCCTAAACGCAGCGGCGTCGCCTTCGGCGACCTGCTGATTTCGCTCGGGGTGATGGGGCTCGGCGGTTATTTCGTCTACGGGGCGCTGCAGATCAATGTGGCGCAGACCTACGCCCGGGTCGGGCCACGGTTCTTTCCGTTTTTGGTGGCGTTCGGATTGCTTCTTTGCGGCGCGCTGCTCTTGATGCAAGCGTTGCGCGGTCAAACCGCCGAACCTGAAGAGGCTGAAGATGCCGACGCCGACGCGCCCATAGACTACCGGGCGGTCGGGACCATCGCCGCAGCGCTCGTTTTATACGTGCTGGTGTTAAAAATTGCCGGGTTTATCCTCGCCTCGGCGGTGCTTTTTTGGGGTGTGGCACTTGCCTTCGGCAGCCGCGCCTGGCTCCGCGACCCGCTCGTCGGTCTGGCGTTGGCGTTGGTCGTTTTCGAAGCGTTTACCCGCCTGTTGGGGCTGCGGCTACCCGCTGGGTGGCTGGCTCTTTTGGGGCTTTAGGGTGGATACCCTCAGCGCGCTTTTAGACGGCTTCGCCGTCGCGCTGACCCTGGCGAACCTCGGTTGGGCGCTGCTCGGGGTTACGCTCGGGACTGTTGTCGGTATTCTGCCGGGAATCGGCCCGGCGCTGACCGTAGCGCTCCTTTTACCCGTCACCTTTCGGCTCGACCCGGTAGGGTCGTTTATCATGTTCGCCGGTATCTATTACGGCGGCATGTACGGCGGTTCGACGACCTCGATCTTGCTCAATACGCCCGGTGAAAGCGCCTCGATTATCACTGCGCTGGAGGGGAACAAGATGGCGCGGCGCGGGCGTGGGGGCGCGGCCCTGGCAACGGCGGCGATCGGCTCGTTCGTCGCCGGAACGCTCGCAACGGCCGCGCTGACCTTCGTCGCGCCGCTGATGGTCAAGGTCGCGCTCAGCTTCGGCCCCGCCGACTACTTTGCGCTGATGATCCTAGCCTTTACCACCGTGGCGTCGCTCCTCGGCGGGTCGGTACTGCGCGGGATGACGAGCCTTTTTCTGGGGCTCGGGTTGGGTCTGGTAGGCATCGACCTGCAAACCGGACAGGCGCGTTACACGCTGGGCGTTCCGGCGATGCTCGACGGGATCAGCGTGGTGATCGTCGCGGTAGGGTTGTTTGCGGTGGGGGAGACCCTCTATGTGGCCTCGAGGCTCCGCCGCAGCGACCAGGACATTACGCCGATCAGCGGTTCCGTGTGGATGAGCCGCGACGAGTGGCGGCGTTCGTGGCGGCCCTGGCTGCGCGGCAGTTTGCTTGGGTTCCCGCTCGGGGCGCTGCCTGCCGGGGGCGCGGAGATTCCGACGTTTCTCTCGTACGCGCTCGAGAAACGCCTCAGCAAACACCCCGAAGAGTTTGGTAAAGGGGCGATCGAAGGGGTTGCCGGACCCGAAGCAGCGAATAACGCGGCCGCCGCCGGGGTGCTCGTCCCGCTCCTGACCTTGGGCCTGCCGACCTCAGCGACAGCCGCCATCATGCTCGCGGCGTTTCAGCAGTTCGGCCTGCAACCGGGGCCGCTCCTCTTTCAGACCTCGCCCGACCTGGTCTGGGGGCTTATCGCGAGCCTCTATATCGGTAACGCAATGCTGCTTATTCTCAACTTACCGCTCGTCGGGCTCTGGGTGCGGCTCTTGTTTATTCCGCGCCCGCTGCTCTACGCCGGAATTCTGGTTTTTGCCGCGCTCGGCACCTATACCCTGAGCAACTCGACGGTCGACCTCATCACACTCTTTTTGATCGGGGGCGCAGGCTTTTTAATGCGGCGCTACGGGTTTCCGGTCGCTCCGGCGGTGCTCGGGATGATCCTCGGGCCGATGGCCGAGCAGCAGTTCCGGCGGGCCTTATCGATCAGTCAGGGCAACCCCAGTGTGTTTTTACGTGAACCGCTGTCGGCAACGCTGCTGGCGATCTCTCTAGTGGCGATCTTGGTTCCGCTGGTCGGGCCGTACCTGCGCCGCGCTCGGCGTTAGAGGCGCGACTTTAAGAACGCCACGGCGTCATCGGTAAAACGTGGCGACCACCACGCCGTCACCCCGGCAAACCCGCAGTTCATAGCAGTTTGCGCGCAGCTCACGGCAGCTTCAGGGGAGACGCCGTTACGCGCAGCCGGGTCGAGCGTGATCTGGATGTAAGTTTTGGCAAGGTGGTGGGCGCATCCCTGCCCCAGCTTCTCCGCCGCGCGCTCAAAAGTTCCGGCTTTGCAGTACGTCTGTGTTTGGACGAGTAACAGGTCGGCACGTTCGGCAAAGCTGCCGTAGTTCCAACCGTACTTAAAGAGATAAGCTTGAAATAGCGGGCGTCCGGTCGGCTTGAACGCGATTTGCGACCCGTGCGCCCGAACGAGGTCGGCGGCGCGCTCCAGGTTTTGCACCGTAGTGTCTGCTTCCCACGAAAATTCCGGCACGTTGGCAAAGCCCGGTTCGTAGATATAAACGAGTCCGGCGTTGGTGAGGTTTGCGGCGGCGAGTTGCTCGAGGTTCTCCAGTCCCGCCGTGGCGATAAGAACAGGTTGTGGGTACTTGGCAGCGAGTTGCGTCAGGGTTTTTTTCAACCATCCCAGCTCGAGCGGTCTAGCGACGTTGCCCGAAACGAGCATCAGCGTGTCGTCAGGTCTTAAAAACGGCCCCAACGCCGCTAACTCACGAAGTCCGGCGTTGTTATAGACCGGGATATTAAGTCTCAGGATATTAAGTCTCATTTAAGCAGCTTAAACCGCACCTCTTGCCCCGGCCTCAGCTGCGCCGCACGGGGCAGGTCAGCGGGGTGCAGCACCGCAGGCTTAGCGTAACCGCCGAGGGTCCCGCGATCGTTTAAGAGGAGGAGCGGCGTCCCGCCCGGTGGTACCTGGACGCTGCCGAGCGGAACCCCTTCGGAGAGGACTTCGCCGCCGGGAACGGCCCCGCCGAGCAGCTGCACGCCCATCCGGTCGGCGCGCCCGACAGTAAAAGTCTGGCGGGTCAGCGCTGAAAGCGCCTCTGCCGAAGCCTGCGGCCCAGGGACGAGCCGGAGTGCACCGTCAAAGCGGTAGGGTGAAAACGTCCGGCCCGCCCTGACGCTGTGAGGCTGCGCGCTGCCGAGCACGTCGCCTGTACGAAGTGCCCGACCGATCCGCCCGCGAACGTCAACCGACGCACTACCCCGAAAACGTCCGCACTCGAGCCCACCGGCAAGGGCTAGATACCCCCGGCTCCCGACTTGTGTAGGTACAAAGCTCAAACGGTCGCCCCGGCGGACGGCGAAGCTCGAGTCGGGCGTCACTGCCTCACCGTTAAGCTGTGCCCGTAGCCCACCGCCCGTAAAGGCCAGCACGCCGCCGCCCAACACTTCATAAATACCGCCCTGCACGTTCAGCTCGAGCAGCGCCGCGCCCACGTCGTTGCCGACGAGCCGGTTTGCCCAGCCTGCCGAAACAGGGTCGAGCGGCCCGCTCCGGGCGAAACCGAGGTGCCCGGCTAAAAAGCGGCCCCGGTCAACCACTAGGTCGAGGAGGCCGGGTTTAGCAACCTGTAAAAGCGGGGTGTGCGGGGTTTGGGGCAACAGCTCGGGCCCGTCTACCGCCGGTTTGCTTACGGTTTCGGCGACCGACTCGAACCTTACGCAGTCGCCTGCCGCAAACAAAAATGGTTCTCTAGCAGCTGGTTCGTAAACGGGTCCTGCCGTTCTCCCCAGCAGATGCCACCCCCCCGGCGACGCGACTGGATAGACCGTCGTCTGCGCGTTCGCTATCGCCACGCTCTGCGCGGGGACTGAGGCTCTGGGCGCAGCGCGGCGGGGGAGCTGCAGCGTGGGCTCGAGGTCACCCATAAAGGCCAATCCCGGGGTAAACCCGAGCGCGTAGACGTAGTAGGTGCGCCTGCTGTGGCGGGCGATCACCTCTGCGACGTTTAAGCCTGTACGCGTCGCCACCTCCTCTAGATCTGGCCCATCGTAGACGACAGGGACGGTGAGCTGCCGACCCGGAGCCGGTACCACGTCGCGAAACGCCCCTAACCACCTCGTGAGTTCGGCTTCGCTCAGTTTGGCCCGGTCGTACTCGAGGTAGAGCGTGCTGTAACCCGCGAGCACGTCCGTCAGGGCTGGATGCGGGGCGTCGAGAACAGCCTGCGCAATACCCTGAAGCCGCCGGTTGACCCGCTCGTCCGGCGACGCGCCGAACCGCAGGTAAAACCCGCCCAGCATCAGAATGTCTGCATCAGAACGTCTGTACGCCGATCTCCGCCTTGGCCAGAGCTGAACGTACCGCTCGCGCCGCCGCCGGTGCGTTCGGCGCGTCGCCGTGAAGACAGAGCGTTTCCGCGGTAATCTCCAACTGTTTGCCCGACAGCGACGCGACCACGCTGCCCTGGGCCATCAGGAGTGCACGCCGGGCCACCTCGAGCGGGTCGTGAACGACTGCCCCAGCTTCCGCACGTGGGGCCAGCCGCCCGTCGTCGCCATATCCCCGGTCGGGGAAAGCCTCGAGCACCGCCCTCAGCCCCGCCTCACGGACAGTCTCAGCGACCTGCTCACCTCCCAGCCCGGCCAGAACGACGAGCGGCAAGGTGGTATCGAAATCTTTTACCGCCGCCGCGACTGCCGCTGCCGTCGGCGTGTGGACGAGCATCTTCAGGTAGAGCGCCCCATGCGGTTTGACGTGGTGAAGCCTTTTCTGATGGGGCCGTAAAAATGCGCTCAGCGCGCCCAGCTGATAAAGGGTATCGGCGTAGACCTCGTCCGGGGACGCCGCCAGCTCCCGACGACCAAACCCCAGCAGGTCGGGAAACCCCGGGTGCGCGCCGATAGCGATGCCGTGTTCGGCAGCCAGCGCGACGCTCCGCCGCATCGTCCCGGCGTCGCCTGCATGAAACCCGCAAGCCAGGTTGACCGAGCTGAGCAGTGGCATAAGCCGGTCGTCGTGGCCCATATTCCACGCACCGAAAGACTCGCCCGCGTCGGCGTTGAGGTCAATCCGGATCATTGGATAACAAAATACCACAATAGACTTGGGCAAAATCTGAGTAAAGAAACAAATATTTTACGAGCAGGGATGTCGTGAAATATATTACTTAACTGTGTTTTAGTCCAAGCGATGTTCTGTTCGCGGTCATTTCTGGCGTCAGTCGGCTGGCGCAGCAAGCCTTTTGAGCAGCTCGAGCACAAAGATCACGTCTCCCAAAGCCCGGTGGCTCGCGTGCTGTGTTAACAGCTCGTCTAACCCCTCGGTCACGACGGCTTTATGCAGGCCGTAACTGGGACGACCGTGGGTTTTGGCGTAGAGCCGCATCGCGCAGACAAAGAGCAGCTTCGGGTGGGGGAGACCCCAACGGGCGCTGGTCTGCTCGAGCATCCGCGCGTCGAAAGGCGCGTTCCACGCCAAGACAGTGGCGTCTTTGGCTAACGCCACGAGTTCCGGAAGCACCTCGGGCCAACTCGGTTGGCCTTGAAGCTCGCGCAGCGAAATCCCGTGGACGCGCTCTGCGTGGGGGTTCATCACCGACGCCCTCGGTTTGACAAGCGTATTCAGGCGAACTGCGCCCGTCGTATCAACGAGCGCGACCTCGATCACCTCGGCGTCTTTGAGGCCGGTCGTTTCGGTATCGAGGATAAACACGTCGGTGCGGCCCATAAGCTTGCGTGCGGCCTCGGCGACGCGCGCAAGCCCCGACACACTTTCGGCGGAGGGTAATTGAGGCGACATCAGATTAGTGTAAGGCAGTCCGCGTGCGTTACACTAGCCCCGAAGCACCGAAACGATCCCCGTTTACGAGAGGAAGCAGATGACCTCAGCACCACAAGCAGACATCGGCCTTATCGGCCTCGCCGTGATGGGCCGCAACCTCGTTCTTAACTTGAATGACCACGGCTACAACGTCGCCGTTTACAACCGCACCACCGCAAAGATGACTGATTTCATCGAAGGTGAGGCGAAAGGCACGGACGTGACCGGGTACGCCGAGCTGCACGATTTCATCGGAGCCCTTAAAAGCCCACGTAAGGTCATGCTGATGGTCGAGGCGGGTCGCTCGGTTGACGCCGTGATCAGGGCGCTCGAGCCCCTGCTCGACGCTGGTGACGTGATTATCGACGGCGGCAACTCGAACTTTGAAGATACCCGCCGCCGCGACCACGACCTCTCAGAAAGGGGCTTTCACTTCGTCGGTACCGGGATTTCCGGCGGTGAAGAGGGGGCGCGTCACGGTCCTTCAATCATGCCAGGCGGGTCTAGTCAGGCGTGGGAAGCGGTCAAACCGATGTTTCAGAGCATCGCCGCGCACGTTCACGGCGACCCGTGCTGCGATTATGTGGGTGAGGACGGTGCAGGCCACTTCGTTAAGATGGTCCATAACGGGATCGAATACGGCGATATGCAGCTTATCGGCGAGGCTTACGGGCTGCTGCGCGGCGTGCTGGGCCTGAGCGCCGACGAGCTGAGCACGGTGTTTAAGCGGTGGAACACGGGCCGTCTGGACTCGTATCTGATCGAGATCACCGGGACGATTTTAGCAGTCAAAGACAAAGACGGTTCACCTTTGGTCGAAAAAATTCTCGATGTGGCCGGACAAAAAGGTACGGGGCGCTGGACGGTAATGGCGGCGCTGGACGAAGGAGTTCCGCTGACGCTGATCGCCGAAGCGGTTTTTTCCCGTTCGCTGTCGGCACTTAAAGACGAGCGGGTCGCCGCTGCCAAAGTCCTGAGCGGTCCTGAAATGCCCGCTGCACCTGACCGTGAAAGCTTCGTGCGGGACCTCGAGGACGCCCTCTACGCCGCCAAAATCGTCTCTTACGCACAAGGGTATATGCTGATGCGCTCAGCTGCAAAGACTTATGGCTGGAACCTCAACTACGGCGGCGTCGCGCAGATGTGGCGCGGCGGCTGCATCATCCGCTCGGTCTTCCTCGACAACATCAAAGACGCGTTCGACGAAGACGATCAGCTTGCCAATCTGCTCTTAGCGCCGTACTTTAGGGAGGCGGTCGGTAAAGCGCAGGCCGCGTGGCGGCGGGTCGTCGCGACCGCCGTTACCGCGGGCGTCCCGGTCCCGGCGTTTTCAGCCGCGCTCGCTTTTTTCGACGGCTACCGCACCGCCGACCTACCGGCGAATCTCTTGCAGGCGCAGCGTGACTTCTTCGGCGCACACACCTTTGAACGTACCGATGAAGCTAGGGGCACCTTTTTTCACCACCCTTGGCTCGGCGACGCCGGAGGGACCGCTGAAGGTTAAAAACCAGCGTCTAAAAGCTGAAGGGCAAAATCGTAGTAGAGACGGATTGGCTAAAGTAAATTTCAGAGATTATTAATGTTTTCTTAATCTAGGTACAGTTACAGAAACCTCGAGTGGTCTCTATCTGGTACGCTGAGCACCGTGTTGCCGTCTACCCTTCTGCTTTCTCCCGCTGCCGAAACCGCACGGTTGGCGACGCTGCACCGTTACGGGGTACTGGGAACGCCCCCCGAAGAGACGTTCTCCCGGCTTGTCTACCTCGTGGCGTCGCTGCTCGGTACGACCGGTGCGTCACTCGGCTTTGTCGGTGAGCAGCGGGTATTTTATAAAGCGCAGCAGGGCGCGTCCGGGCGTTCTTACCCGCGCGCGCAGACGCTTTGCAGCACCGCAGCCTTCGCTGCCGAACCGCTCGTGATAGCGGACGCTGCCACCTTAGATACAGGTACCGAACTCGCGTTCGTCCGGCAAAACGGGGTGCGGTTTTACGCAGGTGTTCCACTTGTTTCACCTGAGGGCGCGGTGCTCGGTACGTTCAGCGTGTTCGACGCCGCGCCACGTGACGCCGCTTCGGTTCAGCTCGAGCCGCTGAAAACCCTTGCCCAAACGGTGCTAGAGCTACTAGCGGCGCGGCGCAGTACCCTGGAACGTCGTTATACGGAGCTTACCGAAACACGGTTGACCGAACTGCTCGAGCACGCCCCTTACTACGCTTTTAGCGTGACTGAGGACGGGCAGCTCGACTACCTCAGTCGTCCGCTCACGTCGGCGCTGGGTTACTCTCCTCAACGGTACCGTGAGCTTTACCTCCCGGAAGCTCAGGATGCGGCGGCAGCAGCCCTCACCGGGGCTTTGGCGACCGGGCAGGCGCAGCTCGAGAGTCACCTTCTTACTGCCGCCGGGACGCGCCTGCCCGTTTCTCAAGTATTGGTTCGGTACCGCCACCACGACCAAACCTCCGTAACGGTCCTCGCCCGGGAGACGGCGGCGCAGGGGCAGCGCGACGCGTTCGAGCAAAAACGCGCCGAGGTGCTCGAGCTTACCGCGCGCGGCGCGCCGCTACCGGCGGTGCTTTTAGAACTCGTCCGACTTTTGGAAAGTTACTGTCAGGGACTTATCGGCGCAGTCTTTTTGATGCAAAACGCTACCTTGCAGCTCGAGGTCGCGCCGCAGCTGCCGAGCGCTTTTGCTCAGCTCGTCAGCGCGCTACCCCTCGGGCCGGGCGCAGCAGCGCCGGGCGCAGCGGTGCAGCGCGGCCAGCGGGTCGTTACGACCGACATTAGACGCGACCCCCTCTGGCATCACCAGCGTTACTTCGCGCTCCAGAACGGTCTGCAGGCGTGCTGGGCCGAACCCATCTTGAGCGATCAAGGTGAGGCGCTCGGTACCTTTGTCCTTTACGCCCGCGAGACGAAAGGCCCCAGCAACGCCGAAAGTCGGCTTTTACGCGAGACCGCACAGTTGGCAGCGATCGCTGTCTCACGGCAAAAGCTCTACGCGCAGTTAGAACATCAAGCTCGTTACGACGCGCTGACCGGGCTTCCCAACCGGCGGCTCTTAAACGAGTATCTGACGCGGGCCTTCCGGCAAGCCCAAGCTCAGGATAGGGGGCTCGGGGTCTTGCTACTCGACCTCGACAACTTCAAAGGGGTCAACGATACGCTCGGGCACAGCGCCGGGGACCTGCTGCTCAGCGAGGTCGCGGCGCGGCTCCAAGATCATCTGCGGGGCGCACTACCTGCGCGCGCCACGCTAGCGAGAAGCGGCGGTGACGAGTTCGTCTTTACGGTGCCGCTCGAGTATCAGAGCGACGCGGCCCGTTTCGCCTTCGAGTTGACGGAGGCGTTCGCGGCACCTTTTAGGATCGGCAAACGTACGCTTCAGGTCGGGGCGAGCGTCGGCGCAGCCCGTTATCCCGACGACGCCGAGACGCCGCAGGCGCTGTTGCAAGCTGCCGACATCGCTATGTACGCTGCGAAAGCCGACCGGCACGCCGGTATCAAGCAGGGCTACCGGCTCTACCGGAGCGAGATGACCGAGCGCCTCGAGGCGCAGCTCAAGCTCGAAGCGCAGCTCAAACGAGCGTTTGTCGAAGACGAGTTCAGGGTGTTCAGCCAAGCCCGCCTCGATATCGCCCGACAACGGATTACCGGGTTCGAGGTGCTCGTACGCTGGCAACACCCCGAACGTGGACTGCTCTTGCCCGGCGCTTTTTTAGAGGGCGCGCAAAAAGCCGGGTTGTTGCCGCAGCTCGACGCGTGGGTGTTGGGGTCGGTGGCGCGCTACCTCAGTGAAAATACCGCGCGAGGCTCGCTCGAGCGGGTGTCGTGCAACGTTTCGGCGGCAAGCTTTCAAGACCGCACTTTTCTAGACGAGTTGGAGAGGGTATTGGGAAGTGACCGGGCGGTTCCCGAAGGGCTCGAGCTAGAGATCACCGAAAGCCTGCTGATGCAAAACTTGGGCGGCGTCGCCGCGCAGCTTGCCGACCTCAAAGGCCGGTTTCCGGGTATCCGCGTCGCGGTTGACGACTTCGGCAGCGGCTACTCGTCGCTAGCTTACCTGCGGCATCTTCCTATCGACACGCTCAAGATCGACCGTGCTTTCGTCCGCGACCTCGACCACCGCGACGGCAAGCTGCAGCGCACCGCGCTCGCCGTGATCCGCACCGTGATCGCGTTAGGCCGTGACCTGGGGTTTCGGGTCGTGGCGGAGGGGGCCGAAACCGAAGGTCAGCTGGGCATGTTGACTGCGCTCGGCGTCGATGAGGTGCAGGGGTTCGTGGTCGGTAAACCGCGGCCCCTCAGCCAATGGGTTGGGGAAGTTTCCGGCGACGTTTTAGGCTCGAGTAAATTTTCTTAAACCAGCCTTGATTGTCAAAGTGCCAACATCAAAACGCCAACATCAAAACGCTGGGGTACCGAGTGCCCACCAGGTTTTAGTCCTTACCGGACGCGACCCTGGTCGGTACAGTGGTCGGTACAGTGCGCGCATCAGCTACCACTCACGGGTTACGTCCTCGAGCGCTTTCTCACTAACTTTGGCGTAGATCGTCGTCGTCGCAATGTTTTTGTGCCGTAGGTGCGTCTGGGTACGGCGGAGGTCGCCGGTTTCTTCGTACATCCGGGTGCCGGACTGGTGCCGCAGTGGGTGTAGGGCGCGGTAATCGATCCCGGCAGCGGCGCAAAGCGCGCGCAAACGTTGCCGTAAACGTTCGTCGGCGTAAGGTAATACTTTACCGGCTCGAGCCTTCGCCTTACGCCTGAGCGTCTTATCCGTTCGGAGCACCTCGAGGGCGTCGAGCAGGCTTTTCGACAGGGCGACGCTATCGACGTAACCACCTTTCCCGCGTACCTGGAGCCGTTTCGCTTTAAGGTCGAGGGCGCGCCACTCGAGTCCCGCCGCTTCGTGCGCACGCAGCCCTGCGTGCGCACAGAGCAGCAGCGCGACAACGTCCGCCGGGTCTGTGGTTACGTCCAGCAGTTTGTCTAGTTCCGCTTTCGGGTAAGGCTGCACCTTTTCCCAGGCCGGAACGGGATCGTGAACGCCTTTAACCGACGCGAACGGGGTCGCGTCGGTGGCCCCGGCCCAGTGCAGCGCCCGGTAGAGCACGCGGGCAGCGGCGAGCGTCTTGTTGACCGTCGAAGGCGACCGGTAACGCGCGGGCGCGTCGGTGTCGGGATTAATAAAGGGTGTCTCCTTGAGCCACGCCCGGTAACGGCTGCCCATTCTGCGGCTCGGGTGCAGGAGGTTCTCGTGTGCGTTGGCCGTGACGAACACCCCGACGCCGTGACGGTACGCCTTAAAGGTGAGGCGGCTTAAGTTGCCTTTGTCGGTGGTGTCCTCGAGGTACGCCCTTGTCAGGGTCCAGAGGGCTTCGGCGTCGCGCTCGTTGGCGGCTTTTACGGCGAAACGCCGGAGTTCGTCGTCGTCCAGGTTCCGCGTCTGCTGGACTCGAGCGAGCTCAGACATAGGTTCGTAGTTCGCTAAGGTCACCTGTGTAGTGTAGCTGTCAAGGGGCAGGATGGCAACATGCAACATACTTTTTGGAATGGCTATAATGGATTCCGCAATCCCTTAGACCCTATCCGAAAACCGCCATGTTGAAGAGAATGTGGGCACAAGCGAATTGAACGAGAGCCAACCAGTTGGCGGTTTGCTTAGACCAGCGGGTACGAATGCTGCGGCGTTTAGCAAGCCAGG
>JAABUN010004597.1_pt1 | contig 18501 bp, 20 predicted proteins | sample 5559311 | NCBI WGS metagenome assembly JAABUN01 (sample SAMN10711877, study PRJNA513370) | rock metagenome | isolation source: Antarctica rocks | place: Antarctica: Victoria Land, Siegfried Peak sud | reverse complement strand
ATGTCCCACAGGTGGTCCGCGACGAGGCGACCTCCGGCCGTGTCATCGCAGGTCGAGGAGGGGAATCCCTGGTAGCGGCGGTTCATGAGCACGAAGGGCACATGCCGGGCGGTGAGATCATCGACCAAGCTACTGCCGGCATGCACGTCACCCAGGATGAGTCCGTCCACCCGCCGCGCAAGCATGATCTCGGCTTTGCGGCGCTGCTCGTCCACGTTGTCGAGGGAGTTCATCACGAAGGTCGAGTAGTTGCTCTCCGCTGCGGCTTCCTCCACGCCCTCGTACATGGTCGCGAGGACGATGTCGGAGAGCCGGGGCACGATTACCCCAATGGCCCGCGTCCGCCGGGTGCGCAGACTCGTCGCCTGCGGGTCAGGCGAGTACCCGCGCAGCTTCGCCAGGTCACGCACCCTTCGGGCGGTTTCCATCGACGCCGCCCCTCGCGCGACGTCGGTGTCGGAGTGCAGCACACGCGACACCGTCGAGACATGGATGCCCAGCTCCCCGGCGAGATCCTTCAGTGTGACTGCCGCCCGCCCCTTGTCGGGTGCCTTCATGCCCGCCATCCCTTCCTGTCCAGTCCAGTCCAGTCCTGAGTTGTTTCAGACGCGTGAAATATTGCCGAGTTCATTGACGAGACCCCCATCACATCCTATGGTTCTTCTTAGCTAACCCAAACGATTGGGTTTGCTGGAGTTCACCAACTGTCGCCGCGCGAAAACCACTGGTTCTTCCAATGATCGTTTTCCCGCGGTGGCAACCCAATCGATTGGGTGAGGATGCGGCATGAGATCAACCACTACCGGGCAGGTCGTCCTGATCGCCACGGGAGGCACGATCGCCTCCCGGACGGATTCCTCGGACGGCGCAACGCTCGCTGCCGATACAGGTGACGCCGTCCTTGCCGCGGCAGGGGACAGCATGTTCGCTGTCGAGGTAGTGGACCTCATGCAGAAGGGTTCCTATCTGCTCACCTTCGACGACATGTTGGCTGTCTGCGCAGCGGTTCATGGTGCCCTGGAGTCCCCGGACACCCTCGGCGTCGTCGTCACGCACGGGACCGACACGATGGAGGAGATGGGATACCTTGCCGACCTCCTCCACGACGATCCGCGGCCTGTTGTCTTCACGGGTGCCCAGCGCGCAGCGGACAGCGCTGAGCCGGACGGACCAGGGAACCTACGCGCCGCGTTCACCGTCGCTGCGTCTCCCGATGCAAGGGAACGGGGTGCGCTGATCGTCTTCGGGGGCGATGTTTTCACGTTACCCGGGACCAGGAAGACGGAAACGACGAGACTGCGGGCCTTCAGCAACCCCGACCGGGGACGAGCGGGCTCAGTCTCGGACGCCGGCACCGTGGACCTGAACCCGGCGCCCTCCCGGCCTGCACCCCTCGGGACTCCCTCGACCGGAGCCTCCGTCCGGGTCGACATCGTTGCCTCCTACCCCGGTGCGGACGCTGCACTCTTCACTGCCGCCGTGGCGGCCGGAGCTCGCGGAATCGTGCTCGAGGCTACCGGACTGGGAAATACCAATGGGGCGCTCAGTGACGCGGTGCGCACCGCGGTGCGCGACGGAATCGTCGTCGTGACCAGTACCCGGGTCCACGCGGGTTCCGTGGGTGGCGTCTACGGCGCCGGCGGGGGCAAGACGCTGGCGGACGCTGGCGCCGTCCCCTCCGGGTTGCTCCGTCCGTCTCAAGCACGCACCCTCCTCCACGCTCTGCTCGCACTCGGGCTGACCCCCGACGACGTCGCCCAGCATGTCCGTCTACGCGGCCGACCACCGGCTGCCTGATAGCGACCTCCCGCCTCCGAATCCTCCCATCCACCTCTGGAAAGGCTGACCCATGACAAAAGATATCCAGATCGCTTTCGGCGTCGACGTCGATGCAGTCGCCGGAATGCTCGGCTCCTACGGCGGTGAGGACTCCCCGTGCGATATTTCCCGCGGGCTCTTCAGCGGAGAGATCGGCGGTCCCCGGATTCTCCGCCTCTTCGAGAAACATTCTCTTCCGTCCACCTGGTTCATCCCGGGCCACTCCATCGAGACGTTCCCCGATCTCACCCGGATGGTCGTCGACGCCGGGCACGAGATCGGCGTCCACGGCTACTCGCACGAGAACCCGATCGCGATGACCCGCGAGCAGGAGACGGCCATTCTCGACAGGTCTATCGACCTGATCGAAAAGGTTTCCGGCCGACGCCCCACGGGCTACGTGGCGCCGTGGTGGGAATTCTCGCCCATCACCAACGAGATCCTGCTCGAGCGCGGCATCAAGTACGACCACTCCCTCATGCACAACGACTTCGAGCCCTACTACGTGAGGGTCGGGGACAGCTGGACGAAGATCGACTACACCAAGCCCGCAGAAACCTGGATGAAGCCTCTCGTCCGGGGTCAGGAGACCGATCTCGTGGAGATCCCGGCGAACTGGTACCTCGATGATCTCCCTCCCATGATGTTCATCAAGGCCTCACCGAACTCACACGGCTTCGTCAATCCACGGGACATCGAGCAGATGTGGCGAGACCAGTTCGACTGGGTCTACGCGGAGATGGACCAGGCCGTCTTCACCATGACGATCCATCCCGATGTCTCGGGCCGACCCCAGGTCCTGCTTATGCTCGAGCGCCTCATCGAGCATTTCAACTCCCACGAAGGGGTCACCTGGCACACCTTCGACGCTATCGCCGATTCATTCCTCGCACGCAGCCCTCGAAAGGAAACAAGCTGATGTCCATCCAAGAAGCGGGCGTCGATCTCTCGACGCCGACAGAGAACGAGAAGCGGTACTTCCCGACGTTCACGAGAAAGAAGACAACGACGGTCAGCTTCCTCGCGTTGTTCGCGTGGACCGTGGCTGTCTTTGACTACGGCCTGTTCGGCACCCTGCTGCCCGCGATGCAGGAGGAGTTCGGCTGGACGGCGCCGGAAGCGTACGCGATCAACACCTGGATCGCCGTCGGCACCGCGATTGTCTGCTTCGGAGTCGGTCCCGTCATCGACCGCCTCGGCCGTCGCAAGGGCATGATGCTCACGGTGGGCGGCACCGCGGTCGTCTCTGCTGTTACCGCCTTCATCCCGGCAGGACTCGGCTTCATCAGCAATGCCCTGCTTGTGGTCGTGCGCTCCTTCGGTGGGCTCGGCTTCTCGGAGCAGGCCGTCAACGCGACCTACATGAACGAGGTCTACCAGGTCACCGAGGACGAGCGGAGGCGGAAACGCCCCGGTTTCTACTACTCCTTCATCCAGGGCGGGTGGCCGCTCGGGTTCCTCCTCGCGAGCGCCCTCGCCCTGGTCTTCCTGCCTCTCCTGGGCTGGCGGGCGCTCTACCTCATGGCCACCATCCCGGCCATCATTATCGTGCTGCTGATCGCCAAGAAGCTGAAGGAAACCCCTCAATTCGAGCTCCACCACGAGCTGACGCAGCTCGAGAAAAGCGGCAAGACGGCTGAGGCCCATGCACTCGCTCGATCCTATGGAGTGGAACACTCCTCGAGCGCTCCCCTGAAGCGCATCTGGGAGCCGGCCCTGCGCCGAAACACCATCGTTTTCTCGCTCGCCTGGATCGTCAACTTCTTCGGCATCATGATTTTCAGCATTCTCGGCACCTCCGTCCTGGCGAATGCCAAAGGAGTCCAGCTGTCAGATGCGTTCTGGATGCTCATCATCATCAACCTGCTGGCCTACTTCGGCTATGTCTTCCACGGTTGGCTCGGTGACAAGATCGGACGCAAGAAGACCATCGTCTCGGGATGGATCATCTCCGGTCTTTCCTTCGCCGTCATGCTCAGTCCGCTGGTCGCCAGTCCTTTCCTGATCATCCTGACCTATGGCACTGGGCTCTTCTTCCTGGTGGGCCCGTATTCCGCAATTCAATACTTCATGGCTGAGTGCTACCCCGTGAGCTGCCGTGCCACCGGGCTCGCCTTCATCGGAGCCATGAGCCAGCCCGGCATCATCCTTGGTGGTGCGCTCTTCACGGTGGTGGCGGCCGCAGCCGGGACAGGGCCAGCAGCGCTGTGGGTCGGTGCCCTCGGAACTCTGCTCTCCGGCTTCCTGATGCTCGGAACGAAACCAGTCCCGGCCGTCGCGCTGGAAGAAGCCAATGCCATCGTCTGACGTCGCAATCATCACCGGGGCCGCGAGTGGCATCGGGCGCGCCCTCGCCGAGCACTACGCCCACCGCGGCGTGAGGTCAGTCATCGGCACGTTTTCCGGTGACCCTCATGATCCGGAGCAGACGCTTCGACTGGTCGAGGACGCCGGCGGGACCGCCGTTATCCATGAAGTGGACGTGCGGGCCACGGAATCGGTGGAGGCGTTCGCCGAGCGCGCTCTCTCCGAGTTCGGCCGGCTCGACTACGCCGTCGCCAACGCCGGGATCCTCCGCAACTCGCCGCTGAACGAATTGTCGGACGAGCTGTGGGACGACATGCTCAATGTGGATCTCACAGGAGTGCTCCGCACCCTGCGCGCCGGATCCCAGCGCATTGAGGGGCCCGGCGCGCTCGTCGCTGTGTCCTCCATTGCCGGTGGCGTGTACGGCTGGGAGGAACACGCACATTACGCGGCGGCGAAAGCCGGCGTACTGGGACTGGTGCGCAGTGTCGCTGCAGAACTCGGGCCACGCCAGATTCGGGCCAACGCGGTGATTCCCGGACTGATCGAAACCCCCCAGTCCCTGGACCCGATCAACTCGTTGGGCCCGGATGGACTGGAGCAGGCTGGCAGGGACATTCCCTGGGGCCGGGTCGGAAGGCCTGAAGAGGTCGCCGATGTGATCGGCTTCCTGACCTCCGATGCTGCCCGGTATGTGACGGGGCAGTCGATCGTGGTGGACGGCGGTCTGACCATCAAGATGCGGGCATGACGGCGGTCGGCACGGGCAGGTCACGCGGCGCCGGCAGTCCGCGCACGGTGGTGGTGACCGGAGGCGCCAGCGGTATCGGTGCTGCTATCGCTGAGGGATTCTCGGCGCAGGGGGACACCGTACTGGTGTTGGACCGGACCCCCGGTCCGGGGGTCATCGAGGTCGACGTCGCGAGCGAGGACAGCGTGCGGGTGGCCTTCGCGGCCGCTCGGGAGCAGGTGGGCACCATCGACGTCCTGGTCAACAGCGCCGGGTTGCTCACCGAATCGCCGATCGAGGACATGACTCTGGAGCTCTGGACGGAGACCATCTCGGTGGACCTCACGGGAGTATTCCTTTGCTGTCGTGAGGTGGTCGGCTCGATGCGGCGTCAAAGGTGGGGGCGGATCATCAACATCTCCTCCCAACTGGGCATCAAGGGCGGCACTAGCCTGGGCCATTACAGTGCAGCGAAGGCCGGCGTGATCGGCATGACCAAAGCGCTCGCGCTCGAGATCTCGGCGGACAACGTGCTGGCCAACTGCATTGCGCCGGGTCCCATCGAGACGCCGCTCGTGGACGGCATCTCCGAGGACTGGAAGGCGGCGAAGCGGAGGGAGTTGCCACTTCAGCGATTCGGCGTACCCGCCGAGGTCGCTCCGACCGCCCTGCTCCTTGCGAGCGATCCCGGCGGCAACCTGTTCGTCGGCCAGACCCTCGGCCCCAACTCGGGCGACGTCATGCCGTGAGGGACACTGACGCGAAAGGGGACTCGACCTGATGTGTGGTGTATGCGGTCGCGCCGTTGTGCTCGATCCGGTGCTCGGTGCTGAGCGGACGAGGCGCGACCTGCTGGTCGTAGCGCAGCTCGTCAACGCCGTCGCCAGCGGTCTTCCCGGCGTGCCCGTTGTGCAGGTGAGCGGAGACGGCTGGTCACTAGCTGGACGCACAGGCACCAGCACCGCTTGTGACACTGTCCAGCAACTCTGGGGAGAGCTGCTCGATAGCTGTGCACGCCTGCCCGGAGCGTCATCGCATCTTGCCGACAGGATCGCAGGTGATCTGTTCGAAGCGTCGCCTCTCGCCGAGCGGGTGCTACGCGCGGGGCTGTGCGCGGCCCACTCCGGTTCGTGACCCGGCTGCGACGGGTCCTTGCATCAGGCTTTGCCTGATGCCGGGACCCTTGCTCCTTGACCTGCCCGCGGCGCGGTCCATAGCGTGAGGGCATGACCTCCCCCGACATCAGGTTCTACTTCGATCCCGTCTGCCCCTTTGCCTGGATGACCAGCAAGTGGGTGCGCATGGTCGCCGAGCAGCGCGACTACGGCGTCGAATGGCGCTTCATCTCGCTTCGACTGCTCAATAGCAGCATCGACTACGACGCCCATTTCCCCGTCGGCTACGAAGCCGGCCATACCGCCGGCCTCCGCCTGCTGCGCGTCGCGTCCCGCACCCGGGAAGAGCACGGGCCCGACGCCGTCGCGCGCCTCTACGAACGGCTCGGCACTCACATTTTCGACACCCAGGAGGACACGTCCGACGGCGGCTACCGCGGAACGGAGGACTTCCTGGTGCCGATCCTCGCCGACGCCGGACTGCCCGCGGAGTTGGCCAACGCGCTCGAGGATTCGTCCCGCGACGCCGCACTCCGGGTCGAGACGGACGAGGCCCTCTCGCTGACCGGCAAGGACGTCGGGACACCCATCATCCACTTCGACCCGCCCGACGGCGTCGCGTTCTTCGGACCCGTGATCAGCCGACTGCCCGGTCCAGATGAGGCCGTCGAACTGTGGGACCACGTCGTCGGCCTTGCCCGCTTCCCCGGATTCGCGGAGCTCAAACGGAGCCTGCGCGAGCGGCCGCAGCTACGCAGCTTCGGGGTCGACGTCGGCGGGACCGGGGTGCAGGAGGACTGGCACGGCGGGAGCCGCCGAACCAAGAAATAGTGCATGCCGGCGCCATGAAGCAGGAGTCACATGTACGGCCAGACGACACGGGACACCGGGGCGCCCAGGAGGAATTCAGTTCAGCCGAGGATTGCGTTCGCGAGAAACAGCAGCGGAATGGACCCTGCCCACACCGCCGTCGTAATCCCGGACCAGCCGCGGAGTGCGGCCGTTCCGTCGAGCCCCGCGAACCGCGTGACCACCCAGAAGTAGGAATCGTTGAAGTAGCTGAACACCATCGACCCGGCGGTGCAGGCCAGTGCTGCGACGATCGGATCGATGCCCAGGGAGACGACGAGCGGCGCGGTGACGGACGCTGCGGTGATCATCGCGACCGTGCCCGAACCCTGCGCGATGCGGACCAGGGTGGCGATCAGGAAGGGAACGAGGAAGGCCGGCAGCGCCGTGGCAGCAATGGCCTCAGCGAGCGCGTCACCGACCCCGGAACTGCGCAGCACCTGGCCGAGCGCGCCGCCCGCCCCGGTGATGAGCAGAATCAGCCCGGCCGAGGCAGCAGCGTCCGCGAACCACCCCTGCACCTTGGTGCGCGGTGTCCACCGGGGTAGCAGTGTGTAGACGGCCAGGATCACGCCGATGACGAGAGCCACCACCGGGTTCCCGATGAAGGCCAGTGGCTCAGCCCAGGCCGAGGGTTCGTATTCCCCCGTGCCGACGACGCCCTGGTTGTTCTGGTCGATCGCTCCGCTGACGGTGTTGAGGATGATGAGCAGCAGCGGCACCAGCAGGGGTAGGGACGCGACGAACGCGCCGACCCTGTGCGGTTTGGCGCCGGGAGGCGGTGTGCCGAGGTCCATCGAGGGGTCGGCGGGCACATCGTCGCCCGCACCGAATTGTGCGCCGTCGAGCCCGCCGGTGCTCGCGCCGTCGTCGTGCCGTGGCACGCTGGTAGAGCCCGTAGCCGGACGGTCAGCGAGTGCGGTACCGCTCCGGCCCGGTGTGCCAACGGCAGCCGATCCATAGACTGCCGCCCGCACCGTCTCGGACATCTCAGGCTCGATCTTTGGCCCGATCCATCGGGCGTAAAAGACCACGATGGGAAGCAGGATGATTGTGAACGCCAGGCCGGCGAGAATGAGCGCACCGAGGTCTGCGCCGAGGATGCCCGCCACGGCGAGGGGTCCGGGCGTGGGCGGCACCAGGTGATGGGTCAGGGTCATGCCGCAGCCGAGCGCAAGCGCCAGCGTGATGTAGCCGGCGCGCTTGACCCGCGCGATCGAGCGCGCCAACGGATTCATGATGACGTACCCGGAATCGCAGAACACCGGGATGGAAACCAGCGCGCCGACGCTGCCGAGCGCCCACGGTTCGCGCCCCTTGCCGAACAGCTTCAGGAAAGCCATTGCCAGCGAGTTGGCCGCACCGGAGACCTCAAGGATCTTGCCGATCCCCACGCCGAGACCGATGACGATGCCGATCGAGGCGAGCGTGTTGCCGAAGCCCGTGGTGATGGCCGAGACGATGTCCAATGGCGATTGCCCGGCAACGAGACCTGTGACGAGAGCGGCGATCAGGAGTGCGACAAAGGCGTCAAGGCGCGTCTTCAACACCAGGACGATGATGGTGGCGATCCCCAACACCAGTGCCAGGAGAAGTTGTATATCCACGGTGATGCACTCCTTGCTCGAACGCTGAACAGGCCTCGTTGCCCATTCAGGTAGTGGAGCGCAGGGCCCGGCGGACTCGTTGACGAGCACTGCGCTGGCTGAAACACTAACACCGGATTCACGGTGATTACGAGCACTTCAACCACCGAAGCAACACTACGAGGAGTTGACCGTCATGACCGACGCACCAGCACTACCCACCGAACGCACCGCCGTGCTGACCGGAGCCGCATCCCCCCGGGGCATCGGACGGGCGACGGCGGATCGCCTGGCCAGCGAGGGATGGGCCATCGCGATCATCGATATCGACGGCGGGGCAGCGGAGGAGGCCGCAGCGGACATAGCAGAGCGACACGGCGTAGCCGCCGTCGGCGTCGGGACGGATGTGTCCGATGAGCTCTCGGTGGATACGGCGATCGGCCGGATCGAAGCCGAGCTTCCGCCGATCGTGGCGCTGATCAACCTTGCAGGCATCAGCTCGCCCACAGAATTCATGCAGGAGACAAAGGAGGCCTGGGACCGCGTGTTCGCCGTCAATATGACCGGCACGTTCCTCGTCACCCAGCGCGTCCTCCGTGGAATGATCGAGCGGACATTCGGCCGGGTAGTGAGCGTCTCCTCGATCTCGGCGCAGCGCGGGGGCGGGACCTACTCGAAGGTGGCCTACAGCGCATCGAAGGCCGGAATCATCGGCTTCACGCGGGCGCTCGCCCGCGAGATGGGCGAGCACGGCATCACGGTGAACTGCGTGGCTCCCGGGCCCGTCGATACCGACATCATGGGCGGCACCCTGAGCGAGGATCGGAAGCGCGACATGGCCAGGGATATCCTCGTGGGTCGCGTGGGCAGCGTCGCCGAGATCGCAGCGCTGATCGCCTTCCTCGTCGGCACGGACGCCGGATACATCACCGCAGCCACCTACGACATCAACGGAGGACTCCAGGTCTCCTGAACCCGCCCGGTGCCGGGAGCCCGTAAGTTAGGCAGATGAGCCAGGACGCCTCCACCCCAGCCCGCCGTCCGTACGATCCCGACGGCGGCGACGATCAGCCGGTCGAAGCGCTGGAGTCGCTCATCAGCGTGGTCGAGGGCGAGGTCGCGGAGCTCCAGTTCACCCGCTTCACGAACGACGACGCCGTGGCGCTCGGTCAGCTACTGGTCCAGCTCGGTGAGGGGCGGGATCTGCCCATAGCCATCGGCATCAGCACGCCGAATCACATCCTCTTCAGGGCCGCGCTCGACGGCGCCGCCTCCGACAACGACTACTGGCTCGAAGCGAAGAGCCGCACCGCCGCCCGCTACGCGGTCCCGTCCCTGCTGGTCGGACTGCGAGCCGGCCGCAACGGTGGCCGCGCCGAGGACAATCCCTTGTTCGATGCGACGACGCACGCAGCTCACGGCGGCTCGTTTCCGCTGTACATCCGGAGGGTCGGACCGGTCGCTACCGTGACGGTGTCGGGTCTTCCGCAGCTCGAGGATCACCTGCTCGTCGTGGAGGCGCTGCGCACCTTCCACGCTGCCGACGGCCTGTCGATCCTTCCGTAGCCCGCGATGTACTGGAAGCGCCGAGGCGCTCCGTCGTCATTCCCGGGCGGGACGGTGCGACGCAGGCACTCCTGAACTACAGCGCTGCCTCGATGGCCTCCGCGATCGGCGTCTCGCCGCTGTTGAACTGGATCGTCCTGTCGACCGTCCCGAGCTCTCCGAGGACGACGGCGGCCACGTGCGCGACGTCCTCGCGAGGGACCGAATCCTGCTTCGGCGTGTCGGACACCTCGATCTTCCCGGTACCCGGATCGGTCGTCAGAGCACCGGGGCCGAGGATGGTCCAGGCGAGTTCGGAGTTGCGCAGGTGCTCGTCCGCGGCTGCCTTCGCCTCCGCATAGGAAAAGAACCCGTTGTCCTCCGGCACGCCGTGGTTCTTGCTCGACCCCAGATAGGACACCATGACATACCGGCCCACCGAGGCGTCCTGCGCCGCGTCCATCGAGCGGATGGCTGCTTCGCGGTCCACCGCATAGGTGGCCTCGGGGCTGCTGCCACCAGCACCGGCAGACCAGACGACGGTGTCATGGCCGCGGAAGACCTCCGCCATCTGCGCAACGGACAGCTCGGCGAGATCGGCCACCACGGGTGTTCCGCCGGCCTGCTCGACGTCGGCCGAATGATCCGGGTTGCGGAAGATCGAGCTCACCTGGTGGCCCTGGCCAACGAGGATCTCCGTGAGGTGCAGTGCTATTTTTCCGTGCCCACCGATGATGGCTACGCGTGACATCAGAACTCCTTCGGGTCGTCTCATCTCTTGGTGTCGAGGCTAGCCGCCGAATCCGCAGCCCACCACTGGCCTCCGGCGATTCCGCCCGAAGCGGAGGCCTCCCCGGGCTTCGCCCGGCTCCAGCTCCGACTGGAACAGGGCGTCACGCAGCGCAAACTTTCAATCCTGAGAACCGTTCTCATATAGTAAGGGGTATGCACCTCGTCATCGTCACCTCCCTCGACGGGCTCAGCCGCAACAGCGCAGCCGGCCTGCTGGCCGAGTGCTCCCCCGGAACTCCCGTCATCCTGCATGACCTGCTCGACGACGGCGTCGTGACCCGCCGCATCCACACAGACGGTCTGCTCGTGGAGCGTGAATCGACGGTACTTGAGCACGGCTGCCTGAGCTGCACCGTCCGCTTCGACCTCGCGCCCACACTCCTGCGGCTCATCGGCGACGGCGTCACACACGCGATCGTCGGCCTTCCGCCCGGCACGACCGCGGAGAACGCCATCGACGGGCTCCACACCGTTGCACCGGAAGCCTTCGTCGTTGATTCGGTGGCGCTTGCCGTGCGCGCGGAGGACGTCGAAGACCAGCTGTGGGACCACCACACGCTATTCGCCTCCGGATACACGGCCGTCCCCGAGGATTCCCGTACGCCGGGCGAATTCCTCATCGGTGAATTCCTGTTCGCCGACACCGTCCTCACCACCGCGAGCGACCTCATGCCGAGCAATGCCGCCCTCTCGACCCGCGGCCTCCAGCTCATCCGGGAAGTTGCGCCGCACGCCCCCATCCTCTCCCTCGGCCCGCAGCCGAACACCCCTGACACCTCTGACACCTCTGACACCTCTGACACCACGGACGTCAAGGAAACCACGGACAGCCAGCGCTCCACCGCGTACGACGGCGTCCTCGGCACGCACGACTACGGAGCCGCGCAGGATCGTAGTCTTCCCGGAGCCGTGACGCTGTCCCCCACAGCAAGCCAGACCGAAGCCCGAGCAGCGTCCTGGGGCGCACCGCCAGCATCCCGGCAGGCACGGCCAACTCCTTCCGCAACGGCGCCCCCTGCCGGCCCCGAATTCTTCCGTACCCTTCAGCACCGGATCGACCGGCCGCTTCACCCGGACCGGTTCCGTACCGCCCTCGGAGCCATCTCCGAAGGATGCTGCTTCGTCCGCGGCAGCGTGTGGGTCGCGGGGCTGCCGGACACTCGGGTCGCCGTTCATGGCGTGGGTCCACGGATCGTCCTCGGCAACGGAGGCTCCTGGAGCAGCAACGCCACGCACGGCGGCTGGTGCCGCGGCACCCAGCTCGCCCTGACCGGGGACGACCTCGACGACGACGACATCATCCGGCTACTCGACGCCTGCGCCCTCACCGACGACGAATTGCTGACTGTGCCCATACCAAGCCCGATCACCCTGCACGACACAACTGAAGGAGCATCATGAAAGTACGAAATTCCCTGCGAGCACTCAAGAAGGTTCCCGGCGCACAGGTCGTGCGTCGACGCGGGCGGACCTTCGTCATCAATAAAAAGAACCCGCGTATGAAGGCGCGCCAGGGCTAGCGTCATGGCCGCCAGAGAGTCCGGCGACCATGACGGCGTCGTCGTCGCGCTGTGCTCCGGACACCGCTGCGCCGCCCTCACCCGGCAGTGCGACGACGCCGGCCTGGCGGCAGCGGTCGCCCGCTCTGCCGGCGGAGTGCTCATCTCGGCTCCCTGCCTCCAGCAGTGCGCCGAGGGGGCGGTCGGCGCCGTCGCCGTCCGGTCCGGCACTGACGAGATGACAGGCCCGTCCGTCTGGCTCGGCGGGCTCAACTGCGCTGGCCGCCTCGAGTCCCTGAGCCGATGGATCGAGAAGTGGCCGAGCGAGACTTCCCAGGAACTGCCGGAGGATCTGCGCGACGCCGTCCTCGGACTCGGACCTCCGGTCCGCCTGGCACCCCTGCCTGCTGACTGAGAACGAATGACCCCCTATCTCAGGTAAGACGCACCGTTCACCTCGATCACGGTACCGCTACCGGGCGCCACCGCCGCAGCCAGAATCCCATGTGGTGCCAGCGCAACAACGAGTGACTGGGTCATGGCGTGCAGGGCGGCCTTGCTCGCCCCGTACGCCATGGTCAAGAGTTCGCCCCGGTAGGCGCCACGCGATCCCACGCTGATGAGCCGGCCCCCTTCCGGTCCGGCACCCCGGTCCATGAGGCGCCGGACCACGAGCCACGTCAGATTCGCCGCGCCGGTCACATTGACGTCGAGCGTGCGCAGCCATGCGTGCTGCCAGTCCTCAAAGGACGTTTCATTGATCGGATGCGCCTCGAAGACACCGGCATTATCGACCAGAACGTGGTCACCAGGATGCTCAAAGTCATGGTGCCGTCCCTACAGGGCGCCGGTTCGCCTGCGGTTCAGAACTGGATCCCGCGCGTCAGCCCGCCGTCGATCAGGATGTTGGCGCCCGTGGTCCTGCTCGAGCGCGGGCTGGCGAGGAACACGACCGCGTCGGCCACCTCCTGCGGTGTTCCCATCCGGCCGGTCGGATTCAGTCCCATGGCGGTGGCGAAGAGCTCGGGGTTGCCGGCCTCGATCCCCTGCCAGACGCCGCCTTCGTGGTAGGTGTTGCCGGGCGAGACGGTGTTGGCCCGGATGCCCTGCCCGGCGAGCTGGAAGGCAAGGCCTGCCATGTAGGCGATGAGCGCGGATTTCACGGTGCCATAGGGGCCCGAGGCGAAGTCCACTTCGCGTCCGGAGACACTCGAGATCGCGGTGATCGACGGCGTCGGACTCTGCAGGAGGTATGGCAGTGACGCCTTCACGAGCCGGACAGTCCCCAGCAGATCCACCCGGAGGCTTGCTTCCCAGTTCTCCTCGGTGTCCTCGATGGCCAGCGCGCTCACGTTGCTGACCACGGCGTCGATGCCGCCGAAGTCGCCGGCGACCCGCTCCACCCACGCCGTGACGGCCGGGTGATCACCGACGTCGAGCACGTAGCCCGCGACGCGGCCCGATGACGACGCGAAGGCCGCTTCCGTGGCCGAGACCTCGGCCGCGTCGCGCGCACAGAAGGCGACATTCGCGCCCTCCTGCGCAAAGGATTCGACGATGGCGCGGCCAATACCTTTTGTGCCGCCGGTCACGAGGGCGGTTGTGCCGCTGAGGTTCAGGTCCATGGCAGTCCTTTATCGGGTGGGACGAGTGGGTCGGGGAGCGGGGTTCAGCGGAGCTCGGCGGCCTGCCGGCGCAGGTGCGCGTGCAGCCCGCCGTAGGCGTCGGCCGCGGGGAAGAGGGCCTTGGGTGCCTTCACCACCACGCTGTAGTTCGCATCAACGGCGTTGGCGATCGGCGCGAGTGCGGTCTGGGTGAGGAGCTGGTACGCGTCCAGTTGGTGCAGGCCGAAGAGGTCGCCGAACCATCGCACCATCTCCAGCTGGCCGATGCGCCACGAATCCTCCATCGGGCGGGAGGACCCGACGGCCATCCAGTGGTAGTCGGTCTCCAGCCGGGGCCATGCGGGTGCCCTGCCCTTGACCAGGTCCACGATGATCGTCGACTGCATCGCTCCCTCGACGGCGGTGCCGCAGTCCTCGCCCTCGCCCTGCCGGTAATGGCCGTCACCGATGGAGAACAGGGCACCCTCGACGTTGACGCCGAGGTAGACCGTGGTTCCGGCCTTCACATCCGGCGCGTCCATGTTGCCGCCGAACCGCTCGGGCACGAGGCTCGAGCGCACCTCACCACCGGGCGGGGCCACGCCGACCGTGCCGAGCATGGGTTCGAGTGGTAGCGCGACCTCGAAGTCGCCGAGCCGCGACTGGAACCCGACGGTGTTCCGTGCCGTGTCCACGTGATAGATCCAGGTGATGTCCGGCAGCGGCTCCTGCAGTGTCGCGGTGCGGTCCGTGCTGGTCAGGCCGCCGAAGAACGGGATGGTGGCCGATGCCCCGTAGGAGCGGGCGGGTGTGAGGTCCACGATATGGAGCACAAGGGTGTCGCCGGGCTCGGCCCCCTGCACGTAGAACGGGCCGGTCTGCGGATTGACGAAGTTGAGGTCCACCTTCTCACCGGAGATGTCGTCGATGGAGGTCAGGGCATTGTTGAAGGCATCCTCGGACCAGAGTTTCAGTACCGTCCCCGGCTGGACCGTCATGGCGGGGGCACTGCCACCGAAGGTATACACGAGTTCGTCACGCCGCGGGTGGTACTCGATGATCTCCATGACCGGATGCTACGGGGCTGGCGCAGGCCGGGACAAGGGTCGGACTGTTCCTCGGGCGGGTCTGACGAGCGTCAGGCGCGGCCCTTCAGGATAAGATTCCAGTAGACCTTCGGCAGCAGGACGCGCTCGACGATGTAGGTCAGCCGCCGCTCCCGCGCGAGGCTGTTCCACTTCGGAACGGTCGGCATGGGCGCGTACTTGTCGTCGAATTCCGAGAACACCACAGTGTTCCTGCTGACCACGAAGGGGCACGCCGAGTAGTGGTTGTACTTCGCGGTGGGTTTCTTCCCTTTCATGACTGCCTTGAGGTTCTTCGCGAGGACCTTGGTCTGCAGGCGCAGCGCCGCACCGGATTTGGAGTTCAGCGTCGCTGCGGCGTCGCCCAGGGACCAGACGGAGGGGAACCGCGGGTGGCGCAGGATCACCGGATCCACCTCGACGAAACCACCGGGATTACCGCGGGCGGGCAGGTCCGTCGTCTTCAGCCACTCGGGCGCCGACTGCGGCGGCACCGCGTGCAGGACGTCGTAGCCGATGGTCTCGGATGCGCCGGTCACGGTGTTCCTCAGGTCAACGGTCCGACCGGACGGGTCCACGGACACCAACTCGGAGCTGTAGCGGACCTCGATCCCGTACTCGCGGATCTTCCGATTCAATTCCTCGTCGATGATGTCAATCCCGAAGATGGTGGGCGTCGAAACCGCGAGCACCACGCGGATGTCCTCGAGGACGCCCTCACGCCGCCAGTGATCGCAGGCGAGGTACATCGGTTTCTGGGCTGCGCCGTCGCACGACGCCGGGCCTGGCGGCTGCGTGAACACCACCGTGCCGCTGGTGAGGTTCCGGAAGAGCTTCCAGGCCTTGGGCGCTAGCTCGAACTCGTAGTTCGAGCCGCCGTGCGGCCCTTCCATGGCGTGCTTGAGTCCCGGAATGGCGGTCCAGTCGTTCTGGATTCCGGGGCACACGACGAGGTGGTCGTACGTGACGGCCGACCCCGACTCCAGGAGTACCGTGTTGGTGCCCGTGCTGACATCGGTGGCCTTGTCCTGGATCCAGGTGACCCGCTTCGGCATCACGGCGGACTGGAGATGCACTGCCTCGAGAGCGTCCGCGGTTCCGCCGGCGATATGCGAGAACAGCGGCTGGTAGAAGTGGCGGCTCCTCGGCTCGATCACGGCGATATCCTTCAACCGGTACCGGAGCAGTCGGCCGGCCAGGGAGACCCCGGCGTTGCCCCCTCCGACGATGAGCACCTGGTGATGGCGCTTCTCGCCGGGCACAAGGCTGATGGGGACGGTGCGGCCCGTCCGTGGAGTGCTCGTGCTGGAACCGATGATTGCCGCCTCTCCTGATCGCCCTGCGCAGCCTGCTTTTCGACAGTACCGCCCGGCACCGACAGATGACAGTGCGCATCCGGTCGGCCGTGCACGACGACGACGGACGTCGGCACCCGACCCGCTGGAGATCCATGCCGGGCGAAACCGGGAACATTGGTAGGCTTCCGAGCCATGCCTTCCATATACCTGATCTCTCCGGCTGGGCACCCGAACTACGGTGATGAGCTCATCGCAGCCGCCTGGTTGAGGTACCTGGCAGCGACACGTCCCATGACCGAGGTCTGGCTGGACTGCCCCAATCCAGGACTGGCCTCGGAGCTGTTCTACGGCCTGCATCCACGGCTGCACGTCACCAACACCTTGTGGCGGGCGTGCTGGGAAGCGCCGTCGAGCAACTCGGCCGTCGTCATGGACAGGTCACCGATCTGGTGCGGAACTTCGGGTCCCCCGCCTTCGACCTGGGGCTTGACCGCCTTCGGGCCGTGGACAGCATTCACTTCCTGGGTGGGGGATACCTCAACCGCCTCTGGCCCGCTCACGCAGGGTTGGTGGCCGGCGCCTTGGCTGCGCGGACGCTGTCCGGTGCGCGATTGTTCGGAACCGGCCTGTCGATCGTGCCCGCCTTCGTCAGAGACCGGCCGGCGGACAGCACCAGCGCAGGATCGGACGCGATCGAGCTCCTCCGCGAATTCGACCACATCAGCGTCCGCGACGAGCCCTCCGCCGAGGTTCTCGGTGTACCCCTCGGCCTCGATGACGCCTTTCTGGGCGTGGAGGAGGAGCGACGGAAGGGCCTTGCCCGCGGCGGAGCAGACCTGGTGGTGTGCCTCCAGAGCGACCTCCAGTCCGCCGAACAGGGAGCCAGGGTCATCGCCAGCGGACGGGCCACGGTGGCTGCGGCCCTCGCCGACGGGAGGACGGTCCAGTACGTCGAAGCCATCCCCGGAGTGGACTGGCCGGCCTACGACGCCCTGCGGGACCTCATCGATGCCGATCATTTCATCCCCTTCATGTCTGTCTGGCGCGATGGCCTCCCACTGCGGCCGGATCAGACGTGGCTGACAACGCGATTCCACCTGCATTTCCTGGCGGCGGCAGCAGGGGCCTCCGGGACGGCTATCGCGATCAGGGAAGGCTTCTACGATGTCAAGCACCAGTCGCTCCTGGCTCTCGGGACACAGTGGTCCTACCGGAACACCTCGAACCTCAGCGAGGTGGCCGCCGTCGCTCCCGGACCGACAGGTGCCCCGTTTGCGTCCGACCTCGGCGCAAGGATCGCACTGAAGCGGCAGGAGGCGGCGACCCTTTACCCCGCTGATCCTCCCGCCGGCCTGCAGAACCCCTCCGAACGCGGCGGAACCCCTGGGTCACGGATGATGCGGGGCTTTCGGGAGGTCGTCAGCAGAATCGATCAGTCCTCGGGCAGGTAGGGCGCGCCCACGTTGCTGATGCGACGGCGTCGCTCAGTCCCGCGCGTGCCGCAGGACGAAGGCGCGCAGGATGATCTCCGGTTGGTCCACCACCGAGGCGCGCGCCCGCTCCATGTACTCGTCGGCATGCTCCGGCGGAAAGTAGCCGGCGTGCCGGTAGGTGCGGATGCGGCCCACGAGCGCCTCGACGTCGAGTTCCGGGTGGAACTGGGTGGCGTACACGTTCTGTCGCACGCGGAACATCTGGACGGGGCAGGTGGCCGACGACGCCAGCAGCACCGCCGATCCCGGCAGCGCCGCGCACGCCTCCTTGTGCCCTACGTAGGCGGCGAACGACGTCGGCAGCCCCGCCAGCAGCGGGTCGGCGGCACCGTCCTCGGTCAGCGTGACCTCGACAACACCGATCGGCTCCGCGTAGGTGGTGTCGACGACGGCGCCCTGGTGCCGCCCAAGGGTGCCGACGCCGTAGCAGGCGCCAAGGAACGGGAAGTCCGCGTCCACCACGCGGTCCAGCAGCGCCGCGAGCTCCCGCTCCACCCGGAGCTGGACATGGCTCTTGGACCCCTCCGGATCCGAGGAGTTGAAGGGACTGCCCCCGAGGAAGATCCCGGAGTAGTCGGCCAGAGCGAGCTCGGGCATGGGCTCCGCTTCGAGCCTGACGCGTCGTAGTTCATCCTCGGCAAGGCCGGCGTAGCGCAGGAAGCTCTGGTATTCGGCGTCGGCGGCGTAGTTCTCGGCACGCGTGGCCAGGAGGAGGAAGGGTTTCACTCCTCGATGCTACGTGCCACCGGTTCGTCGTCGAGCCCGGCGGACTCCCCTACG
>JAABUN010004596.1_pt1 | contig 18502 bp, 18 predicted proteins | sample 5559311 | NCBI WGS metagenome assembly JAABUN01 (sample SAMN10711877, study PRJNA513370) | rock metagenome | isolation source: Antarctica rocks | place: Antarctica: Victoria Land, Siegfried Peak sud | reverse complement strand
TGTCCAGGTCGGCGTCCACGCGAACCTCCTGTTCGGCGTCGGGTTCCAACGCCGATCCTGGGCACCCTCCACGCGTTCCTCAGCGCAACACGCCGCACCAACCCTTGGAATCGGTCATCTAGTCGCGGGCGCCCCCGAAAGCGCCCCGGGGGCCGACCTGCCCTCCCGCTCATCTGCCCCGCTGATCCCGAAGGGAAGACCGCGCATGTCCATCGCCACCGAGGCGCCACCCAGGGCCGCCGACTCCGGCAGTACGCCGGTGCTGTCCCTGCGCGGCATCAGCAAGACCTTCGGGGCCGTGTCGGCCTTGACCGACATCGACCTGGACGTCGGCGCCGGTGAGGTCGTCGCCGTCGTGGGCGACAACGGCGCCGGCAAGTCGACCCTGGTCAAGGTCCTCGCCGGGGTCCACCGGCAGAGCAGCGGCACCATCACCTTCGAGGGCAAGCCGGTGAGCGTGCCCACGCCGCGCGAGGCGCACGAGCTGGGGATCGCGACGGTGTTCCAGGACCTCGCGCTGTGCGAGAACCTCAACGTCATCGAGAACCTGTTCCTCGGCCAGGAGATCGGCTCGCTACGCCTGGACTCGGTGCAGATGGAGACCCGCTCCTGGGAGCTGCTGCGCCAGCTGGCCGCGAAGATCCCGACGGTGCGGATGCCCGTCGCCTCGCTGTCCGGCGGCCAGCGCCAGACCGTCGCCATCGCCCGCTCGCTGCTCGGAGAACCGAAGATCATCGTCTTGGACGAGCCGACGGCCGCGCTCGGCGTCGCGCAGACGGCCGAGGTGCTGAACCTCATCGAGCGTCTGCGCGAGCGCCGCCTCGGGGTGGTCATGATCAGCCACAACATGGCCGATGTGAAAGCGGTCGCCGACACCGTCGCCGTGCTGCGCCTGGGGCGCAACAACGGGTTCTTCCGCGTCGCCGACGTCTCCAGCGAGGACATCATCGCCGCGATCACCGGCGCCACCGACAACGCCGTATCCCAACGCGCAGCAGCGCGGGCAGCGCCGCCTCCTCCCGACGACGGCAGCACCGCGACGTCCACCGCCGTTCCGCAGAAGCCCGCCTCCCTCAGTCAGGAGCTGTCATGACCGATCTCGACGCCACCGGAGCGACCACCACGCCGCAGGCGACGGCCGCCGGCTCGACGCTCGGTAGCGGGCCGGGAGCGGCCGGGGCCGGGACCGCGCCGGCCGCTCCCCACCGGGCCAGCGACCAGCAGGACGAACGGCTCGGCAGCCGCGAGGGGTTCTCCGGCGCGGTCCAGTCCTTCCTCGACCGCGCGAAGGGCGGCGAGCTGGGGGTCATCCCGGTGGTCGCCGGGCTCGTCGTCATCTGGACGGTCTTCCAGACGCAGAGCTCGCTGTTCCTGTCGAGCGCCAACCTGGTCAACCTCGTGATGGCCGCGGCGCCGGTCGGGATCATCTCGCTCGGCATCGTCTGGATGCTGCTGGTCGGTCAGATCGACCTGTCGGTCGGTTCGATGAGCGGCGTGTCGTCGGCGATCACCGCGGTGCTGTTCGTCAGTCGGGGCGTGCCGGTCGTACTGGCCATCCTCGCCGCGCTCGCGACCGGCGCTGTCGTCGGCTACATCTACTCGGTGATGTTCAACCGGGCCGGGGTGCCAAGCTTCGTCATCACGCTGGCCGGGCTGCTGAGCCTGCTCGGCGTGCAGTTCTACCTGCTGGGGGAGGCGGGCTCGATCAACCTGCCCTTCGACTCGGCTCTCGTGCAGTTCGCCCAGCTGCAGTTCGTCCCGAAGACGCTGTCGTACGTCTTCGTCGTGCTCGCCGCGGTCGGCCTGTTCGTCAGCGGGTACCTGGGGGCCAGGGCCCGCCGCGCCGCCGACCTGTCGGCCAAGTCAGTCGTCTCGCTCGCCGTCCGCAGCGTCGTCCTGCTGGTGGTGGTCGGCTTCGCCGTCAGCGTGCTCAACCGCACCCGCGGCGTCGGCTGGATGTTCGTGCTGTTCGTGGCTCTGGTCCTCGTCATGCACTACGTGCTGACGCGCACCCGCTTCGGCCGCTCGGTCTACGCCGTCGGTGGCAACGCCGAGGCGGCGCGCCGCGCCGGCATCAACGTTCGCCGCGTCTACGCCTCGTGCTTCATGCTCTGCACCACCCTGGCCGCGGTGGGCGGGGTGCTGGCCGCAGCCCGGCTCGCTGCGGCCAACAACCAGACCGGCACGGGCGACACCAACCTCAACGCGATCGCGGCCGCCGTGATCGGTGGCACGTCGCTGTTCGGCGGCCGGGGCACCGCCTTCGCCGCACTGCTCGGCATCATCGTCATCCAGTCGATCTCGAGCGGCCTGACCCTGCTGAATCTCGGGTCGTCCTATCGGTTCATGATCACCGGTGTGGTGCTGCTGCTCGCGGTCGCCCTCGACTCGGTGGCCCGTCGCTCGCGCGCTTCTTCCGGCCTGGCCTGACTCAGGAGGCGTCGAGCCGCGCCAGCTCGTCATCGGTGAGCTCGAGATCGGCGGCAGCCGCCGAGTCGGTCACCGACTCGGGGCGCTTCGCGCCGGGGATGGGGATGACGACGGGTGACTGCGCGAGCTCCCACGCCAGCGCCACCTGCTGCGCGCTGACGCCGCGGGCAGTGGCCACCTCGGCGAAGGCGGGGTGCTTGTCGGCCAGCGACTTTGCGTCGCCGAGTCCACCGAGCGGGCTCCACGGCAGGAACGCCAGGCCCAGCTCGGCGCAGACGTCGAGCTCGGGGCGGCTGCTGCGGAAGGCGGGCGAGAACTCGTTCTGCACGCTCACCAGCACCGGGCCGAGCTGCGCGTGCGCCAACCGGATCTGGTCCGCGTCAGCGTTGGACAACCCGATGCGGCGCACCTTGCCCGTCGCCACGATCTCGCCGAGCGTGCCGATCGTGTCGGCGTAGTCGACGTCGGGGTCGGGCCGGTGGTGCTGCCACAGGTCGACCTGCTCCACGCCGAGCCGCTGCAGGCTGGCGTCGACCGCCGCACGCAGGTGCCCCGGACTCGAGTCGGTTTCCCACCCGCCGCCCGCCGTGCGCACGTGCCCGCCCTTGGTCGCCAGCAGCACCTGGTCGCGCACCCCGAGCTCGTCCAGCAGCCCCGCCACCAGGCTCTCGTTCGCGCCCTGCGCGCCGGCGCCGAGCTCGTCGCCCGGCCCGTAGGCGTCGGCGGTGTCGAGCAGCGTCACACCCGCATCGAGCGCGGCCCGCACCGTGGCGAGCAGCTGCTCGCGCGGCTGCGCGCCGGTCTGGTCGAAGGTCATCAGGCCCAGCCCGATCGCCCCCACCTCGACCCGCCCGATGCTGTCATTGCCGATCTGTCGTGTCTGCACCGGGGGTTCGTGTCCGCTGCCGACAGCAGGAAACCCGGCACCCCGGTGCATAGGTAGGGCTGCGTCCCTACGGTGCCGACAGGTCGACCTCGGCCCGGTCGGGGTCACGCAGGTCGGTGCCGCGCTCCAGCCACCGCTGCTCGAGGGCGGTAGCTCCGTGCACCCGCTTCCACGCCGCCTCGTTCGCCGTCATCGGCAGCAGCGGCAGGAAGCGCACCGGGTCGTGCCCGTCGAGCTCGAGGTCCGGTACCAGCGCACCGGGTTCGCCGAGCAGCACTGCGGAGCAGCGCGAACCGGCCCACAGCGGCTCGCCGAGGTCGAGCCCAGCGCCCGCAGCGAGCACCAGTCCCTCCACCGACGGGCTCGCCGCGAGCACCGCGAGCGGACGCAGCACGTCGTCGTGCAGGCCGGTGACCGACAGCAGCAGCTCGGCGCGCGGTCCGTCCTCCAGCACGACGAGCGCACCCGGGTCGCCCATCGGCGCCCGGGACATGCCGACTGTGACGTACCGGACGAGCCCGCCCGGCGCGGGGCCGAAACGCAGCACGTCGATGCGTTCGCTGCCGAGGAAGCTGACGCCGGCCCGGCCGCTGTCCTGCCCCAGCACGGTGAGCAGGTGCGCCTCGACCTGCAGGACGACGCTCTCGGCGGACACGGCCAACGAAGATGCCCTCAGCCCAGCGCGACGAGACGCTGCCGGCGCCGTTCGGTGACGACGGCGCGACCGCCCTGCACGGTGGTGTCGAGCCACGACTCGAAGGTCGCCACCGGCATCGGACGGCTGACGAGAAAGCCCTGCGCCACGTCGCAGTCCATGCTGTCGAGCAGCTCACGGCTGCGCTCGTCCTCGACGCCCTCGGCCACGACCGTCAACCCCAGGTTGTGGCCGAGGTCGACGATCGAGCGCACGATGGCGAGGTCACTCGGGTCGGTGGCGAGCTCGAGGACAAAGCTCTTGTCGATCTTCACCTCGTCGACCGGCAACCGTTGCAGGTAGGCCAGCGAGCTGTAGCCGGTGCCGAAGTCGTCGACCGACAGCTGCACGCCCAGCTCGTGCAGCTGCTCGAGCACGGCCGTGGCCTTGGCCGGGTCGTTCATCACCGTGCTCTCGGTCACCTCGAGGGTGAGGGCCGAGGCGAGCATCCCGGTCTCCGAGAGCAGGCGCGCCACCTCCCGAACGAAGCGGGGCGCCAGCAGCCCGCGCGGCGAGACGTTGACGGCCACCTGAAGGTCGCGCCCCTGGGCTCGCCAACGTGCGCAGTCGGTCAGCGCCGTGCGCAGCACCAGCGAGGTCAGCGGCACGATCAGGCCGGTGCGCTCAGCAACGGGGATGAAGTCGTCCGGCGCGAGCATGCCCCGCGAGGGGTGCGACCAGCGCACGAGCGCCTCCGCCCCGAGCACGACCGAGCCGTCGAGCGCCACCTGCGGCTGGTAGTGGCAGACCAGCTGCGTCGACTCGATGGCGGTCCGCAGCTCGCGCACCAGGGCGAGCCGGCGGGGGTCGGAGCGGTCGCGGGTCGGGTCGTAGACACCGACGGCCTCCCGGGCCGCCTTCGCGACGTTCATGGCGAGGTCGGCGTGGCGCAGCAGCAGGTCGGCGTCGCACGCATGCTCGGGGCACCGGGCGACCCCGACGCTCGCGCGGATCTCCAGCTCGACCTCGTCGATGACGAAGGGCGCACGCAGGGCGCGCTGCACGAGCCCCGCGATGAGCACCGTGTCGTCCGGGTCCTGGCTGACCGGAACGAGCAGGGCGAACTCGTCACCGCCGAGCCGGGCCACGGTCACGTGCTCGGGCACGCTGCGGGTCAGCCTGGCCGCCACCTGCTGCAGCACCCGGTCGCCGCTCTGGTGGCCCATCGTGTCGTTGACGTCGGTGAAGCTGTCGAGGTCGAGCACCAGCACGGCGTGCGTGTCGTCGCGGCGCCGGCCGAGCACCGCCCCACGCAGCCGGATGTCGAACAGCACCCGGTTGGCGAGCCCGGTGAGCGGGTCGTGGTGCGCGTCGTGCCGGAGCTGGTCGACCAGGTCGCGGTTGGTCACCGCGACCTCGACGTGGTGGGCCACCATCTGCAGCAGCTCGAGGTCGGCGCCGCCAAAGGTGGCCATCTCACCCTCGCGCTGCGCGACGGCCAGCGTGCCCATGACGGCGCCCTGCGGCCCGACGACCGGCACCACCACGCCGTCGCGCACGTAGTCCTCCCGCAGCCAACGGGTCGACGCCGCCCGGGCCGAGCCGCGGGGAAGCACGACGCCTCGCCCTGTGCGCCGCACCGTGGCGTTGACCTCGTCGACCTCGGCCGGCCGCTCCCGCGTCGAGCCGTTCGAGACCACCTCGACCCCGGTCCGGCGCCGGGTGGGGTCGAGCACCAACTCGGCGCGGCCGCTGGCGAGCAGGGTGCGGGCGTGCAGCACCACCTGCTCGGCCAGCTCCTCGACCGTGTCGCACGAGTCGAGCGCCTCGGTGTAGGCGCTCATCTGACCGACCGTCCGGTAGCGCCGCAGCAGGCGGCTGTAGGCGTTGTAGGCCAGCACCGCGAGCACCACGAACAGGGAGAACAGCGGCACCGCGCGCGCGTCCGACTGTGCCACGATCACCGCCAGCAGCGCACCGGTGGTGGGCAGCACGGCGCCGGCGACGAGCGGCAGCAGCATCGACAATACGGCCGAGTGCGGCACAGCCCCCTGCAGGCGCACGATGGCCAGGTACACCAGGCAGCCGGTCAGCGCGGCGGCGACGAGGGTCGCGGCGTAGGTCGCCGTCCACGCCTGCGGGCCGCGGGTGGCCTCGTCCCGCACGAGGGTGAAGACGGCGGTCGCGAGGGCGATCTCGGCACTGAACAGGGCGAGGTTGAAGGCTGACTTGTAGACGGCGGTGCGCCGCCACAGCGCTGCCACCACAGCGGCGAGCAGCCGCAGGGCCAGCAGCGCAAAGGGGTCGAGCAGGAACAGGCCCAGCACGAGCGGCGCCTCGGACAGCGACACCGACAGCGTCTGCCGGCGGACCTCGATGTGCGCCTGGGTGAGCTCGCTGGAAAGGAAGCCGGCGGCGAGCAGGGCCCAGGCGAGCACCAGCTGACCGCCGGACAGCGCGTGGAGGGCTCGGCCGTGCGGGACGAGCAGCCAGAGGCCGACCGACAGCAGCAGCGTTGCGCAGGTCAGGGGGAGCAGGCGCCGCCAGGCAGCGTGGTGTGTTGCCGTCATGCTTCGGCGCACCGCAGGCCGGGCCGGCGGTCGAAGGCCCCTAGCGGCGACGCGCGCGGTTGAGGCTGGAGCCCTTGACCGTGATCTTCTTGGTGGCCTTCTTGGTGGCCTTGTTGAGCGACGAGCCGTTCGGTGCCCTGTTTAGCGAGGAGCCGTTCAGCGAAGAGCCGTTCAGCGACGAGCCGTTCAGCGAAGAGCCGTTCAGCGAGGAGCCACTGACGTGCCGGTTGAGGGACGACCCGCCGACGGAGGAGTCGGTGACCGGCAGGTGCGCGGTCGCCGCCAGGGCGATTCCGGCGAGCAGCGTCGCGGTGGCGACGCCGGCCTTGCGGCCGAGGGCGAGGGTGCTGAGGCTGGTGGTCATCGGGGCTCCCGGGTGTCTTGGGGTGAGTGCGTCCCTCCACCTTTCGGCCCACCGTCAGCACCTCCTCATCACCCGGTCGCGCGATTCATGATGCCTGCCGCGCCGTCGACAACGAGTAACCTCACCCCTTCAGCGCGTAGTCCTTCAGCAGACCGCGGCTGATGATGGTCTTCTGGATCTCGCTCGTCCCCTCGCCGATGAGCAGGAAGGGCGCCTCGCGCATCAGCCGCTCGATCTCGTACTCTTTGGAGTAGCCGTAGCCGCCGTGGATGCGGAACGACTCCTGAGTGATCTCCGCGCAGTACTCGCTGGCGAGCAGCTTGGCCATGCCCGACTCGACGTCGTTGCGCTTGCCGGCGTCCTTGAGGCGCGCCGCGTTGACCATCAGGGCGTGGGCGGCCTCCACCTTGGTCGCCATCTCGGCGAGCTTGAACTGGATCGCCTGATGCTGCGCGATCGGCTTGCCGAAGGCGGCCCGCTGCTGGGCGTAGGAGATGGCCAGCTCGAAGGCCCGGATCGAGATGCCGCAGGCGCGGGCGGCCACGTTGACCCGGCCGACCTCGACGCCGTCCATCATCTGGTAGAAGCCCTTGCCCCGGCCGTCCTCGCCACCGAGGATGGCGCTGGCGGGCACCCGGGCCCCCTCCATGATCATTTCGGTCGTCTCGACGCCCTTGTAGCCCATCTTCTCGATCTTGCCGGGGATCGTGATGCCGGGTGCCGTCTCGCCGAAACCGGGCTCCTTCTCGACGAGGAAGGTGGCCATGTTGCGGTACACCGACTCGGCGCCCTCGTCGGTCTTGACGAGCGTGGCGATCAGGCCGGCGCGCGCGCCGTTGGTCAGCCACATCTTCTGGCCGTCGAGCACGTACTCGTCGCCGTCGCGCACGGCACGGCTCTTGATCGCCGCGACGTCGGACCCGCAGCCGGGCTCGCTCATCGAGAAGCCGCCGCGCAGCTCACCGGAGGCCATCTGAGGCAGCAGCCGCTGCTTCTGCTCGTCGGTGCCGTGGTGCATGAGCATGTAGGCCACGATGAAATGCGTGTTGATCACGCCCGAGACGCTCATCCAGCCGCGGGCGATCTGCTCGACGACGAGCGCGTAGGTCAGCAGCGACTCGCCCAGCCCGCCGAACTCCTCGGGGATCATCAGGCCGAACAGGCCCATCTCCTTCATGCCCTCGACGATCGCCTCGGGGAACTCGTCCTTGTGCTCGAGGTCGGTCGCGTACGGCAAGATCTCCTTGTCGACGAAGCCCCGCACGGTGTCGAGGATCTCGACCTGGATGTCGGTGAGGCCCTCGGTGCTGGCAAGGCGAGGCATGGCACAACTCCTTCGTCACGTCCTTTGCCGCACCACCTGACGGCGCGACACGGGTCCGAAGTGTCCCATCGCAGGACGCTCCTGGGCCAGTGGGACCGGTCACGGCGCGAGTCCGGCGCCGTCCCACCGCTCGTGCACCGGTTAGCTGGTGACGTCCTTGGTCGTGAACCGGCTCCAGGCGACGGCGAGGGCCACGGCCGCCCAGCACAGCTGCAGCAGCAGTCCCTGACCCATCGCTCCCAGCGGCACCGGGTCGCGCACGAGGTCGCCGAACGCGAGCCACTGGTGGCTGAACAGGAAGGGGTGCAGCCAGTCGACCTGCGGGATGGCGTCGAGGATCTGGCTGGTGATGGCCAGCACGACGGTCGTCGCCATGGCGGCGACCGGCACCTCGGTGAAGGTGGACACCGCAAGGCCCAGTGCCGCGAGCCCGGCGAGCGAGGCGGTGACGTAGAGGGCGACGAGCAGGGCCCGCACGACCGCCGACCCGGCCGGGATGGTGGAGCCGGAAAGGAGCGTGACGTCGCCCACGGGGAACAGCGCGGCGCCGACGGCCAGTCCCACGACGGCCACGAGCACCGCAGCCACCAGGCAGTAGGCGACAAGGCCGGCGTACTTCACCGCCAGCAGCCGCCCGCGCGAGACCGGGACGGTCAGCAGGTAGCGCAGCGTGCCGGCCTGCGCCTCGCCGGCCACGGCGTCCCCCGACACGACGCCGGTCGCGAGCGGCAGGAAGAACGGCACGACCGCCGCGAGCGCGGCGAAGGCGAGGAACAGCCCGTTGCCGCTCACCCGGTCGAGGAACGGCGGGCCGTCGCTCGAGCCGGGGTTGCTCTGCGACACGTAGATGGCGACCCCCACCAGCACCGGCACCAGCGAGAGCACGACCAGCAGCGCCTGGTTGCGCCGGCGCCCGAACACGAGGCGCAGCTCCGAGCGCAGCAGCCGGCTGGACGGACGAGCGGAACGCACCGCGGCCGACGCGCGTGGCTCACGTCGCTCCAGGTCGGCGGCCAGCAGGTCAGAGGACATCGAAGCCCTCCCCCGTCAGCTCGACGAACAGGTCCTCGAGCGAGCGTCCCTGGCGTCCGATGGCCCGCACCGGCACGTCGGCGTGCACGAGCGAGCGGGTGACGTCCTCGACGTCGACGTCCGGTAGCTCGGCGCGCACGCTCGTGCCGTCGGGGTCGAGCACCACCGCGCCGGCCCCGAGGCGGCGCAGCACGGCGGCGGCGGCCGCGCGGTCCGGCGACTCGACCACCACCGACGGGCGGGCGAGCAGGGCGAGCTCGTCCAGCGTGCCGGCGGCGACGACGCGTCCGGTGCGCATGACCAGCACCCGGTCGCACATCTGCTCGATCTCGGCCAGCAGGTGCGAGCTGACGAGCACCGTGCAGCCTCCGGCCGCCAGCTCGCGCACGAGGGTGCGCACCTCACGGGTGCCCTGCGGGTCCAGGCCGTTGGTGGGCTCGTCGAGCACGAAGAGCTCGCGGGGACGCAGCATCGCCGCCGCCAGGCCCAGGCGCTGCTTCATGCCGAGCGAGTAGGTGCGAAAGCGCTTGCCCTGCGCGCCGGTCAGGCCGACCCGCTCGAGCGCGGCGCCGATGCGCTCCCGGCTGCTGCCTGGCGCGACCGTCAGGTCGGCCGCGTCCAGGCGGGCCAGGTTCGAGCGCCCCGACAGGTAGGGGTGAAACGCCGGGCCCTCGACCAGCGCGCCGACCCGTGGCAGCACCGACGCCGCAGCCCGCGGCACCGGCTCGCCGAGCAGCTCGACCGTTCCGCTGGTGGGCGTCACCAGACCGAGCAGCATCCGGATCGTCGTGGTCTTGCCGGACCCGTTCGGTCCGAGGAAACCAGTCACGCTGCCGCGGGGGACGACCATGTCCAGCCCGTCGACGGCGACCTGGCCGCTGCCGAAGCGCTTGGTCAGCCCGCTCGTGCGGACAGCGGCATCGACGGGCGGAGCCGGGACGGGCGTGGTCTGCTCCAGGACCGGAGCGGTCACTTACCGGCCAGCTCGGACAACCGCTCGGCCGGGACGGCGCCGACCAGCACGCGGCCGTCGTCGGTGAGCAGCACCGACACCAGCGCGCTGGTGATCGCGCGACCACCGGTGACCGGCTTGGAGAGCTGCGCCACGAGCTGCTGGCTCTCCTTCGGCACCGTGACGCCCTTCAGCACGAGCACCGAGGTCCAGTCCTTCCCGAGCACCGTCGGCATCGCATCGGGCTCGGTCATGCTGGCCTCGGGCGCCCTGCTCCGAGAGGCGGGGCTCCCCGGCGCAGGCAGGGCCTTCTCGACCACCTTCGCGCCGGCGGGCGGGGAAAAGGCGAACACCGAGTCGTCGGGCTTGCTGAAGCTCACCGAGGTGTAGCCGATCTCGAGCGCCGGGTCGGCCTGCCGCTTGGCGAACACCTGCATGCGCAGGGCCATCGAGGTCGAGCCGTCGACCGCGAGGCGCACCGAGCCGACGAGCGTGCCGGGGTCCTTGGGAGTGAGCACCAGCTCGTACGCCGGCCGGTTCGCGACCATGGCCGAGCGCCCGACCGTCACCGTCGTCGACGGCTCGATCATCGACAGCACCGCCTGCGCGGCGGTCTGCGGGCTCACCACGCCGGGCGTCGGTGCGGTCTGGGCGCCGCGCTCGGGCAGCGTCAGGTGGACGACCTTCTTGGACGCGCTGTCGTAGGTGTGCACGTCGCGCCCGCTGCGCACCACGTCGTACTCGGCGAACGGGGCGTCGACTGCGACGCGCTGCTTGTCCTCGCCGGACGCCCACACCCGCGCCGTCGTCGAGCCGCTCAGCAGACCGGGCAGCGAGACGGCGCCGCCGCCCGAGCTGCCGGACGGCAGCGCCGGTAGCCCGAGCCGACTGGTCGCGACGACCGTGCCGGAGAACCCGTCGACCTGGGCGGTGCTCACCGAGGACAGCAGCTGCGCGGCGCTGCGCTCGGGAAGCTTGTCGGCAGCGCTGCTGGCGTCGGCCAGCTTGGGCAGGGCGACGCCTGCAGCCACGACGCCGGCAGCGACGACGGGGGCCAGCCAGCGCAGGCGGACGGCGGTGGCACTCATGTGGTGGTCCTCCAGAAAGGGGGCGGAGCGGATCAGGGACCACCATGGACCGGTGGCCCTGAGAGGTCGCTGAGTGCGCGCCGCCCGCCGCGCCCGCTGCGGGCATGCTGCCTGCCATGCGCATCCTGGTGGTCGAGGACGAGCGGTCGCTGGCGATGGCACTGCAGCGGGGACTGCGGGCGGAGGGCTTCGCCGTCGACGTGAGCGCGGACGGCCTCGACGGCCTGGCCCAGGCCCGCACCGGCCACTACGACGCGCTGGTGCTCGACGTGATGCTCCCCGGCCAGTCGGGCTACCGGATCGTGCAGGCCCTGCGGGCCGAGGCCGACTGGGTGCCGGTACTGATGCTGACCGCCAAGGACGGCGAGTACGACGAGGCCGACGCGCTCGACGTCGGCGCCGACGACTACCTGACCAAGCCGTTCTCCTTCGTCGTGCTCGTGGCGCGGCTGCGGGCCCTGCTGCGCCGCGGGGCGCCCTCGCGGCCGGTGGTGCTCACCGTCGGCGACCTCGTGGTCGATCCGGCGGCGCGCCAGGTGCACCGCGGGACGACGGAGATCGCGCTGACGGCCCGGGAGTTCGCGCTGCTCGAATACCTCGCGCGGCGGGCGGGGCAGGTCGTGTCCAAGACCGACCTGCTCGCGCACGTCTGGGACGCCCACCTGGATACCGACCTCAACCTGGTCGAGGTCTACGTCGGCTACCTGCGCAAGAAGATCGATGCCCCGTTCGGGCGCACCTCGCTGCAGACCGTGCGCGGCGCCGGCTACCGGCTCAGCGACGCCGCGTGACCCCGAGCGGTCGCTGGCGCGCCAGCGGGCTGCGCACGCGGGTGACCGTGCTCGCCGGCGCGGCCGTCGGCCTGGCGCTGCTCGCCGGCGCGCTGCTGCTGCTGAGCCTGCTGCGCACGGGGCTGACCAGCGCTGTCGACGACCGTGCGCTGCAGCGCATCGACGAGGTCGAGCGCCTGCTTGTCGAGGGCCGGCTGCCCGAGGTCGTCCCGGCCGGCGACCCGGCGGTGCTGGTGCAGGTGCTCGACGCGGGCGGCGTTACCGCCGCGACAACCGGCACGAGCCGGGTCGTCCCGCTGCTCACCCCCGACGAGCTGCGTGCGGCCCGGCGAAGCGGCGACCCGGTCGAGGTCGGGGGGGACCGGGTCGGCTACGCCACCGGACTGCGGGTGCTGGTGCGGCCGGTGAGCGGGGACCGCAGCGTGCTGGCGGGCGTCCCGGTGACCGCGGTCGACGACCCGCTGCGGCTCGTGCGCCTCTCGCTCGCCGTCGGCCTGCCGCTGCTGCTCGGCGCGGCGTGCGCGGGCGTGTGGCTGACGGTCGGCCGCACGCTGCGGCCCGTCGAGGCGCTGCGGGCCGGCGCCGACGAGGTGACCGCGGCCGAGCCCGCCCGCCGCCTCCCGGTGCCGCCCGCCGCGGACGAGGTGCGGCGGCTGGCCGAGACGCTCAACGGGATGCTGGACCGGCTCGAGGCCGGTGGCGTGCGCCAGCGCAGCTTCGTCGCCGACGCCGCCCACGAGCTGCGCAGCCCGCTCGCGGCCCTGCGCACCACGCTCGAGGTGGCCCTGCTGCATCCCGAGCCGGACGAGGTCGACGCGGTGCTGAGGGCCGCGCTCGACGACGCGCTGCGGATGGGGCGCCTGGTCGAGGACCTGCTGCTGCTGGCCCGCCAGGGAGCGGTGGCGGCCGACGAGGTGCGCACCGATCTGGTGGCCGTCGTGCACCGGGTCACCGAGGATCTGACCGGACGGCCCGGGTCGTCGGACGCCCGCGTCCCGCTCGTCCGGCTCGAGCTGCCCGACCGGCCGGTGCTGGCCGCGATCGCTGTCGACCCGGCGGCGCGCGTGGTGCGCAACCTGCTGGAGAACGCGCAGCGCCACGCTGCTGATCTCGTGACGGTCACCGTCGTTCCTGTCGGCGCCGGCACCGTGCAGCTGCGGGTCGGTGACGACGGCCCGGGCATCGCGCCCGCCGACCGGGAGCGGGTCTTCGAGCGCTTCACCCGGCTCGACAGCCCGCGCAGCCGCGACGGCGGCGGGTCGGGCCTGGGGCTGGCCATCGTGCGCGAGCTGGCGCGCACGCGCGGCGGCGAGGTTGCCGTCGAGCAGGCCGACGAGGGGGGCGCCCTGCTGGTGGTGTCGCTTCCCGCCGTCGATGCCTGAGGGATCAGAGCAGCGTGTCGACCAGCAGGAACGCGTTCAGCGCGATCACGACGGCGGCTACGCCGACGGCCACGCCTGTCGTCAGCGAGCGGTTGACCAGTTGTCCCATCACGTCGCGGCGACGGGTGAGCATGACCAGGGGCACCAGCGCGAAGGGGATGCCGAAAGACAGCACCACCTGGCTCAGCACCAGGGCCCGCGTCGGCTCGACGCCCAGCGCCAAGATGGCCAGGGCGGGCGTCATGGTCACGAGGCGGCGCACGAGCAGCGGGATGCGCCGACGCAGGAAGCCCTGCATCACGACCTGCCCGGCGTAGGTGCCGACGCCCGAGGAGGCGAAGCCGGAGGCCAGCAGCGCCACGGCGAAGGCGAAGGCGAGCGGTGCGCCCGAGACGCGCTGGAGCGCGCTGTGCACCCCCTCGAGGGTGTCCGCGCTCTCGACGCCCGGCAGCAGCTGCGCCGCCAGCACCAGCATCGAGGCGTTGACCAGACCGGCGACCCCCATCGCGACCAGCACGTCGAGGCGCTGGTGGCGCAGCAGCGTGCGTGTCTCGTCGAGATTCTGCGCCGGGATGCGCTCCTGGGTCAGGGCGCTGTGCAGGTAGATCACATGCGGCATGACGGTCGCGCCGAGGATGCCGGTGGCGAGCAGCACGCTCTCCGAGCCCGCGAAGCTCGGCACCAGCCCGCTCGCCAGCTCACCGGTGTCGACGCCGGAGACGAAGATGCTGTAGAGGAAGCCCAGGGCGATGACGCCCAGCAGGCCGCCGATGGCGAGCTCGAAGGGTCTGTACCCGCGACCCTGCAGGCCGAGCAGCGCGAAGGCCACCAGCGCGGTGAGGAAGCCGCCGGGCAGCAGCCCGATCCCGAACAGCAGGTTGAGGGCGATCGCACCGCCGATGATCTCGGCGACGTCGGTGGCGATCGCGACCAGCTCGGCCTGGAACCACAGCCCGATCGTGACCCGACGGGAGTAGTGCTCGCGGCACAGCTCGGCCAGGTTGCGGCCGGTGGCCAGTCCCATCTTGCCGGACAGCGACTGGATGAGCATCGCCATCAGGTTGGCCGCGACGATCACCCACAGCAGCTGGTAGCCGAAGGAGGCACCGGCCGAGAAGTTGGTGGCAAAGTTGCCTGGGTCCACGTAGGCGATGGCGGCGACGAAAGCCGGCCCGACCAGGCCGAGACGGCCGCGCACCGGGCCGCGGGCCCGTACCTGCTGCAGCGGCGTCGCGGTGCTCACGCGGGCCGGATCGTCGGCGAGGCTGGCACCGGCGGATCTTGGCACGGGCGGCGGCCACCGCTGTTCTCGTGTTGAGACACCTGGCGGCTCACTCGACCGGGACCGCAGCGCTGCGTCGGCCACCGGCCCGGATGACCAGCGCAAGACCGCCGACGAGCAGCAGCCCGGCCGGTAGCGCGAGCAACGGTGGGGTCTGATCGAGCAGCAGGGCAGCGATCAGCGCGGCGCCCGGGATCTCGAGCAGGATCAGGGTGCTCACAACGGTCGCCCCGACGTTCTTGAGAACGCGGTTGAACAGCGAGTGGCCGAGCAGCTGCGCGCCGAGCGTGAGCGCCACGAGACGGCCCCAGTCGAGCGCGTCGTAGCCGGTCAGCGCCTGCCGGCTCAGCAGGCACACCGGGAGCAGCAGCAGCGCGCAGCTGCCGTAGCACAGCAGCGTGTAGGTGGTGGTGGAGACGCTGCGACGCACCTCGCTGCCGGCCGTCATGTACAGCGCGGCGAACATGCCGCCAGCGGCGGCGAGCCCGTCGCCGGCCAGCGCGCGTGGGCTCGTCGAGACGTCGACGCCGGCCAGCAGCACCGCCCCGGCGACGGCCACCGCGATCCCGAGCCACACCGCCCGGCCGACGGGGAAGCCACGCACACCGGAGATGAGGGCCGCCCACACCGGCTGGGTGGCCACAAGAGCGGTGGCCGAGGCGACCGAGGTGAGCGTCAGGCTGGGCGTCCACGTGGCGAAGTGCAGCGCGAGCATCAAGCCCGCCAGCGCCGCCCAGCGCAGTTCGCGCCGGTCCAGGCCGCGCAGCTCGTCGCGGCAGGTGAGCAGGGCCGCGGGCAGCAGCACCCCGGCTGCCATCGCGTTGCGCCAAAAGGCGATGGCGAGCGCGGGCACGACGGCGGCGGCGATCAGGGGGCCGGAGGTGCTGACCGCGGTCACCGCCACTGCCAGCAGCACGACGTCGCTGCCCTGCGGGCGGCCGATGCCTTCGACGGGGGCGGTGCCGGGCGCGCGGGTGGTCGTCCGTGCCGTCACCGCGACAGTGTGCCTGGCGGGCCGGCGATCTGCGTGAGCGCGGCGTGCGCCACCGCGCGGCCCAGCCGGGCGCCGACCTCGTCGCTGGTGCGAAAGTGCACCCCGGCGTACACGCGGGCGTCGACGTTCTCCCGCACGAGCTGCTGCCAGCGGGTGTAGCGCCGAGTGGCGCCGGGCGCACCGGGACTGGTCAGGCCAAAGGCGCCGGCCGGCTCGCCGGCGGCCTCGAGCACCCGGGCGGCGGCCGCGGCGATGCAGGTGTGGGCGCTGGGGTACTCCGGCTGGGGCGGCGTCGCCAGCAGCGGGCGCCAGAAAGGCATCGGCCCGGGAGGCACCGCTCCCTCCCGAAGAGCAGTCACCGGCCGCCAGAACAGGTGCCGGTACTTGCTGGCGTAGACGGCCAGCTGCGCATCGAGAGACACCCGCCAAAAGCGCGACAGCAGGGCCGCCTGCTCGGGATCGGTGAGCCCCGGCAGCACGGCGATCCGCAGCACCTCGGTCAGCACGGTGACGAGCGAGACGCCCCAGAAGCGGGCCAGCTCGGTCTGCTCCGGCGTCCGGTCGCTACCGGTGGCGACACCCAGGCGCGCGACCTCGGCCAGGTCGCGCCGGTACCTGAGGGAGGCGAGGGCGGGCGGCGGGCCGGGGTCGAACCCGGCCACGGAGCGCACGAGGAACGGACGCGCCGCTCCCTCGCCGCCCTGCAGCGCCCGCGTCTGCTGCGGCGGCGGCGGGCGGTAGCTGCCCGGCGTCGGCGTCGGCAGGCCGACAGGGCGGTTGACCTCGGCGCTCGTCAGGCCGTCGCCTCGGCGCTCGGCGAGCACAGCCGCCGCCGCACGTCTGCCCGCCTCGCTGCGCTGTCCCGGGGCCCGGTCGAGCGCCCGGTCGAGCTCGCGCCGCCGCGACGGGACGAGGGCCACGAGCACGTCGTGCACGGCCGTCGCGACGGCCGCGTCCTCGGCTGCGCGCTGCGCCGGACCGTCGCTGTCCCGCCCGGCTACGCGTGCGCCGTGAACGGCTCGGTCGGCCGCCCACCAGGCCAGTGCCCAGGTGCGCGTGCGCACCGGGTCCGGCTCGGCCGCCTGCGCCTCGACGGCGGCTGCCGTCTGCTCGAACCACACCAGGTTCTGCGACGCGGGCCGAGGCACCAGCGCCACCGTGAGGCCGGCCAGCAGCGCCGCGGCGACGCACGCAGCCAGCGCTGTGCGTCGGCGTCGCGGCGAGCGGCGGCCCTCGTGCTCCCGCCTCGGTCGCCCGCCCTTCGCGGTCCGCGCCACGGCCCACACTGTGCCAGCGGTCGGTCGGTCGCGCTGCTTCCTGCAGCCGCGCTGTTGAGCAGGCACCGCGTGGGAACAGCGCCGGCATGAGTGATCCCGTCAAGCACGACCTGGAACTGACCGTCAGCGCCCTCAAGGCAGGGCCTACCGATCTCGGGGCCGCCGGGGGGAGGCTCGAGATCGACCGCTGGACCGACCGGCTGGCCGAGGCTGATACGCCGGAGCTGCAGCGCATCGGCACCAGCCTGGCCGAGCTGCGGGCGCAGCTGGACTCCGCCGAGCCCGATGCCGGCACCGTGACCCGACTGATGCGCGAGCTCGGTCAGCTGAGCCGCACGGCGGCCGAGCAGCAGGGTGAGGGTGAGACCCGCTCCCGGCTCACCGAGCTGGGCAACCTGCTCGTCGAGGGCGCCGCCGAAGTCGGGTGAGCTGGCGGGGCCGGGCGCGTCGAATCGCCGCGGCGCTGACGACGGGACTGGCACGATCGCTCTCGTGACGGTCGACCTCACCCTCGTCGCGGAGGCGTCCCGTCGCTCGGAGGCGCTATGGGTCGGTGTCTCGGGCGGACCGCCGCGACTGGTGTGGCACGTGTGGCACGACGGCGCCGTCTGCCTCGTCGGTGGCCGCGGCGAGCAGGAACTTCCGGCGCTCGAGGACCGGGCGGTCGTGACGGTGCGCTCGCGGGCGCGGCCGACCGACCGGGTCGTCCGCTTCGAGGCACGGGTCGAGGCGGTGCAGCCCGGGACCCCGGCCTGGGACCAGGTGACACCGCTGCTCGCTGCGGCGCGGCTCAATGCTCCGGACGCCGGTTCGATGGCCGAGCGGTGGGCGGCCGGTGGCGTACGGGTGCTGCGCCTGGTGCCCGACCCTTAAAGGGGCGGTTCACGCCCCGACCTGGTCTATCACCACCTTGAGTGCTTCGTGGGCAGCAGCGTTGGCGAAGACCTCATAGGCGTCGGACATCCCGGCAAGCGCGAAGGTGTGGGTGCCCATCTTCTCGGCGGGAGGCGACCGCTGGCCACCATGGTCAGCAGCGTGGGGATCGAGACGGTGTCCACCAGGCCCATGGTCAGCGTGACGTTCTGGATCCACATGTCTGCCCGGCCAGCTCGACCGACGCCGCCGTACACACCGATGCTGGCATGGTGCCGCCGTGGCGCACCAGGGCCGCCGTCGTCAGCAGCGTCTCCGGGTAGCCGACGCCTGCTCGTTGGCCACCTCCGTCGGCACGGCGTATAACGACGTGTCGGCGTACGGGACGCGGACCAACTCAGCCTGGGTGCCGTCGATGAGGTGTCCGAGGATCCAGCTCCCGCCGACCGTCTGGCAGTGCGAGGGCCTGCCGTGCTGGCAGTAGGCGCATCGCCCGCATCTAGATGATCGATTCCAAGGGCTCGGGCGGCGTGTTGCGCTCACGCGAGCGTTGAAGGGTGCCCAGGATCGGCGTGCTTACCCAACGTCGAACCGGAGGTTCTCGTGGACGCCGACCTGGACAC
>JAABUN010004595.1_pt1 | contig 18506 bp, 21 predicted proteins | sample 5559311 | NCBI WGS metagenome assembly JAABUN01 (sample SAMN10711877, study PRJNA513370) | rock metagenome | isolation source: Antarctica rocks | place: Antarctica: Victoria Land, Siegfried Peak sud | reverse complement strand
CATTCAAAAAAACAATTAACAGATCAACTGATGGAATATATCAAAACATATAACAAAGAAAGAGCTAAACCCTTTCAATGGACATATCAACCAGATTAATTCGCATATTTAAAGATTATGACACTAGCTACTTGTGCCTGTTCTTCATAAGCTTTGTATCGCTCATGGTAAAACAGCGGTATTGTTACCGTAACTAATCCCTGGTATTGACCTCCATTTGTAAGCCCTAAATCCTGACCATAATAATTTTGTGCTCCTTTTGAGTTAAGTTCGATTTTAGTTGTCTTATTATCTGTAGATAATATGGGTGCAAATAAATAATTACCTGTAATTCCAACTTGTGGTTTGGTAAACTGAGCTTTCAGTCTCTCTATTTCTAACTGATTAGCTTTGCTTTGGTTTTGATTGTCTTTTATTAATGGGCTGTTTCTTTGAGCAGAGTCAATAAAATCACTTAAAGAACGTTGAGCATATAGAACTGAAGTGATGTTGTATGATAGACAAAACAGGAATAAAAATTTTAATCTCATAGTTAGTTTGAAGGTTGATAAATTCTTATCTCAGCTATTCCATGATTGCCATTTTGGTTTAAAGTAATTTAATGCAATAAATTCCTACAACAACTGCCAAAATTGATAAAGCAAAACCGTGGCTATACATTATAAAGAACATTATGTTTTACCCTCTTGCAGTAGTTTACGTTCTTGCAGGCGATAAGATTATTTACATATACCTGCTCAAAAAGTTTAGACCTGATGCCTGCAATAGTTCGTGTGGTAAGGAAACGCTTCCCGAATAGCTTTCAGAGCTTTCTGTTACAATCAACTGTTGAATTTTTACTCCCAGTAAGTGAATAAGCATAGGGTCGCATGTTTTATTCTGTATTAATTTTATTTGGAATGATTTTATTGGAAATAAGCAACTTGTACAGTATTGGCGCAGTAGTAATCAAAACAATTACGATTGTAATACCTTCTATATGGTCCTTTAAGCTTACTCCATATTTTCTTTGTACAAATGATTGTAAAAAACAACCACCTAACATCATTGAAGTAACCCAACATAAACTACCGGTAATATTATAAAGCAGAAACTTGCTCTTTGGCATTTGAACAATCCGGAAATTATAGGGGCAAAAGTTCTTACAATAGGGAAAAACTTAGAAAGAAATACAGTGCTGCCACCATAATGCTGATAGAAATCTTTAGCCTTGATTAAATACCGTTTTTTGAACAACAGCCATCTTTCCACTCATACATAACCGGCCCTGTTTTGTGTCCAAACCAATACCCAACGATGCTGCCGGTGAAGGATGCAATGATTACCATTATTATGATGATACTGTAGTGAACATTAAAAAAATCAGCTGCAAGTTCGCTTATATAAATACCTGCCGTAAATAACAAACTGTCCCCAGGTAAAAAGAACCCGAGGAATAAGCCTGTTTCAGAAAAAACTATTAATAGCAATACATATAAGCCGCCGTGATGTATGATCCACTCAATAAACTGCTGAATTATCCCCATTTGCCATTTATTATTTTGTTTAATGAATTGATTAGGGCTATTAATGCTTTTTGGAAAGAAAATTAGATGTGAGCGACCAATACTGCAATTTTGTTTTAAGAGCAACAAAACCGTATTTATTCAGGAAATATAAACGTAACTGGAGCACTGTTCTTTTTTGCAGAAAAGTACCCTACTGCTTTGCTGCCGAATTGTCCATCCTGTAAAAACACAGGTTCAACAAAAGGATTGAACTGAGCCAATTTTTGCCTGTCTAACTGGTCAAAAAAATCATAGGCATTCTTATCAATGCTTTGTACATATACAATGCCTTTTGTTCCAGTCTTATGGGAATAGGCTGGTTCAATCACCATTTTTATTTGTTGTCCGGTCAAGCCGTGATCGCTGTAAACGGAGCGGCCTAACTCATGCACCATTATGCTGTCTTTACCTAAACAAACACTTGCAATTTTTTCACTGGCTCGTTTGGTTGTTGTATCTACATACCTTACCATCTCATACCGGTAATAGTTTTGTTGCGAAGCGACATCTTTAAAGTAAACTAATACGCCTTCATGTTCGCCATACAAATCGCTAAAGGCTGGCGTATAAGATATGCTATCAATTGTTGACGCTGATAAGTTTGTTTGAGCAGAGGCAGTATAAATATCTGTACCGTTTCTAATGTTTAGGGTATATGTTTTATTAGGCTGAATGGGTATGCTGCCTTTATAATAGTAATCGTACTCACAATAAATTTTATCATATACACTATCCAGTTTTAAAATGTCTGTACCTGAAGCGCTTTGAATTTTTATCTCCGCATTTCTGATGACCAATTCACCAAACGTTATCTTTTTATCGAAATAAGGAACTGTTCTGTTGAAATAAACTATGGGAACAGAATCCTGTTCAAGCATACTTTGAATGCTAACCCGTTCAATATATGTAGGCTGTGGTATAGAAATGTTTTTCTCGCATGAAAGAAACAATGAGCTTACAATTAAAGCAATTAAGAAAGAATTTGTTTTCATTTTTCATTATTAAAGGCGGTACTTACATCATACCTTCTAAAAGTCATGTTACGTCCTAAAAACTCGTAATGCCAAAAACCTCTTACTTCAAGTTTTCCATCATCTCCTATCCAGGCAGAAGAACTCCATATTTTACCTGACTTTGCATCATATATCTGACCATTCTCCCACCTGTTAGCTTCAGAATTGTATACCATGTTATTCAATACTACAAGACCTAATAATTTACGGTTTCGTAAACGGGGATTAGCATTTTTCTCATCCATTCTCACCGTCATAGGTTTGCTTTTGTCGTCGGTATCTTTAAACCAAACAAGCCGGGCTTTATACTCATTACCAACTTTAAATACGTCCACTATAAAATTTTCTTTGGGTAAAGCTACCCATCGCCCGAGAATAGCTTTAGATTTATCCTGCCCAAAAATGGTAATGGATGCAAACAGCAGAACCAGTGTTGTTATATATTTCATAGCTTATTAAAATTTAGCATTAAAGCTTACGCTTGGAATAATTGGTAGTAAAGAAACTTGTTTTGCTTCGGGTTGTTTTGTATCGGGATTGGTGGTTAAATAAACAAAATAAGGGTTGAGGCGGCTATACGAATTATAAACTCCAAATACCCATTCACTCTCATATTTAAAGCCAAATAACTTTCGTGGCTTAGTGTAGGAGGCACTTACATCAAGGCGATGATAACTTCTTAACCTTACATTATTGCGGCTTGTAAAATCATAATACGAGCCATCATATAAAGAAGCATTTACCGGAACGCTGATACGGCCTGCGGGTAACGTTAGTGGTCTGCCGGTATAAAAAACAAAATCGGCAGAAAAATTCCAGCGCTTGTTTAGAGCATAAGTTGCGGCTAAAGAAAAATTATGCCTCCTGTCATATGCAGACGGAAATTCCTGCCCACGATTTAGCTCTTCAAATTGCTGAGTGGTTTTTGAAAGTGTATAGCTTCCCCAGCCTGTTAATTTTCCAAAATTCTTTTTTACAAATAACTCAACTCCATATGATTTGCCCTTGCCAAAAGCAAGTACGCTATCCAGATTTGTGCTTGCTAAAATTTGGGTTCCTTCTTTAAACAGCACCTGGTTATCCATTGTTTTATAATAGGCTTCAACACTTGCTTCTATCGTATTATTATTAAAATTTTTAAATAAGCCTATAGCATATTGTGTGCTGTTTTGAGGTTTTATTATAGGGCTGCTGCTAAGCCATATATCTGTAGGTAAAGATGCAGTGCTGTTTGGCACAAGGTGTACAAACTGATGCATCTTTGTAAACGAAGCTTTTATGGAAGTTGTTGAATTAACTGAAAATTTGGTGGTTATCCGTGGTTCAATAAATGAATAACTTTTACCCGATGAAGTGAAAAAAGGAATTCTTATTCCGTAATTGATACCCACTTTTTTTGACACATCCCATTCATCGTTTGCATATAGGGCAAGTTCGTTTGAATATCGTTTGTCAATACTGTCTTTGTTTATATTCAGGCTGTTTCCTTTTTTAGGAATTTTTGCCGAAACAGCAGCAGGATAAAGCGTATGGTATGTATATGTAAATCCACTTTTAATTTTGTGATTTAATGAAGGAATATAAGTAAAATCAGTTTTAGCATTTATGTCTTTAATACCTGTATACAGTAAAGCATAATAACTATTTTGTGTGGTACCCAGGCTGAGATGATAATCGTTATAAACAAACGAGGTATTGGAGAAAACTTTGTTTCCAAACAAATGGTTCCATCGCAGAGTAGCAGTGCTGTTACCTAAGTTTGTTCCATAGTTTAAACTGTTGGCTCCGGTATAAGTAGCATCATCATTGCCTTTAAACAAGCTAAGAAAAACATGGTCATTCTTACCTAATTCATAATTCATTTTTGCGTTTATGTCATAAAATCTGTAGGCTGTACTTTTCGATGTCAATGGTTTTAAAAACAGATTGATATGGCTAAGCCTTCCTGAAATAATAAAAGAAGATTTATTTTTTTGTATAGGGCCTTCAATTGACAGGTTGCTGCTTAGTAAGCCAATACCACCTTCGCCCTGAAACTTTGTTTTGTTTCCTTCCTTCATAGTAATATCTAAAATGGAGCTTAGCCTTCCGCCATATTCTGCCGGAAAGCCTCCTTTTATAAGCTGTACATGATTTATAGAGTTAACATTGAAGGTGCTGAACAAACCAAACAGATGATTGGGATTATATACAGTTGCTTCATCCAACTGTACCAGGTTTTGATCAAGATTTCCTCCACGAACATAATAACCCGTTGTACCTTCCTGCCCACCCTGAACACCGGGTAACAATTGAATTATCTTTAAAACATCTCTTTCACCCATTAGTACCGGTAACTTCTTTATTGCGTTCAGCGGCACATCAATTACGCCAATTTGTGCCTTTTCAACATTGCGGTTATTCCTGCCTGATGTAACTATTACTTCACCTAAATTATTTGCAGAGGGTTCTAATAATACATCAAGCCGTACATTTTCCTTTGCGGTAATTCTTTTAGCTGAAATATCATATCCACTGAAAGAAATGAGCAGCTCGAGGGTATCAGTTACAGATGTAGTAAGAGAAAAGAAACCGTATAGATTTGTTGTTGTGCCTGATTTCGCATCCGCATTTATAATTGTTGCTCCAATTAAAGCTTCTTTTGAAGATGCATCCCTAACATAACCATTTATAGTTATAGTTTTTTGAGCAAATGCAAAAAGGGGCACCGTGCTAATAAATAGCAGTAATAATTTATCTTTCATTAATAGCATTGGTTTTGAAGAAACAACCGAGATTGGTTTGATTAAAATTGCTATGGCTGAGGTTTAAAGGATTTTTTATAGTGAAAGACATTGTTCAAATCTTGCTAATAGCCTATCTTATCTTCCAATATTAAGTATAAAGATTTTATATGCAATTCTGCGTACCTTTTGTGATTTTCTTTAGTTCGTTTAAGTTATTTTCCTTTTTTTCATTTAATTTATTTTTACAATAATGCGTATAGAAGCAATGCTGTTGCAACATTCTAATTGTAGCCTTGTTAAAGACAATAGGGTCTATGTCACCATATTTAAGCTGTTGTTCCTGCATTACCAGCTTGTTAGTTTCTTTAAACTCATCAGTACCTAAGTGATAGGTATCTGCATCACAGATTATCTGCTGTAATAAATTTTGAGGATTGGTTGGAAGCTTGGTTGCCATAATGCACTCTTCAATATCACTAATAATATCTACTTCATTTATTTTGGTTGAAAGAAATTTATACATTATCTCACAGCTCATTGCCTCATGCATAGGTGGTTCTGTAAAAAGATGCCCTGTATCGTGAAACCATGCAGCAGCAAAAAGAACTAACCTTTCATCTTCAGATAGCTTATAATGCCTTATAATTTCCATAGTACGCTTTACTACATTTTGAGTATGTAAGAGGTTATGAAATACAAGAGCACGAGCATTTATGTGTTTATATAATCCGGTTACATGATCTTCAATGTTTTTATATAATTCCTTAGTATCCATGTTTGTATTTTGTGTGAAATTGAAAATGGGGTAGCTCCTTCACAAGCTTGTAAAACCGCTTTAAATATTAATCATAAATTATAAAACCTCACCGTTGATGTAAAATTTATTTGAGAACAGCACTATAATACCTGGAACAAATACTTTAATTAAGAGTAAGAATTTCATTACCTTTTAAATTTTTAAAAATGATTAAAAAAGGCCTCTCAAACCGTTACAAAGAGAGGCCATACCTAAACCATCTGCTTATGAGAAAAATCTAATCTTTTTCATTATCTGTTTCACATTCGCAACCGCCACTTAGTTTGCCTCCTGCAGTTGTTGTACTATCCTCATGTTCGCCTTCCTGATGTGTTTCTATTTCTTCTTTAACAAAAGATCCATCATTAGAGAACTGCGCTAACTTTTCAACTCCGGAAGAAAGAAAGGACGCACAAAAAGCAACGCCATCCTTATTAAACCAGGTTGTTACACCAGTGGAAGGATATCGGATTTTAAAAGAATCTCTGACTGCTTGTGGTACAGCACTTTCAGCAACAACAGGGCAAAGATTTTCAGGCGCTTCTTTCCCCTCCTTTAGTTCTTTTAATAAATCAAATTTATTGCAGGAAAAGAAGATTGTTGCTGACACCAAAGTCATAATAAATAGCTTTTTCATGTTTGTTTTTGTTTTAATAGATTTATTAGTAATTGCTTTTAATAATAGTTGTGATAACACGGTTAAAAAGTTGGGTTGATTAAAAATATTTATAATCCCATACGAACACCAACTGCTAATCCAAATGAACGGGGATATGATTTTACAGGCGCACCTTTGTTTATAGCATTTAAAGCAAATCTCCATGTTGGCTCAAAGGTTAAAGCCGCTTTTTTATTGAGCATATAATCTACACCTGCACTTGCTAATCCACTTAAATAAAATTTCTTTAAGCCTTGTAAATTCTCAATAACCTCGGTTTCATGATCGGCACCTTTTTTTACTTCGGTTTCAATTCTGCCCTTAGTTAAAAAATTTGCTGTAACCCCAGCTTTTACATTAAAAATCAGCTTGCCTTTTTCAATATTATACTTTGCAGCTACCGGTATGTCTATATAACGTAAAGTGTGAGTAGATGCAGCAGTGTATATACTATCTCCTACGTTAGGATTGCTGCTGAAGGAAGGTAATAAATAGGCATAACCCGAAGAGGTATTTAACCGGTATTTTATATTTCCTGAGTTATCCGTTTGTGCATAAATTGTTTTTGGCTCTACTGTTATATTAATATTGGAATAAGTAAGACCAGATTGAAAACTCCAATTCCTGTTAACGTTATAATTAATAAACACCCCAGCGGTGGATGCAAACTCGTGACGTTCACTTTCTTCAGTTTCAACTGCGTTGTCTTGTTGGTTCCCCGTATTATCATCTTGCAAATGATAGTAGGCAATATCAGGCGAAAAGAAAGCACCGACAGAAAAACGAGATGGTTTTATATCTTTTGTTTCTATTTTTTTTGAAGAAAGTTTTTTGGTATCAGATACCGGAACAATTTTATTTACTGATAAAGATTGAGACAGTTTGTTGGTATCCAAAAAGATTGTTGCCGGTTTATTTATTCTTTCAATAGATAAAGAATTGAAGTGTGGTTGATTACTACCTTGTCTTTCTAAATTGTCTGTTAGTTTTTGTTCATCTTTACTTAATCTTCGTTTTTTCATATCGTCGGTAAGTGATTTGTATTTTAATTCTTGTTGAAGTTTGATGTCTGCAATAACTCTATTAATTGTTTTTTCATTATCGATTATGTCTTTTTTGCTTTTTCGGTTCAAACTATTTGTAGTTTGCTTTTTAAATTGATTGGATGCCACATTCTTATTAAATTCAGAATTATCTTTTATATTATGGCTGCCCCGGTCCACATCGTTCGTATCAATCGCGTCTTCAAAAACGATGTTATTCTTATTAGCCGGTGTATTGCTACGCTTATCTTCATCTACTGTTCTTTTATCTAAACTTCCTTTGTTTCTTTTTATCACTTCATTACCCGTCTTACTTTTATCCAATTCGTAAATAGTAAGTCCGGTAAGCAAAAACAATAAAAGAAAAGCTACTTTCTTTAAGTTTTCATATTTTCTTGTTATACTAATAACATTATCCTTGTCAAGTTTATGTTCTATGTCTTTCCATACTTTCCGGGGAGGCATTTCTTCATCATCCTCTAATGCACCTTTAAAGAGATCTTCTATATTGTGTAAATTTTCATCCATAGTTAATATTTTGGTTTAGCCATCTTCATACTGCTTATTATTTTTTTCTGCAGAATAACTTTTGCATCAAAGAAGTTCGATTTAGATGTGCCTTCTGAAATACCTAAATACTCCGCAATTTCTCTGTGCTTCATTCCTTCAAATACATAGAGGTTAAAAATTATTCTATAAGCAGGTGGCAGTCCTTGAACCATAGTTAATAATTCCTTCTTTCCTAACCTGGATAAAATTTCTTCATTAGCAGGTTCTTCAACATTTGCAGTTTCAAAACTTATTACCGGGTAAATTTTAGATTTACTCCTATAATACTGCACCGCGCAATACACCATTATTTTTCTAATCCATCCTTCAAAGGAACCTAAATATTTATAATTCTTAAGCGACTTAAACACCTGAACAAATCCTTCCTGAACTATCTCTTCTGCCTCCTCCTTATTCTTTGAATATCTGAGACATACAGAAAACATTTTTGGAGCAAACATCTCATATAATTGACCTTGGGAACGCCTATTCCCATCAATACAGTCTTGTATCAATTCGGCAATTTGTTCCAATAATGAGGATGAATTTGACAATTTAGTAGTGGTATAATTTGAAAGAAAAGGTTGGGTGAATAAATAAATACTTTTGAATACTTCGAGTGATGGTAAAATTGAAGTAGAAAGTATTTTATATACAAAAACGCTTCATGTTTCAAAGCTGGAGGGATTGTGAACACATTATTTCATGTTCTCAATAAGCAAGCTTTTACTACAAAGTAGAGCAAGACGTTTTTAGACGCCTATTTATTTTAAAAGCCGCCCCTTTAATAGTTGCGGCTTTTTATTAATTAATCTTTCACCTCTTTCAAAAATTTTCCATTGGCATCAAATAAAACATCTTTGCCACCTACTTCGGCTTCATAAATTCTTTCACCATTGGCTCTTACAATTTCAGCCGCCTCTTTTATTTTGGCTCCTTTATAATGATCTTTTACATAAGTTTGAACAGAGGTTGGCAATGCACTCACTGTAATATCAGTTTCTGTTTCAAGGATTGCTCCATTTTTATCAATAACTGAAGACATTATTTTCCCATCCTTTTTAAAGTTTACTTCATAGTTTCCTTTTTCCTTTTCCCAACTGGCTTTAGTATTAGGATATTGTTTTTGAAAGGCAGCCTTTGCAGCTCCAGGCACTTCTGCCTCCTTAAGTTTTTGAGTACAAGCTGTTAATGAGTAAGTAGAGCAAATAAAGGCAATAACAAATAGCTTTTTCATAAAAAATAATTTTGTTTAGATGTAAAGCTGCAACCCAATTTAGAATTAATTCTGAATGAATTAAATGAATGCTACATTAATTATTTATTTAACAACGCGTATTATCAATGGCAACAAAACTATAATTCTTGATGAACAAAGGTTTGTGGTACAAGAGAGTGGCACAACTATGTTGCAGGCAAAATAAATGCTTGTCCCTCCTAAAAAAGAGATTGCCAGGTTATAAAACAGATGAAGGACTTAATTAGAGGTGCGTACTCTTTTAAAGGAGCTAAAACATGATGGAGAAATAGTCAATAACTAAAATCTTCATACAACAAAATTCTAACGGGAATTTGGATTAAAATCTGGATTTCTGAAATTATTATCCTTAAATCAATTTAAAACTACAAGGCAATTGAGAAAGGGAAAGGGAAGGGAAAGGGAAAAGACATTATAGACAGGAAAGCTAAAAAGGATTTGTACTATATCTTTTCATTAACACTAATACGAAGAAGTCTCCAGTTTACACACAGAATCACATTATAGCTTTGTATAAATTATTAAAAATTAAAAACATTAAACAATGAAAAATCTAGTTGGTTTATTCTTATTAGCTACAGTAACAGGTGTTTCGGTACATGCACAGGATTTAAAAAGCAGCGATGTTCCAGGTTCAGTAAAATCTGCTCTTCTTAAAAAATATCCTGAAGCTAAAAAGGCTTCTTGGGAGAAGGAAAAAAGTAACTATGAAGCTAACTGGGGAGGAAAGTCAGGTGAAGATAATTCTGTACAATTTACTCCTTCAGGAGAATTTATAGAGATAGTAAAAGCTATTCCTGTAAGTGAATTACCAAAGTCTGTAACAGCATATGTAAAGCAACATTATAAAGGCGCTAAAATTACAGAAGCAGGTAGAGTGACTGATGCAAAAGGTAAAGTTTCTTATGAAGCAGAAGTGAACAGAAAAGATGTGATTTTTGATGAAAATGGCAACTTTGTAAAAGCAGAAAGTTAAATAACTACAGATGTAATTATAAAAAAGAATCCTTCCTATCGAAGGGTTCTTTTTTTATAAACTCTATTTAAACTTTCTACACTTTCGGCTTCAATTATTAAAAAAATGAAATTGTAGAAAAGCTTATTATTTACAAAGGTGGCCCCTCTATTCAATTTTCAATCACCCGAAATATAATTATGCCTCAAGTTTCCATCTGGATTATTAGCCATGTTATCAACGGCAGGTATTATTATAAGACCTTTCAGATTACCTAAAGGCACTAAAAAAATTGGTTTATTTACTATTTAAATTACGATTAATTTCATACTGAGCTATTGGTTTCCTTTCTGTTTTTTAAAAGATGATGGTGGTAATTTCTCCTTCCTTATTCTCTTTTCTCCCTGTATAGATTTTACCTCTTTGTTTGTCTTCACTTGCATATCTGTCTTTTCTTCAAAATCCGAATCGTTTACCCAGCCTGTCGCAATCTTTTCCCCGTTCATATATCTTTCATAGAAGCTCTTCACCCTTGGCTCACCATAAGGATATTGATCGAAGATGTATCCTTTTCCAAACATCCGCGGGTCATTCTGGCTTTTAAGTTCCTGCTGCATTTGTGTTTTAAGCGCCTGCTTAACTTTACTAAAGCGGCTATTACCGGCAAGGTTACTCATGCAATATGGATCTTTACTAATGTCGTATAATTCTTCACTTCCTTTTTTACCAAAGCTGAGTTGCCATAACTTCATATACTCACCATTTTTATGTGCTTTGAGTATCTCGGTTTTGGTTGGACTACCGTCTGTATCTAAATAACCTGTTTCAGGATTACCACTGGGCCACCTGTCTGGTTCATAATTCTTCGCATAGAAAAAACCGCCTTTTACAATTCCGCGTACGGGATAACCTTCATCATTAGGACGGCCAACATCTTCCCTTTCTCGTCCAAGCAATACATGATCTCTTTTTGCATCAATCCTTCCTTTCTTTTCTGATGTAAGTAAATTTAAAAGCGATCTTCCCTGCACTGGTTGCATATTTGCTAAATCAGGTTTTACACCGGCTAACTCAAGAAAGGTCGGAGCAAAATCAATAAAACTTACATATTCGTTTACCATTCTTCCGGGGTTCGTAATACCGTTTCTCCACATAATCGCCAGTGGTAAATGATTATCTCTTTCGTACACATGTCCCTTCACTCTTGGAAAGGGCATGCCGTTATCGGCAGTTACTACAATGATGGTATTATCTAACTCTCCGCTCTTTTCAAGAATATCTAAAATTTTACCTAAATGGCTGTCAAAATATTCAACTTCATAAGCATAATCCAGCATATCATTTCTCACTATCTCATTGTCTATCCAGTAAGGAGGTACTTTAGTTATATCACTTATTTTCTTTTTACCCTTTGCCACACCAGATCCATATTCATAAGCTCTATGCGGCTCATGGCCACCATACCAAAAACAGAAAGGTTCATCTTTAGACTTGTTTTTTAAAAAATATTCAAAGTTAGAAGCATAGTCAATGGGTGAAATATAGGGTGTGGGTGCAGTTAATTTAATAGCACTGTAATCAGGCCCGGTAAGCATCCTTTTTTGCCCATCCACCTGTCCCGGATTACCGGGAGCCCAGCCCTTGCCCGTATATCCAACCTGGTAACCATTTTTAGCCAGCGCTTCTATAAAAGTGGTGAACTTAGCTGGAAAGATAGCATTGTGATTTCCGGCAGCTTCTAATTGCCATGAATTTCTTCCGGTAAGGATACAAGCCCTTGAAGGTGCGCATTTAGCATTTGGTGTATAGGCATTTGTAAACAACACACCTTCTTTAGCCACGCGATCAAAAGAAGGTGTATTAAGCCATTTGTTTTTAAAACCATATGCACTCATGTACTCACGAGAGGCATCGTCTGCTATACAGAACAAAATATTTGGCCGCCTTGTAACTTTACTACTCTGGCTATATAATATAAAAGGAAAAATAATTAAGCTAATTAATAACAGGTTTTTTATAAACGGCAGTATAAGCATTGTGAGCATTCTTTAACTATAGTTTTGCTGACAGTATTTTCTAAAATCAACTAAAACTATGGGGTTTTCTAAAATTTATTTTTCAATTCTTTACACTTTTGTCGTAATCGCTTACCAGGTTCCTTTATATAAGTGATCACCTTTAGCTGCGTTTATACGTTTCAAAGGAATTTGCATACCATTTGTTTTTTCAAGCCAGTCCCAAAGTTCTTTATTTAATTGTTTAGCAATTACCTGGTGTTCAGGACTTCGTATTAAATTATTAACTTCAAAGGGATCATTTTTTATATCATATAGCTCATCAATATCCCAGCTGCCCTGTGAACGGATAAATTTATATTGATCTGTGCGTACAGCATATTGTGTAGGCGTTTGAGGAAAAGCATTCTCCCAATAATACTCATAAAATATTTTATCACGCCATTTTGTTTCTTTACTTTTTAATAGTGGCAGAAATGACGTCCCTTGCATTTGAGCAGGTTTTTTTATACCTGCCAATTCAAGAATCGTTGGTGCGATATCTAAGTTAAGTACCATTTGTTGCACCTTTGTACCTGGAGTAATTAAAGCAGGACAACGAGCTAACAGAGGTACACGCATTGATTCTTCATAAGCGGTTCGCTTATCTATTAAACCATGCTCACCAAATGCAAATCCATTATCACCCATGTAAATTACCAGCGTTTCTTTATCCTGCCCGCTTTCTTTTAAATAATCTAATATGCGCCCGATACTGTTATCTACACCTAAAAGTGTTTCAAGATATTGTTGGTAAAAATCATCGAAACTGATCTGTTCATTATACATATAATCCACTCCGTGCCAACTATGACGCATTGCACGAACCCATGCCGGAATATCTTTCCTATTAAAAGCATATCCGCTTGTGTCTGCCTGTTTACCTCTGGTAAACTTCTTACTCTGGGGGCCTGCAGACATGTACATTGAAACAGGATATTGAAAAGAAAGATTTTTGTAACGACCAACATCTCGTTTTGCAGGAAAGTCTCTCTCGTGAACTGCTTTATGAGACAGATAAAGGAAAAAAGGCTTATTCTTATCACGTTTTTTTAACCAGTCTATAGAGAGATCTGTAAGCAGGTCAGTAATATAAGTACTGTCTTTATACTGTACATGCCTTCCATCAATATTGAGCAAAGGGTTGTAATATACTCCCTGACCTCTAAAACTGACCCAATGGTTAAAACCAGGACGCGGTGCGTCTGTCTCGCCACCCATGTGCCATTTACCCATAAAAGCGGTCTCGTAACCAACTTTCTGCAGGTATTGGGGAAAGTAAATCAAGCTTGCGGGAGCTGGTGACTGATTATCTACAACCGTATGTGTATGTGCATATTGACCTGTTAAAATGGAGGCCCGGCTTGGGGAACAGAGTGATGTAGTAACAAATGCATTTTCAAGATGAGCGCCTTCATTTGCTAAACGATCCATATTAGGAGTTTGTAAACCAGGCACTTTACCTGTAAACCCCATAAAGTCATACCGATGATCATCAGAAAGAATGAATATTACATTTCGAGGTTTTACACCAGGCTGTAACTGATAATTAAGTTCTTTATGTTTTGCAACGTTCTGTGCAGCTAACCAAACTGGTGAAAATGCACAAGCTAAAAAGATGAAGCTTTGTATAAACAGTAATTGTAGCATTGTATCTTTTTTGTTGATTATTCTAAGAGAAATTTTCATTGATTATGCTTTTGATTTTTAAAAGAAGATGGGGGAAGTTTTTCTTTCTTGTTCGTTTTATCCAAGAGAAATTTCTTTGCGGGCCAATAATCATAACTATTGTTTTTTATACCCGGGCCTTGTTGCCGCCTTTTCGATATCATTCAATATCTTCTTCATTTTTTTAGCTTCATCTGGATATTTGTCTATAACATTATGTTCCTCGCTCACGTCATTTTTCAAATCAAACAATTGAGGTTTTGTCGCCAGCGCCGTTTCAACTTTTTTGTCCTTTAGCCAGGGTGGTGTTCCTTTGGTTTGGGGTTCAATATATTTCCAGCTACCGTTGCGCAATCCTAAAGTGAAAGCTTCTTCCAACATCGTTTTGCGCCCTGTCATAGATTTACCCAGTAAAGCAGGCAGCATATTATAACTATCTGGTGCCGCGTCAGCCTTTAATTTCTGTCCGGTCAGTTTTGCAAACGAAGCAAAAAAATCTACCTGGCTTACCATGGCATCGCTTACTCCAGGCTTTACTTTAGAAGGCCAGTAAACAATTGTGGGTACACGTGTTCCGGCTTCATAAGCGCTATATTTACCTCCTTTAAATGGCCCGCCGGGTTTATGATCCCCTAATAATTCTTCTGACTGATCATCATAGCCATCATTTAAGATTGGGCCATTATCGCTGGTAAAAATAACTAAGGTATTTTTAGTTAATCCCAGGTTGTATAGAGTTTTCATCACTTCTCCTGTTGTCCAATCCATCTGGGCAATATCATCACCTCTGCGGCCCATTGTGCTTTTGCCTTTAAAACGTGGATTAGGATCCCGCGGTACATGAATATCTGTATACGACAGATAAAGGAAAAAAGGCCTATTTTTATTTTCATTTAAAAATATTTTTGTTCTCTTTATAAGCACATCTGCTATATCCTCGTCTTTCCACCATGCCGATCTTCCGCCGGTAGTATAACCAATTCTGCTGATACCGTTGATGATCGTATTGCTATGCTGGCTATCTGCTTTTACTTTCAAAAGTTCAGGATGCTCAAGCCCTGTAGGTTCATTACCAATTTTTTGATCGTAGCTTACTTTAATAGGATCTTTAGGATCCAGATTAACGACATTATGATTTTCTACATAAACAGTGGGTACCCGATCAAGCGTGGCAGGAATCAAAAATGAATAATCAAAACCAAGTTCAAGCGGGCCCGGCCTGATATCGCCATTCCAGTTTATAACACCGTTCCCTAAACCCAGATGCCATTTGCCTATTACGGCAGTGGTATATCCTGCTTTTTGTAACATTCCCGGCATGGTATGCGTTTGGGGCCTGATCAACAAAGGAGCATCACCCGGAAGTATTGCTGCATTATTTCTGAAAGCATAGCTACCCGTAAGAATTGAAAAGCGTGAAGGCGTACAGGTAGCTGCTGTACAATGCGCATCTGTAAACTTTAGCCCGTTCTTAGCAAGCATATCTATGTTCGGAGTCTTTACACCTTTAGCGCCATAACAGCCAACGTCGCCATAACCTAAATCATCTGCATAAATAATAATAATGTTAGGGTGAGGCGGAATAGCCTTTTGTGAGAAAAGAGATGTAGCTATGGCGAGAATAGCTATAAATAAAAAAAAGTTCTTCATTTCACGATTATAAAAATATACTTGAATGTTTAACGGCTATTTTAAAACAAAGTGTTGAAGAGAGTTGTGAATATGTTACAGTCAGTAATAATTTTAAAAATGCTGTCTAAAGAATTATCTCAGTGAAGATTAATATCTTTTAAGAGATCAATGTCCAATTCTGTTCAAAGCATACTACATTATTAAATAACAGTAACCTTAAGATGAGAATTGACCTTGTACCAATTATCATTTTTATTTTCACCTTGTAGGTAAGAAGAAATGCTATGCGCTAATTCTGCTTCAGCTTCAATCACAAGTATTTTCATACTACAAAATTCAATGGGAAGTTTGGATTAAATCTGGATTTACCCCCATGATATAAATAAAATATTTTATAACCACTTAAAGTTTTTCAGCAGCGTTAATCTATTGGTAATGTCTTTAATCACCTCCTCATTTTGCAGTTCAGCCTTTGTTTTGTTTTCAATAACATCACCGATGCTTTTTTCCATACTCCTTAACACATCATTCATCTTCATTTTCAAATCATAATTAAACTTACGAAATGATTCCTGAATTTTGTAACTGAGATCATAGACGATGGAAGCAGCATTCCGAATAATAATTTCTTTATAATGATTCTGCCACCTTGTATATAGTTTTCTTCGTTGGTAAGAAGCAGGAAATAATTTGTCAAAAAAAGAGTGAACCTTTTGAAGTGGAGGCAAGCCACTATCGAGACTTAGGTAAAAAGACGTATAAACGTTCAGGTCAAACTGTTCTGAAATGAGTTCCATGTTCTGTCCTAAGTAAGCAGAAAGATTAGAGCTTAACTCCTGCAAAAAACTTTGAGAACGGTTGCTGTACTGTTGAAGCAGATTTTTAAAATGCTCTTTGGCTTTTGTTCCCATGTTATTTTTACTTCTTCAAGCCGCGTAATGATTATATCATCCAACTCCTTCTGCAAACTATAGACAATTGAATTGTTGATATGATCAATTTGAGTGATTTTCCAATTAACAATTTTCTGCAGAGCGTTCTTTTCCTCATTAACAGCATTATAAATACTTTCCTGCAACAGCTTTATTTTTCCGTTGATGATACTTTCAAATTCATCCTTCTGTTCGTTCATTAATTCTATGGAAGCAGAAAGTTGCCGGTTCTTGCTTTCCAATTCCTGCAAAGGCAATAAATATGCATCTGCTTTAAACTGCAACTGTAATATCGCTTGTGTAATTATAAGTTTAAACTGGTTGAAGGAAGAATTTTGTAATAGTTGTGTTTTATCTGATTTTGCAAGTGTTGTTAGCTTATTACGTAAAGCAACTATATTTTCATCTTGTGTATTAGTGCCTGATACGATGGTAAACCCTATAGCACCAGGCAGCATATTTGTTTCCTTTGCAATAACGGTTTTGTTATGCAGGATAATTTTTTGAAGATTGCTTTTAGAAACAAGGTCTGCTTTGGTAAGTATATACCATATTTCAGTGCCTTTTTTTTTCAGTTCTTTTAATAGTTCCAAATCAATTTTAGAAACAGGATAATCGGCGCTGAGTAGAAAAAGTGCAGCATCTATTTTATGAATAAAAGATAAAGTAGTTTGTGTGTTATGTTCATAGGCTGACCCAAGTCCCGGAGTATCAATGAGCGAGACATTTTGCAATATCATATAACTTCTAGCATGACAGAAAGCATTACCTTCATGCCGACATTGAAAAAGCATGAAACTTGACCGTTACGAACTGAAAGCTGGAAGAAACCTTACAACTTTTGAATTTCTAAGCGAAGGACCTAAAGGAAAAATATTAAAGCTTGTGCAGTTTCAGCAAATGAATTTACCCAATCTTTATAATCTTGCTTTTGGTGACCTGAACCCCTTAACTGGACAATTTGACGACAAGATTATTACCGATAACGGCGATAGCGAAAAAGTTTTAGCAACTGTAGTGGCTGCTGTTTACGCATTTACAGGACAATATCCCAGACGCATGGGTTTACGCAACAGGCAGCACAGAGACGAGAACAAGATTGTATAGAATGGGCATCAATAAGTATTTTGACATCGTAGAAGAAGACTTTGACATCATGGGTGAACATCAGAGTGAATGGGAATGGTACGAGAAAGGAAAGGACTATCAGGCATTTGCTGTTCACCGCAAAAACTCGTAAATTTGAACTATGAAGAATATGCTTGAAATTAACGAAAAAAAAACCCCTGCAGTTCGCATTGACCCTTCGCTGGACAAGTACGACAATGTTGTCCTTTTTCCTGAAAAACTTGCGAAGGCAAACGAGCAACTTAAGCAATCCGGTTTTCCAAAACTTCCCAAGAAAAAGCACAGCCGCTAAAAACAAATAAGGCTTCGTCGGGTGCGCAGCACCAACGATGAAGCCTCGGTTGTACGGAACCGCGCGGTAGGGGGTGATTTGATTATGGGGTTTTCGGTGGAAGGAGTAAGGTTGATATAAGCCTTTTGGGTTATATGAAGAGTGTGGTTTTCGGTTGCAGTGCCCGCTATGGTTTATTCTGCGATAACCTTTAGCCTTCAGGCTTTATTCTCTTGTTTTATTTCTGCTTTTTTTACTCTTTTTCTCGTAGCAGGT
>JAABUN010004594.1_pt1 | contig 18516 bp, 14 predicted proteins | sample 5559311 | NCBI WGS metagenome assembly JAABUN01 (sample SAMN10711877, study PRJNA513370) | rock metagenome | isolation source: Antarctica rocks | place: Antarctica: Victoria Land, Siegfried Peak sud | reverse complement strand
GCGCACGGCGGACGCGCTGCACAAGGCGCTCGGACCCGCGCTGGACGCCATCACCGCAAAAGACGCCCAAGGCTACTTCAGGAACTCAGGATACCAGGTTGCCGGACCTACACGCAAACCGCTCTAGCCATTTACGTCACTGCGAGAAGTGCGGCGACGCGGCAATCCGGGGGCTGCCAGCATCCCCTCGGGCGCCTGGCCCGCCACGCCTCAAGCGCGGCTCGCAACGACGACGCGCCAACGCAAGGGGCGGAGCAGATGACCGTTGGCGTTAATAGTGCCTGACGGGCGGCATCTGCCTAAGCAGCCGCGTCACTGAGCGCAGCACCTTGGCCTGGTAGCCCTGGTTGTGCATCGGAGTGTGCGAGTGATAGTTGCCGACTGCCCGCATCAGGTCGCCCCCGGTCTCCTGCAGGTAGCCGTGCAGGATCATCCCGGCCGCTGAGATGTTGTAGCAGGGACTGGCCAGCAATTGGCGCCGCACCTCCAGCACGGACTGCTGCGAATAGCGGGCCAGGGTCGGCAGCCATAGGGTGTTGATCTGCATCACCCCCATGTCCTCGGTGCCGTCGCGGTTGCGATGCACGACGCCGATGCCGCCGCCCTCAACCGCCTGAATGGACGGCAGCACGCGGGGCGGCAGGTCGTAGAGCTGCGCGACGAAGGCCATGCAGGCCAGGAAAGGGACAGCCATCAGGCCAGGCCCGTTGTTGAAACACTCATGCTGGCGCCTCCGTGGATCGCGTCGTTGACGAATCCACTTAGCAGAAAGTTAACCCTGCCTCAGCAGGCCAGCGACCGTCCGCATTGATGCTGGCGGCCGTGTGACTTAATTGCCCTGCCTCGCCTCGACGCCTGCTGCGCCAATCGCCTCCTGCTTTGACCGAGCCTGTCATTGAGGAGCGCAGCGACCCAGGGAAGGCAAGGGCTGTGCCGGGCGCTCCGGACCGCCACGGGTAAACACGACTCGCAATGACGGAAGTCAGAACGGATGGCGGTTGGCGCCACTGCAAGGGTGCAGCGTGACAGCGTTCCAGCAGCCGGATGCCGAATGAGCGCGCGTATCAGTCTAAAAGGTAGGTGGCGTCACGCCCCCAGAAGCTTCCCGGACCGCCCGGCCTCCGTGCCGGCGATCTTGGCGACGCTGCGGCCGGCTGCGACGAAGCGGACGGCTTCGTGGGCGAACAGCAGCCCGGCATAGTGCGGGCGCAGCTCCGTCACGCCGCCCGTCAGCGGGTCAACGATCTCCGCCACCAGGTCGCCGGGGCTGACACGCGCGCCGGGTGTCCGGTGCATGACCAGGATGCCCGGCACCGGCGCCACCAGCAGCTCCACATCGGCCAGGTTCGTCGGGCGGCAGCGCGCGAGCGGCAGGCGCGGGACGGGCGCCTCGACTGCGCCGGCCAGGATCATCGCAGCCAGCAGCGCCTCTGCGTCCGCTGCGGCCAGGGCATGGGTCACGTCGGCGTCCCCGCGCAGCTCCACCGTGACGGCGCAGCAGGCGAGCGGGATGGGATGGCCGGGGAAGGCGCGTCGCAGGTCCAGCCAAGGCTGGCTGCAAGCCTCGTCGAAGGGATGGCCGCCGGAGTTCTCGGCCAGCAGGAACGCCTGTGCGCCCAGCAGCGCCGCGAGCGGGCGGCAACGGTCGGCCAGCGGGGTCAGCGCATAGAGGTGGACGACGCCGGCGTTCTCGCAGTGCAGGTCCAGCACCAGGTCGGCGTCCAGCGCCAGGCCGAGCAGGGTGCGCTTCAGGTGTTCGGCCGGAGAGTGGGCCGGGATGTCTGCATTGGCCTGCATCATCGCCTCGCGCAGGATGGCGGCGTTGGCCGCCCCGTCCGCGCCCAGCCGGTCCGCGACCGCATCGGCCACGATGGTGGCCAGGTCCGGGTAGGCGCGGTTGAAGTTCACGCCGTCCGCCAGGCTGAACCGCCCCTGCAGCCCGCCCATCACCCGTTGCTGCAGGCCGATGGGGTTGGCCATCGGCACCACGACGACCTCGCCCCGGATGCGCCCGGCGTCGGCATGGGCCTGCAGCAAGGGCAGCAGGTGCTGAGCCGCCAGCAGGCCCGGCACTTCGTCTGCATGAAGCCCGGCCTGCACATAGACCTTCGGCCGCGCGCCCGGCACGCCGAAGCGCCGCACCGGCAGCATGTGCGTCGTCCCCGGCGCCAGGCCGGCAAGCATGACCACGTCCATCACCCGGCGGCACGCAGGTCCAGCGTGCGCGGATGCTCCGGCGACAGGCTGGCCGGCGGCTCCGCCATCGGTCCCGGCGTGTGGCCGATGGGTTCGAACCGGGCGCGGCGCCGGGCCTCGGCCTCGTTGGCGTTCACCGGGAAGGTGTCGTAGGCCCGCCCGCCGGGATGCGCGACATGGTGTGTCATGCCGCCCAGCGAGCGCCCGGTCCAACGGTCGTACACGTCGAACACCAGCGGCACCTGCGCCCGGATCGTGGGATGCAGCGCCCCCGCGGGGTCCCAAGCCTTGAACCGCACGCCGGCCACGAACTCGCCCTCCACGCCGGTCGGCCCCAGCGGCACCGCGGCGCCGTTGCAGGCCAGCACGAAGCGCTCGGCCTCCCAGCCCGTCACGCGCGCCTGCACCCGCTCGACCGAGCTGTCCACGTAGCGGACGGTGCCGCCGGTGCCCGCCGTCTCGCCCAGGGCGTGCCAGGGTTCCAGGGCATGGCGCAGCTCGACCGTGGCGCCGTGAACCGCGATCTCGCCCAAGACGGGGAAGCGGAACTCGTGGTGCGGGCGGAACCACTCGTGGTCCAGCTTGGTGCCGTAGGACGACAGCTCCTCCACGGCGTCCTGCAGGTCCTGCCAGACGAAGTGCGGCAGCAGGAAGTCGTCGTGGACGCGGGTGCCCCAGCGCACCAGCCGGCGCTCGTAGGGCGCCTTCCAGAACGCCGCGACGGCGGCGCGCATCAGCAGCATCTGCGCCGCCGACATGCGGGCGTGCGGCGGCATCTCGAAGGCGCGAAACTCCACCAGGCCCAGCCGTCCGCTCGGGCTGTCTGGGGAATACAGCTTGTCTATGCAGAACTCGGTCCGGTGGGTGTTGCCGGTCATGTCGGTTAGGATGTTCCGCAGCATCCGGTCCACCTGCCAGGGCGCCGGCTCGTGCCCCGGGCTGATGCCGCAGAAGGCGATCTCCAATTCGCGCAACGCGTCCTGCCGGGCCTCGTCAATCCGGGGATGCTGGCTCATGGGGCCGATGAACAGGCCGCTGAACAGGTAGGACAGGCTGGGATGGTTGTGCCAGAAGCCCAGCAGCGACTTGATGAGGTCCGGCCGCCGCAGGAAGGCGCTGTCCTCCGGCGTCATCGCGCCCATGACGACGTGGTTGCCGCCGCCGGTGCCGACGTGGCGGCCGTCCAGCATGAACTTCTCGGCGGTCAGGCCGACGTGCCGGGCCTCCTCGTAGAGCTGCTCGGTGCGGCCCACCAGGTCGTCCCAGCTTTGCGCGGGATGGATGTTGACCTCGATCACGCCGGGGTCGGGCGTGACGGAGAAGCCCATCACCCGGCGGTCATAGGACGGCTTGTAGCCCTCCAGCACCACCGGGCGGCCCTGCTCCGCCGCCGTCGCCTCGATGGCGGCGACCAGCGCGAGCCAGTCCTCCGCGGCGGGAAGCGGCGGCAGGTACAAGTACAGCAGCCCATCGCGGGCCTGCACCGTCATGGCGGTGCGTATGCCGCGGCCGGGGCGGCCGTTGCCGATGGCGGCCAGCATGGCGGCACGGCTCGGCAACGGCCCCTGGTCCTCGAAGGGGTCCGGCTCCGGCTCGTCCTCAGCCTCGGTCGGGTCCACCCAGGGCAGGCTGTTCAGCGGCAGGCGCACGCCGGCGGACGAGTCGCCGGGGACCAGGAACAGCTTGCCCTCCCGCATCTCCCACTTCTCGGTCTGCCAGTGCCGCGCCCCGCGGCGGCCGGCCCGGCGCAGCGGCAGCACGCTGCCGACCGGCTGGTCTAGGCCCTGCGAGAACACGCGAATGATGCGGGCGCGTTCTAGGGGATCGCGGGACTGCGCGGCCTCCGCGACCATGTTGGCGGGCATCCGGGCTTCGCGCATCAGGAAGTAAGGCTGGTCCTCGTAGGCGTGCAGCACCGCGCCGGTGTCCACATGCAGCCGCTCAGCCAGGGCCAGGGCAAAGCCGTGCGCCGCCGCGGCGTCCGCGTCGCCCTTGGCGCCGTCCGGATCGGCCAGCAGCGCCGGGTCGGACCAGGCAGGTTCGCCGTCCGGGCGCCAGGTGGCGTTCAGCGCCCAGCGTGGCGTTTGCTCGCCGGGGTAGTGCTTGCCGGCGCCATACTGCACGACGGCGCCGGGCGCCCAGAGCGGGATCAGGCGTTGCAGCAGCTTGCCGGCCTCGCGCCGCTTGGTCGGGCCGAGGGCGTCCACGGTCCACTCTGCGCCCTCGGCGTCGTTGACCGACACGAAGGTCGGCTCCCCGCCCATTGTCAGGCGCAGGTCGCCGGCGTTCAGCAGCGTGTCCACCTCGGCGCCGGCCGCCTGGATCGCCGCCCACTGCGCGTCCGTATAGGGCCGGGTCACGCGCGGGACCTCGTTCACGCGGACGACCTGCATCTCCACGTCGAACTGCGTCTCCGCCGGCTCCATCAGGCCGCTGATCGGCGCGGCGCTGGTCGGGTCTGGGCTAGCGGCCAGGGGAATGTGGCCCTCGCCGGCCATCAGGCCCGACGTGGCGTCCAGGCCGATCCAGCCGGCGCCGGGCAGGTAGGCTTCGGCCCAGGCGTGCAGGTCGGTGAAGTCCGTGGTGGGGCCGACCGGGCCGGTCAGCGGCTTCACGTCCGGGGCCAACTGGATCAGGTAGCCCGACACGAAGCGCGCGGCATAGCCCAGGTGGCGCAGCGCATGGACCAGCAGCCAGGCGCTGTCCCTGCACGATCCCTTGGCCTCCTCCAGCGTATGCTCGGGGTCCCAGACGCCCGGCTCCAGGCGGACGATGTAGCCCACGCGCTCCTGCACCCGGCGGTTCAGGTCCACCAGCATGTCTATCGTGCGGCGCTTGTGCCGCGGCACCTCGGCGATCAGCGCCGCCAGCAGCGGGCCGACCGGGTCGTTGCGGCGGAACGGCGCCAGCTCCTCCGCCAGCACGGCGTCATAGGTGAACGGCCACTCCTCGGCGTCCGGCTCCAGGAAAAAGCCGAACGGGTTGATGGTCGCCATGTCGGCCACGAGGTCAACCGTGACCTCGAACTGCTTGACCCGCTCGGGAAAAACGACGCGGGCCAGGAAGTTGCCCTGCGGGTCCTGCTGCCAGTTGATGAAGTGCGGCTCGGGCGAAACCGTCAGCGAGTAGGACAGGATCGGAGTCCGGGTCTGCGGCGCCGGGCGCAGGCGTATGGTCTGCGGGCCGAGCTTCACGGCATGGTCGTAGCGGTAGCTGGTGCGGTGCATCAGGGCGGCGTGGATGCTCATGCCGGGCGTGCCATCGGGGTGTTCGGTGCGGTGCTGTGCATCGCAGCAACATCGCCGGATGAAAGCGCGGGCGCAAGGCCGCAGGCGGCTCCGGGCGCGCTGCGGCCCGCGGCTAAACCGGCACGGGATGAATCGCAGAATGGGAGGTGTCCCGCACGTCCGCCGCCAGCAGCGCCGCAACCCCGCCGACCGGCACGGGCCGGCTGATCAGGAAGCCCTGCGCCTCCGTGCAGCCGTCGCGGCGCAGGCGGGCCATCTGCTCCGCCGTTTCCACGCCCTCGGCCGTGGTGGCGATGCCCAGGCTGGCGCCCAGCCCGGTGATGGCGCGCACGATGGCGCCGGAGCTGGCGCGGTCCAGCACGTCGCGGACGAACATCCGGTCAATCTTGATCTTGTCGAACGGGAAGCTGTGCAGGTAGCTGAGTGAGCTGTAGCCGGTGCCGAAGTCGTCCATGGCGATCCGCACGCCCAGGGCGCGCAGGGCATGGAGCATGGCTAGGGTTCCGGGGCAGTCGTGCAGCAGCACGGATTCCGTGATCTCCAGCTCCAGCCGCGCCGCGGCCAGGCTGGACTCGGCCAACGCGGCCTGGACGGACTCGACCAGCGTGGGGCTGCGGAACTGCACCGCCGACAGGTTGACGGCGACGCCGATGCCGGATGGCCAGGCCGCGGCGTCCCGGCAGGCCGTCCGGACCACCCAGCCGCCGATGGGCACGATCAGTCCGGTCTCCTCGGCCAGCGGGATGAACTCCAAGGGCTGCACCAGGCCGCGGGCCGGATGCTGCCAGCGCAGCAGCGCCTCGAAGGCGACGACCGCGCCGGTGCGGAGGCTGACCAGCGGCTGGTAAAACACGCGGAACTCTTCCCGTTCCAACGCCAGGCGCAGGTCGTGCTCGGCCTGCCGCTTGGCGAGATGGGTGGCGTCCATCGCCGCCTCGAAGAACCGGGCGGTGCCGCGGTGCTCGGCCTTGGCGCGGTGCAGCGCCATGTCGGCATGGCGCAGCAGCGCGTCCGGGGTGCCGCCGTCCCCCGGTGCGATGGCGATGCCGATGCTGACGCCCACGGCGACGCCGCGCACGCCGGGCTGGCCGTCCCCGTCCGGCGCACCCAACTCGAACGGGGCGGCGAAGGCTGCAACGATCCGCTCCGCGACCCGGCCGGCGCTGCCGGGCAGCCCGGCCTCCGCGACGACCAGCGCGAACTCGTCCGCGCCCAGCCGGGCCAGCAGGTCCACCTCGCGCACACATGCCTGCATCCGCTCCCCCGCCAGTTGCAGCAGCCGGTCCCCGGCGGGGTGGCCGAGCAGGTCGTTGATGCCCTTGAAGCGGTCGAGGTCCAGGAGCATGACCGCGAAGGGCTGGCCGCGCGACGCCTTGGCCAGCTCCTGCTCCAGGCGGTCGCGCAGCATGATGCGGTTGGACAAGCCGGTCAGCGCGTCATGCCGGGCCAGGAACGCCGCCTGCTGCTCGGCCTGCCGGTGGGCGGTGATGTCGTCGAAGGTAGAAATCCAGCCGCCGTCCGCCAGCGGCTCGGTCCGGATTCGCAGGGCCATGCCGGGCCGCGGCTCCTCGATGAGCGTCATGCTGGTGCGGCTCTGGATGCGGCGCATCCGGAAACCATGCATCTCCTCTGCCGCGAGGCCGGCGAAGTTGCCGGCGGCCTGGCAGCGGTCGGCCATTTGCCGGAACGTGGTGCCCGGCCGCACGTCGTCCGGAGCCAAGCCGTACAGCTCGCAATAGCGCGGGTTGGCGACCACCAGCGCCCCATGCCGGTCATACATGGACAGGCCCTGGCCGATATGGGTCAGCGCCGCGGCGAACCGGGCTTGCAGCGCCGCCAAGTCGGCGGCAGGGCTGGGCTGCCAAAACCGCCGGAGCAGGCGCAGGAACGCCGCGCCAAGCACGCCGGCCACCCCGCCGGCCAGCAGGCCCGCTGCCCCGCCGCCAGCCACCTGCATCGCTGCGGCCCAGCCATCCACAGCCCCGTCCGGCCATGGCGCCTGTGCCGGGCCAGCCTCCAACCCAGCCCACGCGCACGCGGCGCCGAGAACACCCGCGGCGGCGATACTGAGCAGGGACAGCGCGCGTAGCGGCATCGGCACCTCCGCGGCTCGTCAGGGCGCCCCGGAGATGGCAGCCCTGCAACGTCCGTCGTCCGAGGAGCGTAGAGGCCGTTCGGTTACCCGGCCGTTAAGCGCACTGCCGCTGTCCGCAATACCCGGCTGCCGACCATGGTCAGTCCATGATCGCGGCGTAGGTCAGCACGCGCAGCTCCTTGCGGATCGGGTAGGTCGAGGACGGGGTGAGCTGCGTCAACAGCACGACGGCCAGCTCCTCCGCCGGATCTATCCAGAACGCGGTGCTGGCCGCCCCGCCCCAGGCATACTCGCCGGCCGTGCCGACGATCTGCGCCCGCGCCGGGTCCAGCATGACCGAGAAGCCGAGGCCGAAGCCGATCCCCTCGTAGCTGCTCTCGCTGAAGCGGGCCTGGCCCATGGCGGCCATGTCGCCGCGCAGGTGGTTGCTGGTCATCAGCGCGACGGTCTTGCGTCCCAGCAGCCGTTCCCCCTGCAACGCGCCGCCGCCCAGCATCATGCGGCAGAACCGCAGGTAGTCCCCGGCGGTGGACACCAGCCCGCCGCCGCCGGACTCGATGGCGCGCGGCCGGGAAAAGAGGCCCGTGGCGGGGTCGTCCACCTGCATCAGCGCCCCGTCCTCCCCGCGGGCGTAGTTGGCGGCGAAGCGGCCCTGCTTGTCCGGCGGGCAATGGAACGCCGTGTCGGCCATGCCCAGCGGCGCCAGCACCCGGTCGTGCAGGAAGGCGCCGAACGACCGGCCCGACAGCACCGCGACCAGGTGCCCGACGACATCGGTGGCGATGCTGTAGTTCCAGGCGGCGCCGGGCTGCGCCAGCAGCGGCATCGTGGCGGCGAGGTCCACGACCTCGGCCAGCGTGCGGTCGGCGGTCTGGAAATCCACGCCGGCGTCGCGATACATGGCGTCCACCGGCGTCGCCTGCATGAAGCCGTAGGTCAGGCCGCTCGTGTGGGTCAGCAGGTCGCGGTAGGTGACGCCGCGCTCCGCCGGCACGGGGTCGCGCCCCTCGCCGTCCCACACCCGCATGTGCCTGAACGCCGGCAGGACCTCGCTGATGGGATCGTCGAGCTGAAACAGCCCCTCCTCGTAGAGCATCATCAGCGCCACGCTCGCGAGCGGCTTGGTCATCGAGTAGATGCGGACCTGGGTGTCCCGCGCCATCGGGACGCCGCGCGCCAGGTCGGCGTGGCCGTAGCAGCCCTGATAGGCAACCCGGCCCCGGCGCAGCACGGTGACGGACACGCCGGGCAGCCGTCCGCCGTCCACCCATCGCCGCATCCAGCCGTCAATGCGTTGCAGGCGTTCGCCCGACAGGCCCACGCTGTCCGCTGCGGCCGTGTCCATGCCGTCCATCCCCGTGCCTCCCTGGTGTGTCCTGCCGGCATCCTAGCCGCGTTCGCCCCGGCATGGGACAGTCCCGGCGTGAACAGGGGGAGAAGCGCCATGATCCACGTCATCGCCGTCGTTACCGCGCTGCCGGGGCAGCGGGACACCGTGCTGCAGGCGTTCCGGGCCAACGTGCCCGCCGTGCTGGCCGAGGCCGGGTGCATCGAGTACGGCCCCGCCGTGGACGCGCCGGGCGGACCGCCGTCCCAGGCCCTCCTGGGTCCGGACACCTTCATGGTGGTCGAGAAGTGGGCCGACATGCCCGCGCTGGCCGCACATGCCGCGGCGCCGCACATGGCGGCCTATGGCAGGACGGTGGCACCCCTGCTGGCCAGCCGCGCCGTCCACATCCTGTCCCCGGCCTGACCCGGTGGGCGCGACACAGGCGGGGAGGGCCGCCGCCTTCCAGGCGCTGCACGAGCGGCCCGGCGCCTTCGTGCTGCCTAACCCATGGGACGCCGGCACCGCGCGCATCCTGGCGGCCCAGGGCCACCTGGCGCTGGCCACGACGAGCGCCGGCCTGGCGTTCGCCCTGGGGCGGCGCGACGGCGCGTGCAGCCGGGCGGAGACGCTGGCCAACGCGCGCCTGATCGTGGACGCGACGGACCTGCCGGTTGCGGCCGACCTGGAGAACGGCTTCGGCGACGCCCCGGAGGACGCCGCGGAGACGATCCGGCTGGCGGCCGGCGCCGGCCTGGTCGGCGGCAGCATCGAGGACGCGAGCGGGGACGCGGCCCGGCCCATCTACGCAATGGCGCACGCCGTCGAGCGGATCGCCGCCGCCGTGCAGGCCGCCCGCACTCTGCCGTTCCGCTTCATGCTGGCCGCCCGCGCCGAGAACTTCCTGCACGGCCGCCCGGACCTGGACGACACGATCCGCCGGCTGCAGGCGTTCGAGCAGGCGGGCGCCGACGTGCTGTATGCGCCGGGCCTGCCGGACCTGGCCGCGGTGCGCGCGGTGTGCGGCGCCGTGGCGCGGCCGGTGAACGTGCTGGCCACGGCCGGCAAGGGCTGGACCGTGCAATCCCTGGCGCTGGCCGGGGCACGGCGCATCAGCGTCGGCGGTGGCCTGAGCCGCGCTGCGCTGGGCGCCGTGGCCCGCGCTGGGCGGGAGACTCTGGATGCCGGGACGTTCGGCTTCCTGGACGAGGCGATGACCTCGGCGGAGGCTGCGGCCTTCATGGAGCCGGGGTAGGCGGCGCTCCCTTGCGCTTGCGCGCCGGCTGCCCCGCGACGAGCCGGGCGCTGCGCCTGGCCCAGCCAGCCGGTTCTGCCGGATCGTCCAGCACGCAGGCGGGCAGGAGGACATGGCTGCGGCTGGGCGGGCTGTCAGGCTCATGCTGCAACGGGCGTGCGCCGGGCAGGGCGAGCAGGATCGCATGGCCCGCGCCGGCCAGCTTGAGAGCCAGGCCCCCGGTCCAGCCCAGGAAGGCCGTCCCGGCACGCCGCTGGACCAGGACGCGGTATCGCGGGTGCCGGCTTCTGGTTAACACTGCCTGGGATCAGGCCCGGAACGTCCCGGTTGCCCGGCGAGCAAGGAGGGCGGAAGGTGAGCCGACACACGTTGCAGGCAGCGCTGCGCCGCCGGGACAAAGGCCGCCCCGGCCATGCGGTCCAGGTCCTGGCCGGCGCCCCGGCCTTGCCGATCCGGGCGAACCCGGCGTGACGGAGCACTGGCGCGCTGCCGTCCAGCGCAAGGCGCACGTTGCGGAGCCGCCCCGGCAGGCGACGCAGCAGGAATGGGAGCAGGTCCAGGTCCGGGGCAGCATCACCTACCTGGAAGCCGGCCCGGCCGAGGCGGTCCCGGTCGTTTTCCTGCATGGTATCGGCGGCGGCGCCCGGAGCTTCCTGCCGCAGCTCGACGGGCTGCGCGGCGCCTGTCGCGCCATCGCATGGGACATGCCGGGGCATGGCGGCTCGACGCCGCTGGAGCTGGTCGGCGTGGACTCGCTGACGGCGGCGCTGGCCGGCTTCCTGCGGGAGCTGGGGCTGGACCGGCCGGTGCTGGTGGGGCACAGCCTGGGCGGGATGCTGGTGCAGCGGCTGCTGTCTCTGCAGCCGCAGGCCGCCCGCGCCGCCGTGCTGGCGCAGACCAGCGCCGCCTTCGGCAGCCGCGACCCGGCCTGGGCGGCGGAGTTCATCCAAACGCGGCTCGGCCCGCTGGACGCCGGGCACGGCATGGCGGAGCTGGCTGCCGGCATGGTGGCGGACCTGGCCGGGGACGACCCGGACCCGGACGGCATGGCCCTGGCGCGCGAGTGCCTCGCCGGCACGCCGGACAGCACCTACCGCGACACGGTGATGGCGCTGCCGGGCTTCGACCTGCGGGAAGCGCTGCCGCGCCTCGCCGTGCCGGTCCTGGTACTGGCCGGCACGCGGGACCCCAACGCCCCGGCGTCCGCGATGGAGCGCATGGCGTCCCGCATCCCCGGCGCCCGGTATGCGGCGCTGGACGGCGCCGGGCACCTGGCGCACCTGGAACGCCCGGCCGCCTTCAATGCCGCCCTGCTGGAGTTCCTGTCCGGGCTGCCCTGACCTTCGCCCGGCGGTTGCAACGCTGGCGGCTCCGGCTGCCGAGTGCGCCGTCCCGTTCCCGCGGCCATGAGCGGCAACAGGGCCGGTCACGCCCCCGGCCTTAATACTTCGCGATCAATCCCAGCCCGGCGAACATCAGCAGCGCCCCGCCGATCCGTCCCCAGCCCGCCGGATGCACCTCGAACCCGACCAGCCCGAAATGGTCCAGCAGCAGCGCGCTGGCGACCGACGCCGTGACGGTCAGGGCGATGAACACGCCGGCCCCGACCTGGGGCGCCACGAACAACTGCGACAGGATGAACGCCGCGGCGATCACCCCGCCGAACCAGGCCCACCAGGGCGCGGCGTGCAGCTTGTCCGCGCCGGGCCAGGCAAGCTGGCCGGACACGGCGCCGAGCAGCAAGGCGCTCGCAGCGATCACCAGGCCCACGACCGCCGCCGCCGTCATCTGCCCGATGCTCTTGCCCAGGGCGGCGTTGCAGCCCGCCTGCACCGAGTTCATCAAGCCGGACCCGACCGCGAACAGATACAAGAACACCTTCATGCGACACCCCGTGGTTGCGGGACGCCAATGCGCGGAACGGTCTAGGGTTGCCGCCGGACGACGCCCGCGGCGTCCGTGACGCGCCGTGACCAACGCCCGCTGCACCCCTGGGCGGCATGGCCGGACCATGCCCGCGGCGTTCGTGACGCGCCGCGGCGCAGCAATCGCCGGCATCGGCGGCGAAACTGGAAGCGGTGCGCCAGGGCGGCACCCATGTTGCGGCATCCATGTTGCCGACCCGGCGCCGCCGGGCGACGCCATACTCCGCGCATCGCGACGGCAGGCGCCTGCTCCGTTTCCGGAGATCGGGGCAGCAAGGTCTTGCACCGGTCCGCAACGGAGGCGGGCCTCGCGCCGGGGACATGCCCCGTCACGGCCCGGGACCAGACGCCAGCCCCCGTCCGAGGGCGCGCACGACCGCCTCAAGCTCCCGGGCAAGCGCCGCGGGCGGCAAGGCCATCAGCTTCTCGTCCAAGCCGAGGCTGACGATCCCGTGCGTGCTCGAAAAGAGCGACCGCGCGCGCAAGGTGCGCTCCCCGCCGGCGAGGTCCGGGCAAAGCCTGGCAAGCGGGACCTCGATGTAGCGGAACAGGCGGCCCTGCTCGGCGCGATACCACTCGGGTACCTGCCCGCTTGCGATCCGGTGCTGGAACAGCGCGCGCCAACGCGGCGCATGGGCCTGCGCGAAGGCGAGGTAGGCCAGCGCGAGCCGGGCGAGGTCGTTGACCGCCGCCTCGGCCTCCGAGCCGCGCGACGGGGCCGCGCCCTCGCCGCTGACGGCGATTGCCGCTTCGAAAAGCGCCAGGGTCCGCATGTTCACCGCGAGGATCAGCCCGTCAAGGTCGGGGAACACGTTGTAGATCGCACCTACGGCGCAGCCGGCCTCCCGTGCGAGGTCGCGCGCCTTCAAGGCCGCAAGGCCCCTTGCCGCGATGGTCCTCTCGGCGGCCTCGACCAGCTTTTCGTGCAGGAGGCTGCGGCGCGCGTCTGCGTCCATGGCGTTCGACCCTTATATGAACAACGTTCAAAATACTTCTTGAACAGCATTCAGACTTGTGGGATGGTGCTTATGAACATTGTTCATAGAGGAGTGCCCACCAATGCTCAAGACATTCGCAACCCTTCTCCGCGGCGCAGCCGCCGCCGAGGAGGAGGCCCTGATTGACCGCAACGCCCTTCTCATCCTCGACCAGCAGGTCCGGGATGTCATCGCCGGCGTCGAGGCAGGCAAGCGGGCGCTGGCGATTGCAATGGCGCAACGGGACGCCGAGGCCCGGCGCCTAGCCAAGGCGCAGGCAATCCTGGCCGACCTTGAGAGCAGGGCCGTTGCTGCCCTTCAAGGCGGGCGCGAGGACCTCGCGCACGAGGCTGCCGCTGCGATCCTGGCCGTCGAGGCAGACCTTGAGGCCGCGCGCGGCACCCATGCAAGCTTCGGAACGGAGGTCGTGGCGATGCATCACAAGCATGGCGACGCCACCCGGCGCCTCGCGGCCTTGCAGCGCGGACGCTCCGTCGCCCAGGCCGCGGAGGCGGTGCGCCGGCTGCGCGCCGGCAGCGGATATGGCGGCCTGGCCGCTGCAAGCTGCCTTGCCGAGGCGGAAGCGACCCTTGCCCGGCTTCGCGCCCGCCAGGCGGGAGAGAGCGCGGTCGAAGCCGCCTTGGAGGCCATCGGAGACGCCTCCGCCGGCGTCACGGCCAGCGCCGTCGCTGCGAGGCTTGGGGCCGAGGGCTTCGGAACGCGTACCGTGCCGGCCCTCAGCCAGGTGATGGCCCGCCTTGTAGCCAAGGCGGGCACGGCCGGCATGGCGCAGCCTACCTGATCCCCGCACACGTCAACTCCTGCTCAAGGAACATGCAATGACCTCGCAAACCAATCCCCAGCATTCCTCGGCCTGGGTCAGCTTCGCCTACGCCTCCTTCATCGGCGCAGCCGCCATGGTGGCGGCCGGCGTCTTCTTCATGCCGATTGACATCTGGCTCAAAGGCTACCTTGCGATGGGCATCATCATGCTGGTCCAGTCCTGCGTGGTGCTGACCAAGACCGCCCGCGACCGTCACGAGAACCGCCGCATGGTGAACCGCATCGAGGACGCAAAGGCCGAGCGCCTGCTGATGGACATCGGCAAGGAGTAGGCTGCGAGCCCTCGCCGTGGCGGGACTGGTTGAACCGATGCCGGCGCCCGGTTGCCTTGGCCGCTTGCCATCCGTTTTTGCAAGGGAAGCGGCGGTCCAGGGGCTTCAAGGGCCATGCTTGCCGCTTCTGCACCGACACGCGTCGGTGCGGTTCGCAATGGCTGATGGAGGCCGGTCGCCGTCGTGACCCGGCAGCGGCTGGCGACCGCAGGTGCGGCTCGCAATAGCGGATGGGAGCCGGTCGGAGCGAAAGCCGGTTAGGTTGAATGACAACCGCCGTCCATCCCGCCAGTCATCGCGCCGCCTGTGCAGCAGCCGATGCGGCGGCCTCAAGTTGCCATTTGCGATTATTTTTCCGGAACGACGTGTTTTGGGGATTCACAAAGCCTTTTCAGGGACTCATGGTGGGGCGTCCCAACGCCAGGAGTTCAACCCGCGTGCCTCGCCCGCTGCGAACCCACCAGGCCCGGGTGGCCGCCATCGTCCAGGCCGTTGCGGCCGGCGAGGCCGGGGACATGGCCGACATCCTGGCCGCCGTCACGCCCGGCGGCGGCAAGAGCCTGCTGCCGGTCATCGCCGCCGCCGCGCTGATCCGCGCCGGGGTGGTGGACCGCGTATGCTGGGTGGTGCCGCGCGACAGCCTTCGCCTGCAAGCCGAGGAGGCGTTCGCCGACCCAGCCTGGCGCGCTGCCCTGGGCCACGCCCTACAGGTCCGCGCCGCCGGCAACGACCCGGACCCGTGCCGCGGCCTGGCGGGCTACGTCACGACCTACCAGGGCGTTGCCGCCGCGCCGGACCTGCACCTCGCCGAGTTCTCGCGCCACCGCTACCTGCTGGTCGTGGACGAGGTGCATCACCTGCCCGCCCTGTCGGACTCGGCGCCCGACCCCCTGGCCGAACCCGGCGCGTCCGAGGCGTCGGGATGGAGCCGCGCCTTGCAGCCGCTGCTGGAAACCGCCCGCCTGCGCCTGCTGCTGTCCGGCACCCTGGAGCGTGCGGACGGCCGCGGCATCCTGTGGCTGCCCTACCGCCCCGGCCCGCGCTCGGCGACGCGGGAGGTGGACCTGCAGGCGCCGGGCTGGGCCGTCGTCGGCTACAGCCGCGCCCAGGCGCTGGCGGAGCGCGCGGTGCTGCCGGTGATGTTCGGGGCGCTGGACGGCGAGGCAAGCTGGCTGGACCACGACACCAAGCAGCCCGACGGCTCGCCGACCCAGGTCGGGCCGCACCGCTTGTTCAACCACTGGCCGACCGAGCAGACGCGGCCGGCGCTGTTCACCGCCCTGCGCACCGGCTTCGCCGAGCATCTATTGCGCGAGGCGTTCACCGCGACGCGCGACCTGCGGACGCGGCGGCGGCAGGAGCTGGGCGTGGCGGCGGGGGAGGGAGCGGGGCTGCGCGGCCTGGGCAAGCTGCTGGTGGTGGCGCCGGACCAGGTGGCCGCGCGGCACTACCAGGAGGTGCTGCGCGCCTGGGTGCCGCGGGCGCAGCAGGACACCGTGCGCCTGGCGACCAGCGACGAGCGGGACGCGCGGGAGACGCTCGCCAGCTACCGCCTGCGGGCGGAGCCGACGGTGCTGGTGACGGTGGCGATGGCCTATGAGGGGCTGGATGCGCCGGAGGTCGCCGTGGTTGCGGCGCTGACCCACATACGCAGCCGCCCCTGGCTGGAGCAGATGATCGCCCGCGCCACCCGCATTGACCCGAACGCCGGGCCGTACGACACACAGCGCGCGCTGGTGTTCCACCCGGACGATCCGCTGTTCGCCCGCTTCCGCCGCCGGGTCGAGACGGAGCAGGGCACGCTGGCCAAGCGCCCCGTGCCCCGCAAGCAGGGCCACCTGCCGCTATGGCTGCAGGACCTGCAAAGCGAGAAGGACGAGGACCGCGGCATCGTGCCGCTGGAGAGCAACGCCCTGGCGATGCGCTACGAGCTGCTGAGGCCCGGCCCCGAGCTGACGCTGCATCCTTCCGACCCGGACCCGCAGGGCGCGCTGCTGGAGCCGCCGAGCATCGCCGAACGCCGGCTGCGCGCGCGCGTCGGCGAGATGGTGGCGGCGCAGGTGGTGGAGGACGAGGGGGCGCTGCTGACCACGCGAGGGCAGGGCGGCTACCACCGCTACAACGCCGTGCTCAAGCGCGTGCTGGGCAAGAGCCGCGCGGCGATGACCCTGCCGGAGCTGGAAGCGGCGCTGGGCTGGCTGGAGCGCAACCGGCTGCAGGACAGCCTGCACCTCCTGGAGGGCGATGCCCAATATGCCTGGACGGCGCGGCAGCGTGGGGAGTGGCGTCCCCCGACCGGAAAGACACGCCGAACGCCCAACACAGCTTCGTGACGAAAACTGACGGTATCGGCGCTTGCAGAATCGCTTGGGCATCATCAGTTTGTGCAGCGCAGCATGACGGCCTTGCCTCATGTTTGCAGGACGTTTCCTCCCTAAACTTGGCGGTGCCTTCGGGCGCCGCCTTTTTTTCGGGGTGGCGGAATTGCTGCTCCAGCTAGGCCATTCACCGGGGTGGCGGCAAGGTCAGGTGCGGCGTCCATGTGAATCGGCGCTGGTGGTGCAGGTCGGTCCATCGTTGCCGGCTGCCGTGATCTGGCTGTCCAATTATGCACTACCCCTGGCATCCACCCCGAGGCAGGCAGCTAAGACGCAGTGCAGGGCGTGTGCATTTGTGCCGCTCGGCGGCATGTGCCTCCGACTGGCTGCCGGGTTATGCCCGGTCGGCTCCGTGCGCGCCTCAAGGGTGTTTGGGGAGCAGGCAAGCGTGAAGCCCATGCAAGGCTATGCCGCGCAACTTGCCGCGGAGCCTTGCCTTCGCGCAACGTGCGCCTGCAACAGGGAACGGTCTGGACCGTTTGAACCCTGGTCGCGGTCGCGGAACTCAGCAGTTCCTCAATAATGCCGCAGCAACTGATAGCGGCGCGACATGGGCGGGCAGTTCGTCCGATGCCTCGACGCCACTGCCGCGCATGTGCCGGCCAGCGCGATCGAGGCAGACGGTGTTCCACAGCGTCACGGCCGCGGTCACGAGGGTCCGCCGAGGCCAAGCGCGAGCAAGGACAGATGACATGAACAATATCGTTGGTGAAGTTGAGCCTCGTCGTGAAATCGTCGTGGTGACTGGTGCTTCGACTGGCATCGGTGCCGCCACCGCCCGCGAGCTTGCCAGGCGCGGCTTCCACGTCCTCGCCGGCGTGCGCCGAGGCACAGACGCCGACGCGCTCCGGGCTACGAACCTCGAACCGATCATGCTCGACATCACCAACGAGGCCGAGATCGCCGCACTCGTGACGCATATCACCGACGATCCTGAGCGGCGTCCACTGCGTTCCCTGGTCAACAACGCAGGCATTGGTGTCAACGCGCCTGTAGAAGCGCTGCCGCTCCCCGAGTGGCGCCAGCTATTCGACGTCAACCTCTTCGGCCACGTCGCAATGATGCAGGCGCTGCTGCCCGCGCTCATCGAGAGCCGTGGGACCGTCGTCAACATTTCCTCCGTCGGCGGCAAAGTGGCGATGGCGACCTACGGCCCCTACGCCGCCTCGAAGTTCGCCCTCGAAGCGGTCAGCGATGCATTGCGCCGAGAGGTCGAGCCGCTTGGAGTGAAGGTCATCGTGGTCGAACCGGGCGCCGTCACGACCGAAATGCTCGGGCGGGTCGCTGTCACCGGCGAGCGCATCACCAGCGGAATGACCGCGGATCAGCGTGGTCGCTACGCCACGCTCATGCATTCAATCATCTCGCAGGCCCAGGCGGCTATCCCCAAGGGAGTGCCTGCCGAGGAGGCAGGCCGAGTCATCGCGGACGCGATCACCAGCAAGCGGCCTCGTACCCGCTACACCGTTGGTCGCGACGCGGCGATCATCGTCCGTCTCGCCAGGTATCTCTCAGACCGGATGCTCGACAGCCTTCTCGCCCGCAGTCTCAAGCCGCACCTCCCCAAGGCTCCACCGACGACGTGAGCGTGCAGCGTCCGGCGCCTGTATGCGTCGGCAGGAAGTCGGGGGTTCCGCGACAAGCGTGTGCCCGCGCCGCCGGCCAAGCCGCCCTAGCTGCTGCCGATCAGGATGCCGAGCGCCAGGACGATGGCGCCGCCCAGCATCACCTTGGCAACGGCCGACAGGGGCGGCGTGTCCATGTAGCGCCACTGTATCCAGGCGATAGCCAGCAGCTCGATGACCACGACCGCCCCGGCGACGGCCGTGGCCGTCCAGAAGTCGGGGATGAGGTAGGGCAGCGTGTGGCCGATGCCGCCCGCAACGGTCATCAGCCCGCACACCAGCCCGCGCAGGTAGGGCGTGCCCCGCCCGGACAGCTTGCCGTCGTCGGCCAGCGCCTCGGCGAAGCCCATCGAGACGCCCGCGCCGACCGAGGCC